>CAJDTU010000049.1_pt1 | contig 24239 bp, 17 predicted proteins | sample 7389901 | NCBI WGS metagenome assembly CAJDTU01 (sample SAMEA7055649, study PRJEB34461) | soil metagenome | biome: terrestrial ecosystem; feature: Peninsula; material: soil | place: Antarctica | collected 2016
GTACTGGCGCGTTTCAGCCCGATCGATCGGCCCGAGGTGGTAGGCGGCGATGATGCGCTGCTTGAGCTGACTCATCTCCGGGCGCTGCATCAGGTCTCGGAGTTCGGGCTGGCCGAGCAGGAAACTTTGCAGGATCGCCTTGGTGCCGACCTGGAAGTTCGAGAGCATGCGCAGTTCCTCGATGGACCGCGCGCCCAGGTTCTGGGCCTCGTCGACGATCAACAGGGCACGCCTGCCCTCGGATTCCAGGCGGCGAAGATGCTGCTCGAGCCGAATCAGCAAGGTCGACTTGTCGGTGGTATCGGTTGGCACTCCGAAGGAGCTGGCCACCAGCCGAAGCAGATCTTCGGCATCGAGCTGGGTGGTGACGATCTGCACCGGTACCACGTTGCCCACCGGCAAGCGGCGCAGCAGCTGCTGCACCAGGGTGGTCTTGCCCGCGCCGACTTCACCGGTCACGACGATGAAGCCCTCGGCCTGGTGCAAGCCGTATTCGAGGTAGGCCATTGCCCGGCGATGGCCGCGGCTCTGGAAAAAGAAGCCCGGATCCGGGCTGAGCTGGAACGGCTTGGCGCTGAGCCCGTAGAACGACTCGTACATTATCTGAACCTTACGTCGACGCCGGCGTAGATGGCGTTTTCATCGTAGCTCGAGGAGCCGTTGTTGCCGCGCTGTTGCGTGCGGCGAATACCAGTGAAGGCAGTCGTATCGCTGGTGAGCTGAGTGCTGTAACCGGCGCGCAAGGTAATGAACCGCGTCGCGAACCCGGCGGTCGGCGAGGTCACGGTTCGCCGGTCGAGCGAGACATCGATCGCTGAACGAACATCGAGCCGACGTTGATAACTTGCGATGACGCCGCGCTCGTGCAATTCGCCGAAGAACACTCCGCCCTGCGTGGTGCTGGCCCGGATGCCGGCGACCGTCGTCGGATCGACCGTGACGCTCGAGGTTCGGTTCGACAGGAAACCGCTGAAGGTGAGCGAGTTGCGCGCCCCATGCAAGCCGAAGAACGCGGTCGCGCGTCGGTCCAGCATGGGTGAATCGGTCACGAGACTCTGGGAGAGCGCGAGTCCCGGAGGCAACAGGATGCCCCGTGAACTGAGGTCGGAGAGCACCGGATTGGCGGCCCCCACCCCGAGGTCGCCGGTGGTCAGCGCCATCGGGTCGAAAAAGAGCAGCGAATCCCTGGCATTGGTGATGACGGAGCGGGAAAAATTGACCCCCATCGTTGCATTGCCACGCGAATACGAGGCGCGCGCCTCGCCCACGGTGCCGTAGTAACGGCGCGAGAGCGATGCGCTCACGCTGGTGCGGATGCTGGGGCGCCAGTCGAAGCCGAGTCCGGGACCATAGCCGAAGTCGTCACCATCGCTGTTGCGCAATCCGTCGATTTGCTCGTAGACGACCATGCCGAAGACGCGAATGTTCGGATTCAGCCGATAGAAAAGGGTCCCGGTCGACGTTCGCCGGCCCCGCGAGAAGTCATTGCCGGTGAAGTCCTTGCCGTAATCACGAAGCTGGTAGTTGCCCTCGTAGCGCCAGTTCCAGGGCGAGCCGGTGTCGATGCTGTCGACCGTGGCGCTGGCGCCCTGCTCGATTCTCGCCAGCGCGTAACTGCTGTTGCCGCCGTTGTGCGCCAGCGAATAACGCAGCGTGTAGTCGGCGAAGTTGCCTAGCCGGTCTCGGTACCAGGGGGAGACCGAAAAGCGGCTGACGCGCGCACTGTTGTCGAACGATGCGCCCGGATCCGCCGAGATCGGGCCGTTGACCGATTGCGCTACATTGCCCATGAAAGCGGCCGCATCCACCCACAGGCGATCACCGACCAGGGCGAAGCTGCCGCGGCCGTTGAGCGAATGCCGCAGCAGGTTGAACTCGCCTTCTCTCACCCGAAAGAAGTTGCGCATCTGATAGGAGAGGCGATAGTTCGCGCGCGGTGCGTTCGACTCGGCCGTGATGTAGGGCGAGACCTCGAACAGGAGGTCGCCTTTTTCACGGCCCGAGGGTCGCAGATCGATGTTGTCGGAGTAGGTCGCCGAGGCGCGCACGCCCGGCGTCAAGGAGGGCGGCTCGACCGGGTAAGAAATGCCACCCAGACCCTGGGCCGCAGCCGCCGACATCCATACGCTGGCAAGCACGCCCGCCAGCGGTGTACCGACTGGAGATCTACGCCACGCCGTAGCCGTAGCCGTAGCCCTTGTAGTAGCCGCTGGTCTCAACTTTGTGCGCCTTGTTCAGGAGGATGCCGACAATTTCATTTGATTCGATAGTGGCCAGAGGATGCAGTCGGGATACAGCGCGCTCAGTTCGTCGAGCAGACGCCCCATGGCCTCGCTCGCCAGCAACTCGGTGGCCTGTTCGTGATGGCGCCCGGCAGGCAGGATCGAAAGCGTTTCCACGTTGGTTGGCAATACCAGGCTCGACAGGTCGAGTTCGTCCTGAAGGAGCCAATCCATCAGCCCGGCCTTGACCTCGATGCCGAGCGTGCGCGGAATGGAGGGGCGCGCGACGTCGGCGTCGACGAGGATGATGCCGTGATCCAGTTCGGCCGCAATGCTCATGGCCAGGTTCACGGCGCAGAAGCTCTTGCCTTCGCCTGGAAACGCGCTGGTGACCATCACCCGCTTGCCGTTGGGCACCGCCGCCCGGTCCAGGCGACCGAAGGCATTGCCAAGCAGCGGCCGCTTGATCACGCGGAACTCCTGCCCGGTGGTGGTCGGAGCGCCACCCGGCACGATCATGCCGCGCGATCGCAGGCTCTCGAGGTGGATGCGAACTGGCTCGGGAGCAGGCGCCGGCCGGCTCGTCACGCCGGGCGGCGAAGCGAGCGGCGGTGACCCAAGCGGCGGTGACGCAAGCGGGGCTCCGGAGCGCGGCGCGACTCGCGGAAACGGTACGGCCGCGTGCTCGACGACTGGTTCAGCCCAGCGCTCGGAGAGCACCTCGACCGTGGTTTTGCGTTCGTTTTCGGCCTTCGCCGGGTCGGCCGGCGCAACGCCGGCCCGGGATGATCCAGATTGGGTTTCGCTCAGGCGAGCAACGGCGCGTTCGATCAGATTCATGGCAGCCCTTATTTCGCCAGGGGGCGCAGCGTGTAAAACGCAATTGCCAGGCCGAATAACAACAGGTAGGTCGTTGCAGACGATGAGAACGCCACCAGCTCGAAGCGGCGGCGCGCCCGTTCTGCTGCGTTTGCAATATAGGAAACCCCGCCCAGCACAGGAAGGCCGGTGCCCTGCGCCAGAGTGCGCAAATCGTAGAAGGTGGGCCTCAACTGGTCGCGAGCGAAGGCCATGCCGATTCCGGCAGCCAGCGATGCGAGCAGCACGCCGCCGAGCAGGGCCGGGCGCTTCGGTCCGACCGGCACCGGGTCGAGCCGCGGCGGATCGATGACGCGGAACTCGCCGATGCCTGCCGAGGCGTCGAGCTCGCCCGACATCTGCGCTGAGTCGCGCCGTGCCAGCAGTTTTTCGTAATTCATCTTGTTCACGTCGTAATCGCGATTCAGTTGCGTGAACTCGGCCTCAACGCGCGGCACTGTGGTCGCGAGTTGGTGCGCTTCGGCCGCCCGCACTTCGTAGTCGGCGACTTTTGCCCGCGACGCGGCCACTTTCGCTTCGGCGTCGGCCAGCGCGATCCGGATTTCGCGAAAGATCGGGTTGGCCATCGTGCCTCCCGATTCACCGCCTTTGCTGGCGTCCTCGATTTTCTTGACTGCCGCCGCGCGCTGCGTTTCGAGCTCGGCCAGCACCCTTCGGGTGGCCAGGACGTCCGGATGCGCGTCGGTGAAGCGCAACTGCAACTCATCGAGGCGCTTGCGCTGGGTGTCGATGCGCGCGTCGAATTCCGTGATCACCGATGATGCGCCCGACGCGGCGGCAGTGATCGGCACCTCGGCCGGACCCGCCACCAGGGGCGCGTCGCCCATGACCTGGCGACGCAGCTCATCGCGCGACTGCTCGGCTTGCTTGAGCTCCAGGCGCGCGTCGCGCAGCTTGTCTTCGGCCTCGTTGATCTGGACCATGTAGCTGCGCTCGAGCCCGGGCATCAGGCGCATGTTCTTGATCTTGAAGTCCTTCAGCGCTCCCTCAGCCTGTTGCAACTTCTGTTCGTAGCCCTTGATCTGCTCGGCGATGAACTTCTGTGCCTGTTCGGTGTCACGGCGCTTCGCGCCCATGCTCGATTCGACGAAGATATTGAGCAAGGACTGCACGACCTTCGTGGCAGTGCTCGGCTGGCTGCTCACGTAGCTGATCGTGAACAGGTTGTTCGCACCGCGAACCGGCGAGAACTGGATGTCGCTCATGAGCTTGTCCACCTGTGCCTGGCGCTGCGCCTCGTTGGTGGCGCTTAGGTCGAGATCGGCGGTGCGCACCACGCGCTCGGCGTTCGGCCGGCTCACGAGGGTGCGCGCCATCATGCCCACGACCTCATTGATGTTGGGCTCCACGGCCAGCCCGCTGAGCAGCGGCTTGAGGATACTTTGGGTATCCACGAACACGCGCGCCGAGGCCTGGTACTGGTCAGGCATGCGCCAGACCCAGGTTGCGCCGGCCAGGCCGACGATGATCGCCAGCAGCAGTGCGCTCCAGCGGTAGAACCAGATGCCACGGAGAATGGCCTTCAGTTGTGCAATCGTTTCCTGCATTTCGGGTCGCTCAGAACCAGCTTTCGGGGATGATCAGGACGTCGCCAGGGAGGACCTGCACGTTCGCGGCGACGTCGCCGCGTTGGATCAGGTCGGCCAGCCGGACGTTGTAGGCCTTGTTGTTTTCCGCGCCGCGAATCAGGACTGCTCGATTGCCGGCGGCGAAGTCGGTCAGTCCGCCGACCGCAATCATCACGTCGAGGAGCGTCATGTTTTGCCGGTACGGCAGGGATGCCGGCTTGACCGCCTGTCCAAGCACTCGTATCTGCTCGGAGTTGCTGCCGGCGAAGCCCTGCACGACGACCGTGACGACCGGGTCCTGGAGGTACTTCTTGAGCGCGGTCTCGATCTCGCGTGCCAGGGTGCTCGGATTCTTGCCCTGGGCGAGCAGATCTTCGACCAGCGGCGTGGTGATGCGGCCGTCCGGGCGAACCGGCACCGTGGCGCTCAGTTCCGGATTGCGCCAGACCACGATGTTGAGCGAGTCGCCCGGGCCGATCACATATTTATAATCGGGTGCGGCCGCTTCGGTGGGCGCCGTCGGCAGCTTGCCGGTGGCGCAACCGGCCAGGGCCAGCAGCATCACGGCAGTGCCGACTGCGGCGCCCGCGCGGCGCCTCAACACGGAAAACAGGCGATTCATCATTCGCTCCAGGTACGCTGCAGGGGGTTTGTGCAAGCGCGTTAGCTTACAGAGTTGTCCGATCAGTTCAAAACCGCCCGCCGGGCGGTTGTGCAAAGCAGGTCAGCGGCCGGACTGTGCCACCGGATGGCTTCTTGCGCCGAGGAAATTTGTCACTTGTGACGCAACCGCGCGTCCGGCGACGATGATGGGCGAGGCATCCGCTGCCCGCTCGTCGTAAGGGTGCCGGTCATGCGGGTAAAGGGCTCTGATCCGCGCCACATAGGCTTGGGTCTCGGCGAAGGGGGGCACCCCGCGATAGCGGTTCACGGCGCCCTCGCCCGCGTTGTAGGCAGCCAGAGACAATTGCACGTCGCCGCGGAAATAGGACAGCAGCCAGCGCAGGTAGCGGATTCCGCCGCGCACGTTCTGAGCCGGATCGAGGATGTCGGATACCGCAAAGCGCTCGGCGGTCTCGGGGATCAGTTGCATGAGACCCTGGGCATTTTTTGGCGAGCGGGCCAGAGGATTGAAATTGGATTCCGCGCGCATGACGGCTAGAACCAGCCGTGGGTCGACCCGGTATTCGTGCGCCAGCGGAACGACAGTGTCGATGAGCCAGCGGGGAGCCGGTGAAGCCGAAGTAATGATGAATCCGGCCGCGATGGCCGCGTCAGGAGAAAATTCGCTGCCAGGGGGCGGGACCAGGTCGCGCGGATTGGGGCTCGGCGTGCGGGCAACCAGGCAGGCGGGCGGCTTTGCCGGCGCACCCGGCGCGGCGCGTATCATGCCAGCCAGCCGGGCGCCCATTTCGCTGCCGAGTCCGGCCGCGCGATCGAACAGTGTGTGCGCCGTTGCGTCGTCGCGCGGCACACCCCGGCCGTTCGCGTACATCCAGCCCATCCGCAACAATGCGTCGGGGTCGGCGAGGCGAGCCGCCTCGCAATACAGCGCATGGGCGCGTGCATAGTCGCGGGCCGTTCCCTCCGCGTGTTCGTAGCGGATCCCTGACTCGACGATTTCCTGGGCGCGGGTGGGCGGGGCAGTTTTGACCGCACCGGGTACGACTGCTTTCACGCTTGCGGGCTCTGACTTGGCGAGCGCCGGAGACATTCCTGAGAGCCCGGCCATGATCGCCAGTGATGCCACGACCCCGAACGACCGACCGAAGCGGATGGCTGGGCACGAGATGGCAGCGGGCACGCGGTGAATCACAAGTGAGCCTCCAACACGTTCAGGTTCCAGAAGAAGAGTGTGTAAATGCGCTGTCCGTCACACCGGGCGCAAGACCGCCATTGTAAGATCGCATGACTTTAAAATCTGCCAACTCCTCCCGGATATTTGTAATGACTACTGTCGCAGTGATTGGGCTTGGCTATGTCGGCCTGCCACTGGCCGTCCAGTTCGGACGGATATTCGACACGATCGGCTTCGATCTGTCGGCCGAAAAGATCGCAAACTTTGAACGCCATGAAGATCCCACCGGCGAGGTAACGCTCGAACAGTTCGAGGCAGCGAACCGGCTGCAGGTCACCGGCGATCCGGAGCGCCTGGGCGAAGCCGATTTTCTCGTCGTGGCCGTGCCCACCCCGGTTCGGGAGGCGCATCAGCCCGATTTTTCGCCCCTGCTGTCGGCCAGCACCGTCTGCGGGCGCCACATGAAGCGCGGCGCCACCGTGATCTACGAATCCACTGTATATCCGGGCGCCACCGAGGAGGTCTGCATCCCGGTGCTGGAGCGCGAGTCGGGAATGACCTGGAAGCGCGATTTCCATGTCGGTTACTCGCCCGAGCGGATCAACCCGGGAGACCGCGAGCACACGCTGACGAGCATCGTCAAGGTCGTGTCGGGCGACGATGCCGATACCCTCGGAAATGTGGCGCGGCTCTACGAAGCGGTGGTGACCGCCGGCGTGCACCGAGCGAGCAGCATCAAGGTCGCCGAGGCTGCAAAGGTGATCGAGAACACGCAGCGCGACCTCAATATCGCGCTGGTCAACGAGCTTGCGCTGATTTTCGATCGCATCGGCATCGACACCCTGGAGGTGTTGAAGGCGGCCGGCACGAAGTGGAACTTCCTGCCGTTCCGGCCCGGGCTGGTCGGCGGACACTGCATCGGTGTCGATCCTTACTACCTGACGCACAAGGCCGAGATGGTCGGCTACCATCCCCAGGTGATCCTGGCAGGTCGCCGCATCAATGACGGGATGGGCGCTTTCATCGCGCAACGCACGATCAAGGAGATGATCAGCGCCGGGTTCGGGGTGAAGGGCGAGCCGGTGATCGTGTTCGGCCTCACCTTCAAGGAAAACGTGCCGGATCTGCGCAACTCCAAGGTGATCGACGTGATCCGGGAGTTGCAGAGCTATGGCGCCGAGGTCTGGGTGCACGATCCTGTGGCTGATCCCGATGAGGCGATGCACGAATATGGCGTGAAGCTGACCGCCTGGGACGACCTGCCGAAGGCCGGAGCCGCGATTGCGGCGGTGGCCCACGCGAAGTTGCGCGAGCGCGGGCTGGAGTCGATCGCCTCCATGCTCGCGCCCGGTGCAGTGCTGGTCGATGTGAAATCGACGTTTGATCCGGTTGCGGTCGGCCGAGTGGGGCTGCGGCTGTGGCGGCTGTAGACGGCGTGGCGGTGGCCGAGGGCGTGGCCGGGGCGGCTGCCCAGGTCGCGGGGCCTGAAGCGCTGCCGGCAGCCGATCCGAACCTGGCGCTGCTTGCGGATCGCCCCGCGCAGCGCTGGCTCGTGACCGGAGCGGCCGGCTTCATCGGATCGAACCTCGTTGAAACGCTGTTGCGCGCCGGTCAGCACGTTACCGGGCTGGACAACTTTGCTACCGGGCACCGGCGCAACCTTGCCGAAGTGCAGCAACTGGTCGGCGATGAGGCATGGGCCCGCTTTCGGTTGGTCGAAGGCGATATCTGCGACCCGGCGGTATGTCGCGACGCGGTGGGTTCCGTCGAGCACATCCTGCATCAGGCGGCCCTGGGTTCGGTGCCGCGTTCGATCGAGCAGCCGATCCCCGCGTTCGGGGCCAACGTGCAGGGATTCGTGCAACTGCTCGAAGCCGCGCGCCAGGCGCGGGTGCGCCGCTTTGTCTATGCGTCGTCGAGCTCGGTCTACGGCGACCAGCCCGAGCTTCCGAAGGTCGAGGACCGGGTGGGCCGGGTGCTGTCCCCCTATGCTGCAACCAAGGCCGCCGACGAACTGTTCGCCGATACCTGGGCGCACGTCTACGGGATCGAATGCGTGGGCCTTCGCTACTTCAACGTGTTCGGCCCGCGCCAGGATCCCGATGGCGCCTATGCTGCGGTGGTGCCACGCTGGATCGCCTCGCTCCTGAAGGAAGAGCCGGTCTGGATCAACGGCGACGGGCAGACCAGCCGCGACTTCTGCCATGTCGCCAATGCCGTGCAGGCGAACCTGCTCGCGGCGCTGGCGCCGGTGCTGCCCGCGCCCAGCCAGGTTTTCAACGTGGCGGTGGGCGAGCGCACGACGCTCATCGAACTGTTCGATCTGATCCGCGAACTGCTTGCACGCGGCGAGCCGGCACTGGCTGGCGCGCGGCCTTCGTTCCGTGATTTCCGCCCGGGTGATGTCCGGCATTCGCTGGCCGATATCAGCCATGCGCGGATGGTGCTCGGCTACGCGCCCACGCACCGCGTCGACAAGGGCCTGGCCGAGGCGATCGACTGGTACGTGAGCTTCGTGCGCGGCTGAAGCGAACGGCGTTCGCCGGACTGAGACCGATAGGCTTCAGTCCGGCGACCCTCGATCACAGCTTTGCCTGCAGCGCGCGCGCCGCGTCGGCGATCGGTCCGGTGGAACTGGCCTCGAGCACGACGGAGATCGCATTGCGCGCCGCCGTCTTGTCGCCGGCGCGCGCCAGCGCTTCGGCCAGATGCAGGCGCAGTTGGGTGGCCTTGGGCGCCGCCGCAACCGCTTCGCGCAGGTACTCGAGGCCTTTCGGGTCGCCGCCTTCGGACAGGATCACGCCATAGGTGTCGAGGACCGCCGGATTCCTGGGCGCGGCCTCCCAGGCACGCTTGGCAACCTCGGGAGCGCGCGGATCCTTCATCTGGTGCAACGCCCAGGCGGCGTTGTTCAGTGCCAGCACGTTGCCCGGCTCTTTGTCGAGCACCACGGCATAGTGATCGTAAGCCTGGCGCCACTGCTGGCGGGCAATCCCGGATTCCCCGGCGAACAGGCGCAAGACCAGGTTTTGCGGCTCGGCGCGGATCCAGTCACGCAGCATGATGTCGGCGTCGCCCGTGCGCCCGGCGGCCATCAGCGCCCGGTGCAGTTTGGTGCCGATCGGCACGCTCTTTTGCTGGTCGAACGCCTTGCGATAGGCGTCGATTGCCGGCGCCCATTTGTTGTCGGCGGCTGCCAGATCTCCCTCGAGCAGCAGGCCGACGAGCTGGTTGCGGTCTGACTTGCGCAGCGCAGCGGCCACTTTTTGCGCTTCGTCCTTGCGCCCGAGTTGCTGCAGTGTGCCAGCAATGGCCAGTTGTGGTTCGGCCGCGTCTGGCGCAATGGCAGCTGCCTTGCGAAAGCTCGCCAGGGCTGCTTCGTTGTCGCCTTCGGCGCGATACGCTTCGCCGATCCGCATCTGCGCGCCCCAGGTCCTGGGACTGGCGCGCAGCAGTTTTTCCCAGGTGGCGATCGCCTGCGTGCGTTGGTCGGTGCGCAGCAGCGCGGTTGCCAGCACATCGAGCAACTGCGCATTGTCCTGATCGCGGTTGACGGCCTCCTGCAGAAGCGGAACCGCCTCGCCCGGGGTGTCGGTCTCGAGCATGTAGCGCGCGGTGGCGAGCACCGGGACAGCCGACTGGGGATTCGCGTTGCGGGCCTTCTCGAGCAGTGCCAGCACTTGGGCCCGAGGAGCGCCGGTGCGGGCGGCCAGGGCCGCGAGCGCGATCTGCGCCTCGGCGTTCTTCGGGTCGGCGCTCAGGATCGATTCGTAGCGTTTGCGCGCGTCGGCGGGCTTGTTGTCGTGCAGATCCAGATTGGCAAGGTTCGCCGCTGCGGGAAAATATTTCGGATCGCGCGCGAGCGCCTCTTCGAACGCGCCGCGTGCCCCCTTCGTGTCGCCTTGCGCGCTGAGAACCGCACCCCGCAGATTGGCGGCGAGGGGATCGGTCGGGGCCTTCTTGTCGATCCGTGCGATCGCCTCCAGCGCCTGGTCGTAGCGCTTGTCTCGCATCAACGCCGTGACCAGTGCAAGCTCGGTTTGCAGGTTCGATGAGTCGAGTTGCACCGCGCCTTCGAGCTCATCGATCGCGCGCTTGGGATCGCCGGAGGCGAGATGCGCGAGCGCCAGCCCGGCAATTTTCCGGGCATCTTTCGGATCGAGCGCGCGCGCCTGCTCGAAGTATTTCGCAGCGGCAGTGGGGTCGTTTTGCCGCAGGGCCGCTTCGCCGGCGATCGTGAACAGCATCGCGTCTTTTGCGCCGCGCTCGATCGGCTTCGCGACGACCTGGAGGGCGCGATCGGGTGCATTCATGCGCAGATAAGTTGCGCCCAGCAGCCGATAGCCCTGTGCGACATCGGGCGCGCGCTCGATCAGCGACCGCGCCTGGCGCTCGGCCTGCTCGTAGTCGCCCAGTTGCAGGTAGACGCCTGCGGCCAACGATGCGGCGGGGAGGTAATCCGGCGCCCGGCGCAAGGCTTCGGCGACTGCGTCGCGCGCGCCCGGCAGGTTGTTGGAGCGCACCTCGATCAGCGCCTTCAAATAGGAGGTGATGGGGCTGCCCGGGGCGATCTTCGCCAGATCGGCATGGTGGGTGCGCGCGTCGTTCAAGTCGTTGGCGTCGAGTGCCAGCGACACGAGCTTCGCCTGTACCTCCGCGTTGTCCGGTGTCCGCTTCACCACCCTGAGTAGTGTCTGGCGGGCAGCGTCGCGCTGTCCGTCGGCAATGTCCAGATCGGCGAGCAGCGTGAGCGCTTCTACCGAATCGGGATGGTCCTTCAGGATCGACTCGACGCGCGTGCGCGCGCCGGGCCGATCGGCAGCGGCCTGCAGCGTGGCCAGACCGACCTGCGCGGTGACGCTCCCGGGGAATGCGGCCAGCGCCTCGTTGAAGGTCTTGCCGGCCTCCTCGGGCTTGCCCAGGGCCATCAAGGCACGAGCGGTCGTGACGAGAGCCTCGGCCTTCGCTGACGGATCGGTGAGCTTCAGGTCCTGGGACAGGTCGAGCACCTTCTGCGGCTTGCCGCTGCGCAACAGCACGTCCATCAGCGGCGGCAACACCTTGTCGCGCTCGTAGCCCATCTCCAGCGCTCGCTGGTATTCCTTTTCAGCCGAGGCAAGATCGCCGCTTTGCCGGTGCACGCCGGCGAGCAGGAAACGCGCCTCCGCGTTGTCGTTCTCCTGAAGCAGATTCTTCAGGTGGATTTCAGCGGCGCGGGGCTCATTGGCAGCCAGGGACTGATGGGCCTTGGCGAGCAGGACTTCCGGCGAATCGTGACCCGCACAGGCCGATAGCGCCAGCAGCGAGGTCAACGCGGCCGCGGTGGCAAGGGTGACGAGGCGCAAGCGCGCGCCGGCAGGCGAGGCGGTGCTTCGATGATCGGTGGATGCAGGCCGGTCGAGCCGAACAATTGCCATTCAAATCTCCATGATGACGGCCGCGACTCAGCGCAGGCCGAAACGATTCAGCAAGTCGTAGAGCGTCGGCCGGCTGACTCCGAGCAACTCGGCGGCCTTCGCAATGTTTCCTTCCACGCGGGACATCACCCTGATCACCGCCTGCTTTTCCGCGTCATCGCGCACCTGGCGCAGGTTGAAGACTTCAGTATCGTCTTCGTCCGCGAGGCTCAGCCCGAGATCATCGGCGCCGATGACCGTACCGTCGACCATGATGACGGCGCGCTTGATGCAGTTCTCGAGCTCGCGAACGTTGCCCGGCCAGCGGTGCCGCTCGATCATGTCGAGCGCGTCTTCGCGCAGCGTGAGGCGCGGGCGGCCGTTCTGTTGCGCAAAGCGCTGCACGAATGCATGTGCGAGCAGCGTGGCGTCGCCGGCGCGATCGCGCAGGGGCGGAATGGAAATGACGATCTCGCTGAGCCGGTAGAAAAGATCTTCGCGAAAGGCGCCCGCAGCGATCTGGTCGCGCAGGTTCCGGTGGGTGGCGCACACCACCCGCACATCGACCGCAATCTCGGTGCGCCCGCCGATCCGTTCGATGACGCGCTCCTGCAGGAAGCGCAGCAACTTGGCCTGCAGCGGGTGCGGCAGGTCTCCGATCTCGTCGAGGAACAGCGTGCCGCCGTCGGCGGTCTCGATCTTGCCCAGGGTCTGCTTGGCTGCGCCCGTAAAGGCGCCTCTCTCGTAGCCGAACAACTCGGACTCGAGCAGCGCTTCGGGGATTGCCGCGCAGTTGATCGCCACGAATCGCCGGCTCTTGCGCGGCGACAGTTGGTGCAGCGCCTGCGCGAACAGTTCCTTGCCGGTTCCCGACTCGCCGTGTACCAGCACAGTGGCCGTGGTCGGCGCGAGCTTCTCGATCTGGCGGCTCAGTTTCTGCATGTCCGGGTCGCGAGTGAGCAGCCCGGCGAGCGGCGTGTCGGTTGACTGGCGCTCGAGCAGGGCGCGGTTCTCGCGTTCCAGATCGGAGAGACGGAATGCGCGATCGATCACCAGGCCAAGGATCTCGGCCTCGAAGGGCTTGGCAAAGAAGTCGTAGGCGCCGCTGGCAATCGCCTTGAGCGCATTGCCGCGATCGTTCTGGCCGGTCAGGACGATCACCTTCGTTTCCGGCGCGAGCGAGACGATCTGCTCGAGCGTGGCAAAGCCTTCGCGCGTGCCGTCGGGATCAGGTGGCAGGCCGAGGTCGAGCGTGAGTACTGCGGGTTCATGGCGGCGCAGCAGCGTGATTGCGGTTTCGCGGTCGTTGGCGAAAACCACATTGTATTGGTCGAAGGACCAGCGCATCTGCTTTTGCAAGCCGATGTCGTCTTCGATCATCATCAGGACGGGCCGTTCGTCAGCCATTCGGATTCCTCATTGTCCCCATTGTCCCCATCGCCAGCGGCAAGCGGATGCGTAAAAGCGTGCCGACACCTTCACTGCTCGAAACCTCGAGCGCGCCGCCGATTTCGCGCAGGTATTCGCGGCTTTCGAAGGCGCCGATGCCCATGCCATGCGCCTTGGTCGATTCGAATGGCTGGAACAGGCGTTCGCGCACGAACGCATCGCTCATCCCCTGGCCGTTATCCTCGACCTCGATCAGCGCCTGCTCGCCCTCGCAGCGAAGACGCAACTCGACATGGCCTTCAGGCCCGCAGGCCTCGGCCGCGTTCTGCACCAGATGGCCGATCACGCGCTCGAGCCGGTCGCGGTGTGCAAGGGTCGCCGCCTCACGTGCGGCATTGCCGATGGCGCAGCCGTTTGCCGTAGCGGGCGCTGAAGCCGTGCGCGACCCTGCGGCGGCCGATGCAGTACAGCCCTCGTCGATCGAGATCAGCGGTTCCGGGCGCAACCCGCGGCGCGCGGCGACGGCCGCTAGCAACACCTCCGCCAGCTTCACCGGCGCGGGCTTTTCGACCGGTTTGTTGCCGGGGCGCAACTGCAGCAACAAGCCCTGCATGCGCTCCATCACGTTTTCCACGGTGGCCAGCATGTCGTCCTGGAACTCGGGGTTGCCGCGATGGCGCTGGGCATTGCGGGTCATGAGTCCGAGTTGAGCGACCAGGTTCTTCAGATCGTGCACGACGAACGCCGACATCCGGTTGAATGATTCGAACTGTTGGGCGCGGATCAGCTTTTCGAGCGCCCGCCGCATGCCGATCTGGCTGGCGATCTGATAGGCGGCGGCCTTCAGAAGGTCGCGGGTCTCCCAATCGAAGGGTTGTGGCGCAAGCGGCCGATCGAGCACCACGAAGCCCAGCAGTTCACCCTCGAGCAGCAGCGGCACGATCAACCATCCTTGCGCGTGCGCGGCGATCGCTTCGGGCAGCTGCAAGCCCTGCTGCATGACTTGCTTGGCGTTCGAACCATCGACAGCGCCGCTGCGCAGTTCGGCAAGGTTTACGATCCACTCGTGATCACGCAAGAGCCCGAGGAGCGGCGCATCGCCCGGGATCGGCGACTGCGGGTCCCGCCAGCGCACGCCGCCCTCGAAGTGATACATGCCACCGGCTTCGAGCCACATCGCGCCCGATTGGCTTTCCACCGGCCGGCCGAGCCCGACGATTGCGCGTGACGGCAGGTCGGGCGTTTCACCGCCGGCCAGCAACTCGGTGAGCCTCATCCACTCGCCGCGATAATCGAAGCGATACGAAAAAAAGTGCTTCGAGACGAATACACGCAGGCGCGCGCGGGCGGTTCCCGACATCAGCACGACCGCGATTCCGAGCAGGGCGGCGAACAGCAGCAAGGCTTGTGCGATTTCGCCCCATTCGCCGCCGAACCAGCGCACGTAGTACCCGCCTGCCGAGATCAGTACCAGCGCGCCACCGGTGACCGACAAGGCTGCCGTATGGAATACCGCCTGGCGTGAAACGCCGACATCGATCTTCCAGTGAGGGTTGCGGGCAGCGGAGATGGCAACCAGGGGCGCCAGGAAAGAATTGGCAAAGCCCCGGGCAACCCACAGGGCCTCGTTCAGGCGCGAAAACAGCATTGCTTCGCTGTACATCAGCAGATCGAAGCCGAACAGCGCTGCCAGGGCGAGCCCGAGAAACTTGATCCCCCAGCGGCGCCCTTCCGAGGCGTTGCGGTAGACCTGTTCGAGGCACACCAAACCGAAGACTGCCGCGATCGTACGAGTCGCAAAGACGAGCCCCCAGCTGGCGGCCATCAACTCGGTGCCGGCCGACGCGGTGGCCAGCACGACAGCGATGACAAGCGCGCGTCGGCCGGCGCGGCCGACCGGTTCGTCGTCGGCCGTGACCGGCGCGCCTGCGGCGCAAGGGCCGGTGAACGGCCTGGCATGTGACGCAGCGAACGTGGCGTTTCCCGAAACCGCAACGGCCGAAGTGGCAAGCTGGATGAGGAACAGGACCCACAACAGCGTTCGCGACGCTTCGGCCAACGGGGCAAGCACAGTGACCAGCGGGCCGCCGTACATGAAGCCGGACATCACCGCGGCCCAGGCGACCTGCGTCAGTACCGCGATGAGCAGCAGCGTGCCGATGCGGTCGCCGCTGCGTCGAACGGCGAGCAGCACGGCCAGTGCTGCGAACGCCAACCCGGCAGTCGCATAGCCGAACAGGCTCAGCAGGGGAAAGCTCATGCGGCCCTGGTCACGCGGCTTTAGCGCGCGCCCTTGCCAAGCAGTACCACATGCACGGTGTCGACCAGAATCAGCAGGTCGAGAAACAGGGAGTGATTCTTGACGTAGTAAAGGTCATATTGCAGCTTGGCCAGTGCGTCTTCGACCGATGCACCATAGTTGTAGCGCACCTGCGACCAGCCTGTCACGCCGGGCTTTAAGCTGTGGCGCACATCGTAGTAGGGAATGTCTTCGAGCAACTGCGCAACGAAATAGGGCCGCTCCGGGCGCGGACCCACGAAGCTCATGTCACCGCGCAGCACGTTGATGAGCTGCGGCAGCTCGTCGATGCGGCTGCGCCTCAGGATCCGCCCGACCAGGGTGACCCGGCTGTCGTTGGTGCCGGCCCAGCGCGGCTTGCCGTCTTTCTCGGCGTCCTGGCGCATGCTGCGCAGCTTCAGGATCATGAACGGCGCCCCTCCCTGGCCGACCCGCTCCTGCCGATAGAAGATCGGCCGCCCGCTTTCGAGCAGGATGGCGAGCATCGCTATCAGCAGGACCGGCAGGCTCAGCGCAAGCAGGGCGATGCTGACCAGGATATCGAAGCTGCGCTTGATGATGTCGCGGGTCACGCCCTGATCGAATCCGGAGCCGAAGATCAGCCAACTGGCGCGCAGGTTGTCGACTTTCAGCAAACCCTGCTCGCGTTCATAGAACGACACCAGGTCCATGACGCGAACGCCCTTCAGTTTGCAGTCGAGCAACTGGCGCAGCGGCAGCACGCCGCCGCGGCGCTCGCGCACCGCGATCACCATCTCGGAGACGCGCAAATCGCGAGCGGTGCGCAGCAACTGCTGCTGGCTGGCTCTGCGCTGCGATTCGCTGCTCTCGCGGTCGCCGACCAGCGGGTAGAGGCCGGCGTATTCGATTGTGCGGCCGCGCGCCCCGTCGTTCAGGAAGCGGATTACCTCTTCGGCCTCGTGACCGTTGCCGAGAATGAGGACTCGTCGTTTGGGCAGGCCGACATCGGTGAGCCGGAAGAAGATCAGCCGGATCAGGAGAACGCCGCCGGCAGCAAAAAGAGAAGTGATTGCGAAGACGCCGCGCCCGACATAAGTGGCCGGGAACACGTAGAAGATAACGCTCATCACGACCAGCGTGAGCGCGTAGGCGACGAGCAGGCGCTGGAGCATTACCCGGAAAGGCTCGTGCTGCGATTCGTAGAGGCCGAGTCCGGTCATCATGAGCAGCATGACCGCGGTGAAGACGCCCGCTTCGCCGAGCGGCAGCGGCAGCGCGCGGTCGATCAGCCGGATCTCGAAGCCGAGCACCATCGCCTGGAACAGGACGAGAGCCTCGATCAGCGTGAGCAGGAGGATACGAAGCGGCAAGTAATGATTGAAGAGGCGGATCATGAGTGGCTGCGGCGTTTACGAGGCATTGCCACGAAAAGTTATCGCTAACATAGCGGTTCTGCAGCGACGGGGTGATGACAAAACGCACGCACCCTCAAGGGTATTCGACAATCGCTTCCGCTGCAGTGACCACTCATCGGCGCTCCGTGGCGGCGGGTCGTGCCCGGCGCAGCGGATCCTGGCCGAAATAATCGGCCAGGCGCCTGTAGAACGCCGGAAAGACCTCGGCCAGCGGTTCAGGATCGACAAAAAAACTTTCCGCGGCAACGGCGAAGAATTCGCTCACATCGGTGGCCGCATACGGGTCGAGCGGCAAGCGGCTGTACCAGGCCTGGCCCTCGGGCGATTCGGGGTCGACGTGGCGCGGGATCGATGCCTCGACCCGTTCGAGCATCCCGCAAAAGCTCTCGAAGGCGCCTTCGATCTCGTGGGTCCAGCCGGCGCGCTCGCGCCGCGGCAGCGGCGGTATGCCGTCGGCCTCGCCATTGAGCATGTCGATCTTGTGTGCGAATTCGTGGATCACCACGTTCGATCCTTGCTCGCCGGCCGTCGGGTCGGCGTCGGACCAGGACAGCACGACCGGGCCGCGTTGCATCGCCTCGCCGATCAACTCGTCGGTCGATTCGTGGACGACGCCGGCCTCGTCGACCTGCGAGCGGGGCACGAGAAAGCGGTCCGGATAGACGACGATCTCGACGAAATCATCGTAGGCGGACAATCCGAGGCGCAGCACGGGCAGGCACGCTTGCAAGGCGATGGCGAGCCGGACCCGCTCATCGACCTCGAAACCGGCGGCGCCCGACACGGACTTGGCAGCGAGAAATCCGGCCGAGAGTTCGCGCAAGCGGTGCAGCGCCGGCTCGTCGAGGTGCGTCAGCCAGGGCAGCGCCGCCAGCGTTTGCTGCCACAGGGCCCCGTCGATCGCTTCGGCCCCGGGCTGCGCCTGGCGCAAGCGCCCGATAAACCCGACCAGCAGGCCGCGCAGCGACGAAAACATCGGGGCAAATCCTATAATCGATCGATGACGGAGGCGAAGCCTATCACCCGGGACAAGCGCGCCGAGCCATCCGCTCGTGGGCAGCCCGTGGACGGGCAGAACATCGGCGGGCAGCCCCGAGACGGGCAGCCCGGAGACGAACAGCAGACGGTCGAGCGAGCGCTGGGCCTTGCCGAGGAAGTCGTCGGGACCACGAGCGCGATGAGCGGCGAAGGGTACCTGGCGCATGCGCGCGGCACGATCGCCATCCTGCGCTCGATCCGGGCCGACGAAGTGGCGCAAACGGCGGCAGCCCTGGTGGAGCCCGCTTCATGGCTTTCGCGCGAGGCGATCGAGCGCGAGTTCGGCGCCGATGTCGGGCGTCTGGTCGACGCGATGCGCCAGATCCGGCGTCTGCGCGCAGTGCACCGCACGCAGGGCGAGGGAGGCAGCGGGCAGACCGAAACACTGCGCAGGATGTTGCTGGCGATGGCGACCGACATCCGGGTCGTATTGCTGCGGCTCGCTTCGCGGCTGCAGACGCTGCGCTATCACGCGTCGGTGCGCCTTGCGCCCGAGTTGTCGGTTTGCCACGAAACGCTCGAGGTGCTTGCGCCGCTGGCAAACCGGATCGGCCTGTGGCAGCTCAAGTGGGAACTCGAGGACCTGTCGTTTCGTTTCCTGGAGCCCGATGCATACCGGGCGCTCGCGCGCGAACTCGAGCAACGGCGGGTGGAGCGCGAGGCGTTCGTCGCGCAGGCCGCCGAGCGGCTGCGCAAGACGCTCGGCGAGGCCGGGATACCGGCGGAGTTGAGCGGTCGGCCCAAGCACCTGTACAGCATCTGGAACAAGATGCGGCGCAAGAACTGTGCCCTGGATGCCATCTCGGACCTTCGCGGGCTGCGCGTGATCGTCGACACGGTCGAGCAATGCTATGGCGCGCTCGCTGTCGCCCATGCGATGTGGCGGCCGATCGCTGCGGAGTACGACGACTACATCTCGCGGCCCAAGCCGAATGGCTACCAGTCGCTGCACACGGTGGTCACGGCCGACGACGGCCGCACTCTGGAGGTGCAGATCCGCACGCACTCGATGCACCGCTTCGCCGAGTACGGCGTGGCTTCTCACTGGCGCTACAAGGAGCGCAGCACCGGGGCGGCAGACGGCGAGCGTAGTGGCCGCGGCGAGCAGGCCTTCGAGGACCGGATCGCCTGGATGCGCCAGTTGCTCGCCTGGCAGCGCGAGGTCGGCGAGGCACTGGGCAGCGGGGCGGCAGCGCAGGGCGCTCGGCCCGATGCCGAAGGCGAGCGCATCTACGTGCTCACGCCACAGGCGCGTGTAATCGAATTGCCGGCGGGTGCAACGCCGGTGGATTTCGCCTACAGCGTGCACACGCGCCTGGGCCATCGTTGTCGTGGCGCGCGCGTCGACGGGCAGATGGTGGCGTTGAACACCCGGCTGCAGAACGGGCAGACTGTGGAAATCGTGGCGGCCAGGGAAACCGGCAACGAAGGCCCGTCGCTCGACTGGCTCAATCCGCAACTCGGTTACCTGCACAGCCCGCGCACCCGAGCCAAGGTGCGCCAGTGGTTCAACGCCCGCGAACTCGAACGCGACGCAGCGCTCGGGCGCGAGCGCGTCGAGCGAGTGCTGCAACGGGAAGGGCGCACCTCGCTTGCCCTGGATGAACTGGCACGCCGGCTCGGCTTCGCCGACACGACGCCGATGTTCGTGGCGGTGTGGCGCGAAGAGATCGGCCCGCGCCAACTCGAGGAAGCGGTGCGCGGCGAGCACGGGCGCGGCGCGGTGCACACCCCGGCGGACGAACCCGACCTGGCCTCGGTGATCGGCGCGCGCCGGCGCGGCCACCACGGGGGTGCCCACGGTGATGGCATTCTCGTGGTCGGAATCGATTCGCTGCTCACCCAGCTGGCGCGCTGCTGCCGCCCTGTACCGCCCGATCCGATTGCGGGCTTCGTCACGCATGGCCGCGGCGTATCGGTGCATCGGAGCAATTGCACGACCTTCGCTCGACTGCGCGCTCGCTCTCCCGAGCGCACGATCGAGACGGCCTGGGATCTCGCACCCCCCGCGGCCGATGGACGCGCCCGGCATTACCCGGTTGTGATTGAGGTGCGCGCCGCCGATCGCACCGGCTTGTTGCGCGATATCGTCGATCTGCTTGCGCGCGACCGGGTCAATGTGATCGGCATGCGAACCGCCACGCGCCGGCAAGAAGCGCTGATGCAACTCACGATCGAAGTGACCGATGCCGAGCAGTTGCGCCAGACGCTGGCAGCCGTGCGCGCGATGCCCGGGGTTACCGGGGCGCGGCGCGCCTGATTGCTGATTTCGGCCGGAACGCCTTGCAAACTGCTTCGTTGGTGTCCAGCCAGGGTGCGCCGATCAGATCCAGGCAGTACGGAATTGCGGAAAATATTCCATGCACTTTCTGCTTGCCTTGCGCGTCTTTCACGCCCTCGAGCGTTTCACGAATCGCCTTCGGCTGACCGGGAAGATTCACGATCAACGCCTTGCCCCGGATGACCCCCACCTGGCGCGACAGGATCGCGGTCGGCACGAAGCCCAGGCTGATCTGGCGCATCTGCTCGCCGAAACCGGGCATCTCCCGGTCGGCCACCGCGAGCGTTGCATCGGGCGTTACGTCGCGCGGCGCAGGACCGGTGCCGCCGGTGGTGAGAACCAGGCTGCAGCCTTCGCGATCGACCAGTTCGATAAGCGTGGATTCGATGGTGGCGAGTTCGTCGGGGATCAGTCGCGGGACCGGCTCCCAGGCGCTGGCGAGCGCAGTGCCGAGCCATTCCTGCAGGCTGGGGAGGCCCTGGTCCTGATAAACGCCCTGCGAGGCGCGGTCGCTGATCGAGACGAGTCCGATTCGAAGGGCGTTTGTCGGGGCAGTCATCAAAGGCTCCGGGAAACCTCGCCGTTCACGGCGGGGAGGGACAGGAGCGCAGCCGACAGGCTGCGATGGGTGGACGATCAGGAAGCGCGCGTACCGGTCGCGGTCGAAGCATCGGCTGCGCGCTTTTCGAGTGCTTCGCGAAGCCGCCTGTACAGATCGCGGAATGCCCGGCCGGCCGCGCCGCTCGCGAGTTCGGCGCGTGCGCGCGGCACGAGTTTTTCGACCGTTGCATGCGTCTCGGGGAATTCGGCGAGCCAGTTGGCGAGCACGCGGTCGTCGGCCAGGATGCGCTCGCGCCAGCTTTCCGCGGCGTGCATCACGGCCGTGGCGACGCGATGCTCGCGGCTTTCATCGCTCAGCGCGGAGCGGATCGCCTCGCCGTCGGCCTGGCGCATCAGCTTGCCGATCAACTGGACCTGTCGGCGGCGGCCCTCATGCGCGCGAATCGAGCGCGCAAGCCGGACCGCATCGATCAGCGCTTCGCTCAATGGCAGGCGCACCAGCGCGTCGTCGCGCAGATCGATCAGCTGCGCGCCGAGTACCTGCAAGGCGTGCGAGTCGCGCTTGCGTTGCGATTTGCTGGGCGCTTCGGAGGGTGGATCGCCTTCCGAAGGATCCGGGGCAATGTCGTGCATGGACCCTGCGGCAGGGTGCTCGGGGCGGTGGGAACGGCTGGAGGAGGGCATGGCCGCTGCTATGATAACCGGCTGCATGGACAGGAATCGAATCACGATGTTTGCCTACGACCCGGCCCGATTGGGCGAACTTGCTGCCATGGCCCAGGAACGGGCGCGCGATGGCGGCGCGTCGGCGGCTTCGGTCGAAATCTCCGAAAGCAGTGGCCTGGCCGTGAGCGTGCGGCGCGGGCGCATCGAGACGATCGAGCAAACGCGCGACAAGGGGCTCGGTGTCTCGGTGTACTTCGGCACGCGGCGCGGCCACGCGAGCACCAGCGACTTCTCCGAGACGTCGATCGGCGAGACGGTGGCTGCCGCCTGCGCCATTGCGCGCTACACGGCCGAAGACCCGTTTTCCGGCTTGCCCGACGTCGACACGCTGGTGGGCGAGTGGCGCGACCCGGGCGTTTTCTTTCCCTGGAAAATTTCCGTCGATGAGGCGGTCGAGATCGCCAAGGCGGCCGAAGCCGCGGCCTTTGCGGTCAGCCCGATGGTCCGGAATTCCGAGGGCGCATCGGTGTCGGTGAGCCACGGCCAGTTCGTGTCGGCGAACACGCTGGGTTTCGAGGGCGGTTATCGATACAGCCGACATTCGCTCGGGACCTCACCGATCGCGCAGCGCGGCCGCGACATGCAGCGCGACGACTGGTATTCATCGCACAGCAACCCTCGCAAGCTCGCCGATCCGCAGGCGCTCGGGCGCTATGCCGCGGAACGCTCGCTCGCGCGGCTCGGTGCCCGCAGGCTGTCCACGCGCCGGGTGCCGGTGTTGTTCGAAGCGCCACTCGCCTGCGGCCTGATCGGCCATTTTGTGCAGGCGGTCAGCGGCGGAGCCCTTTACCGCAAGACCAGCTTCCTCGTCGATTCGATGGGCGAGGCGGTGTTCCCGGAGCACATCGATATCGTGGAAGATCCCGCCCTGCGCGGTGAATCGGGAAGCAGTCCGTTCGATGATGAAGGCGTGGCCACGCAAAAGCGCAAGGTCGTGGAGGACGGCGTGGTGAAGGGTTACTTCCTGTCGACCTACTCGGCGCGCAAGCTGGGCATGAAAACCACGGGCAACGCCGGCGGATCGCACAACCTGCGCCTGTCCAGCCGGGACACCCGGCGGCGCGATTCCTTCGAGGCGATGCTCGAGCGACTCGGCACCGGCTTGCTGGTCACCGACCTGATGGGCCAGGGGGTCAACTACCTTACGGGTGATTACTCGCGCGGTGCAGCCGGATTCTGGGTGGAAAACGGCAAGATCGCGTATCCGGTGGAGGAAATCACGATCGCCGGCAATCTGCGCGACATGTTCGCTGGTATCGCTGGCGTCGGGGCCGACGAGATCACCCGGGGCACGAAGCGCACGGGTTCGGTGCTGATCGGCGAAATGGCGATCGCGGGTAGTTGAGGCAGCAGGAAGTGCAGTGAACAAGGCATTCGTCCGGGAAGACGCACCCGACCACGACGACGAGATCGACGTCGACGAAGCGATGCCCTTGCCGCCCGGTGGCCGCAACTACATGACGCCTGCCGGCCACGAGCGGATGAAAAAGGAGTTGCTCGCGCTACTCGACAGCGAACGGCCAGAGGTCGTGCGCACGGTGTCCTGGGCGGCTTCGAACGGCGACCGTTCCGAAAATGGCGATTACCTCTACGGCAAGAAGCGCCTGCGCGAGATCGACCGGCGCATCCGCTTCCTGACCCGGCGCCTGGATGTCGCCGAGGTGGTCGATCCGGCGCGCCAGCAGAACCTCGAACAGGTGTTCTTCGGCGCAACCGTAAGCTACCTGCGAAGCAGCAAGGACGAGCGCCCCGATGAGAGTGACGCGGAAGAAACGATCACCATCGTCGGCATCGACGAAGTCGACCCGCCCAGGCGCAGGGTCAGCTGGATCTCGCCGATCGCCCGCGCACTGATGAAGGCGCGCGAGGGCGACCTGATCATCCTGCGCACGCCAGCCGGAGTGGACGAGCTCGAGGTGCTCGGGATTCGCTACGACCCGGTCGACTGACCGAGAGCGCGGCGGCAGATCAGAGCGCGGCGGCGAAGGCTCCGACGATCAGCGCGAAAGCGACCCAGCTTACCGGGTCCTTCGCCGCCCAGGCAACCGGATCTTCCTCGACGTGGCCGCGGTTCGCATGGAACCAGGTCCGCAGCACCCAGTACAGCAGGACCGGGCAGGCGATCCAGATCCGCTCGGGGTGGCTGTAGAACTGCAGTACATGTGCGCTCTGGATGTACAGCGCAAGCACCAGTACCGCGCTCATGCCCGAGGCAAGGCCCCCCGACAGGATCACGGGCAGATCGCCCGTCTCGTAGTTTCTGCTCGTGCGAGTGTGCCCCAGCGAAGCCTGACGCTGCAATTCCGAAAAGCGCTTGATGAGGGCCAGGCTCAGGAACAGGAACATCGAGAAGGCGAGGAGCCAGAACGATGCCTCGACGGCGATCGCCGCTGCGCCAGCCAGCAGGCGGGCCGTGTAGAGCCCCGCCAGGCACATCACGTCGACGATCGGGCGGCGCTTGAGCCACGCCGAGTAGGCGGTCGTGGTTACGGCATACGCGGCGAGCCAGCCGCCGAAGGACGGCGGCAACAGCAACGCGAGAAGCACGGCCAGGCCGAGCAGTGTCAGGGCGCCGACCAGCGCCTGCGGCACCGGCAGCGAGCCGCTGGCCAAGGGGCGCTGGCGCTTGACCGGATGCGCCCGATCGTCGGCCAGGTCCCCGAGGTCGTTGAGCACGTAGATCGCCGAAGCAGTGAAGCAAAAGGC
>CAJDTU010000045.1_pt1 | contig 24144 bp, 25 predicted proteins | sample 7389901 | NCBI WGS metagenome assembly CAJDTU01 (sample SAMEA7055649, study PRJEB34461) | soil metagenome | biome: terrestrial ecosystem; feature: Peninsula; material: soil | place: Antarctica | collected 2016
TCTGATTTTCGACAAACATCCGATCCACCCGACGATGCGGGCATCGTTGCTCGATCCAGCAACACGCCGGACGCTCGACTACATCGACAACGCGCAGATTAAAAAGGTCACCGAGGGTCTTCTGGTTGCCGGCTTTGAAGCCGGGCCGGGCGCTATGGACTCTCGACAGGCATGGTGGTGTGTGCCCGTGGCCGCCGGCTGAGGTCTTATGTTGGCACGGTCGCCGGCGCCAGGCCTATGCACCAGACGCGGCTTTGCGTCGGGCCGGCTCGGGCGTGGCCACCAGCTGGTCGGCCGGGTACTGCCGGATGAACTCCATCGATCGATCTGCCGGTGCGTCCAGCCACTCCTGATACTGCGCAGCCGGCAGGATGGCCACCATGCGCTTGTCTTGCTTGTCTACTGGACGCGCCGGATCTGGTCGGTGGTACAGCCGCATCAAAGGGTGATCGTCGGCGTTGAGCGTCAGCATCGATTCTCAACAGCAGTAACTGTTAGGGGCGACGCGCATCATCTAATACTGTTGCATTGTCGAGTGCTGACGGGTGATATGAACCGTAGAGAAGAAAGAGCACCAAACGGGCTTGAAGCGTGACGACTCCGGGGTTCGGGGAGCAATTGAACAGCGAACCGACTAAAGGCGTATCTAACTTTTGGTCGCACCGCCCGCATGGGCTCGTGCGGCAGCAACCTGGTCGTCCAGTTGGAGTTCAACTGCACGCGACAAGACTCTTGGCTTGCCGCACGAAATGAGCTGCCATAAAGCAGCCTGACTGCTACCTACGCATTCGGCCATCAACGGACGGCCGCCACGGTCAGCTATGGGAACACTCAATATGCACGGCCCGGGTGGCTGGTTAGCAACGGAGTGGTGCAAGAGCATTTGCCAAATCGCGCTGAAAGTCCGCCACCGGCTTGATACCCACCGACAGCCGGACTAGGCCGTCGGCGATGCCCATCTCGGCGCGACGTTCCGCGCCAAGGGCTCGCGAAGGCCGCGGCGCACCGACTCAGCATTGAGCGCTCAGCTCTGAACCGATGTTGGGTTGTCCCGCTCCGTCAGAACCAGCGTAGCGGCGCCAGCACGATCTGAGGCCAGGCGATGATCAACCCCACTGCGACCATGTTGGCCACGATGAACGGCATGACTCCGCGGAAAATGGTCGACAATTTCACGTCGGGCAACAGCGTCTTGACGGTGAATACATTCATGCCCACCGGTGGCGTGAGCATGCCGATCTCGATCATCATGACGACGAAGATGCCGAACCAGATCGGATTGATTCCAAGATGGACCGCGACCGCGGTGAAGATGGGCGCGGTCAGCAGCAACAAACCCATGGCCTCCATCAGCGCGCCGAGCACCAAGTAGATCACGACCATGGCCAGCAACACGCCGGTGGTGGAAAGGCCGCTGGTCAGGATCCATTCAACCAGCTGGTTGGTCATGCCCGACAGCGTGATGAAATTACTGAATGCGAGCGCGCCGAACACAATGGCAAAAATCATCGCCGTCGTCAGCGCGGTTTCTTTGAAGCACTCGAGCATCGCCGCCAGGCTGAGTTTGCGACGCGCCAGCGCGATCAACAGCGCGCCGACAGCACCCATGGCGGCACATTCGGTGGCGGTAAAGACGCCGCCATACAGGCCACCCATCACGAAGACGAACAGCAACACGGTCGACCAGACGCCGCGCAATGCCCGTATCCGCTGACGCCACGGTATGGCCACGCCGGCAGGGCCGAGCTTGGGGTTCAGCGCCACGGTGATCCAGACCGCAGCAATGAACAGCAGCAGCAAAATGATGCCAGGGACGATGGTCGCGATGAAAAGTTTGCGGATGTCGGTATCGGTTAACAAGCCGAAGATCACCAACGGCACCGAAGGCGGAATCAGCACACCCAGTACCCCGCCCGATGCCACCGCTCCGGTCGACAGACGGTCGTGATAACCGAGTCGACGCATCGGCGGGATGGCGACCTTGGTCATGGTCGCCGCGGTGGCGATGGAACTGCCGGAGATGGCCGCGAACAGCCCGCAAGCTGCCACGGTGGCGTGCGCCAGGCCACCCTTCAGATGGCCCAGCCAGGCGTTGGCGGCATCGTAGAGCTCGCCGCTGATATCGGCCTTGTGGACGAACAGCCCCATCAGGATGAACATCGGCAGGACCGACATGCCATAGTTGGCCGAGGCATCAACGACGATCTGGCCGAGCATGCCCAGCGCCGGATCCAGACCACGCAGCGCCGCAAAACCGCCGACGCCGCCAATCAGCAAGGCAAACGCGAGCGGCACGCCCGCAAAGGCAAGCAGGAAGACCGCGGCAAAGCCGATCGCCGCGGCCGTCATGCCGACTCTCCAGAGGCGCCGCTGCGCAGGCTGCGCCAGCACAGCGACAACATCCCGAACGTCGAGGCGGCAGCAAGAACAGCCATCGCGTAGTACAAAGGAGCATGCGGCCAGCCCAGCACGACGCTGCGCGTGCCGTCGACAGCGGCGTCACTGGCCTGCACCCACAGCCGCCACGTCAGCACGCCGAGCACGGCAGCGCTGACCAGATCGCACAGCAGGTTCTTCAGACGTTTTGCGGCACCGCCCACCAGGCCGTCGATCAGACTCACGCTGACATGCCCGCGGTTCCGGGTCACCAGCGGCAACGCAGTGAAGATAAGCAGTGCCATTGCGTACTCCACGATTTCCACGCTGCCGCGGATCGGTGCGGCGAACAAATAGCGCGCAAATACATCGACAAAAATCACGGCGACGATCAACGCCCCCGGAATCACGCTCAGAGCCCCGAGCACTCGGTCGAAAGCGTCGGGCCGTCGGTTGGTCGATCCAGCAGGTTGAGTCATCGCGTTGTCCCTTTTTTTTGTCACTCAGGCGCGTTGTCACTTACCGGCAGATCGCCGGAGTGATGGCTGGCAGCCGCACTTCGCGGTCATTTCGCCGTCTCGCCGGCCTGTTGCTTGTAGAAGGCCAACGCGGCCTTGCCGTCGACGCCGAGTTTTTCGGCGTCTGCCAGCCAGGCGGTTTCCAGCGGTTGCGCGAATTTCTTCAAGGCGGCAGTGAACGAAGCATCGGCGGTGATGAACTCGATTCCTTTGGTTTTTGCGTCGGCGCGGGCCTTGGTCTCGACTTCGTCGAGCACGGCCAGACGCTGTGCCAGCGCTTCACCCGACAGCTTGACGATGATGTCGCGATCCTTGGCTGCGATCGACGCCCACTTCTTCTTGTTGACGAAAAGTGCGAAAGCGGGTGCCGTCAAGCTGCCCTCAACATCGGTGACGGACTTCGCATACTGCAAGGTCTTGAACGTTGCAGCGTCCTGCACGGCATAACCTGCAAACGAGTCCACCGTCCCGGAAGAAATGATCTCGTAGCTGCGCACCGCCGCCGCCGCGACAACACCGGCACCCGCGGCTTCCATGATCTCGGCCGGCACGCCCGCCAGGGCGAACATCTTCGTCCCCTTGATGTCGGACACCTGTTTGATCGGGCCTTTCATGGCGAAGATGGTGCCGCCGGGGAACATGAACAGGCCAAGAAGTTGCACGTCCTTGTATTCATTGGCCTTTGCGAAATATTTTTCGTAGGTGCGCCACAACGCAACCGAGCTGCCTCTGGCGCTTCCATTGACGAACGGCAGGTGTGCCATCTGCGTCAACTTGATGCGTTCGCCGAGGAAACCCTGGAACGCATAGGCTGCATCGACGATGCCCTTCTGTACCGCCTCCATCTGCTGTGACGGCGCTGCCAAGCTGGCCGGCGGAATGTCGAACTTGACACGCCCTTCGGTGGCCTTCGTCACATCGTCGGCCCACGGTTTCAGGACGCGTGTATTGAACGGATGTTGCGGTTGGATGAAACTGTTGAGCAGGATCGTCGTGCCCTCGGCAGCAGCGGCGAACGGGAACGCGGCAGCGCAAGTACCAACACAAGCGGCGGCGATCAGATGGCGGCGGGTGGTCATGATTTGTCTCCTGGATGCTTTTTATCGGGCGGATCGGATGGCCGTCGCGGCGCGGCTTTAGGTCAGCACAGCAGCGGACGACACCGGCGGTGCGAAGATCACGTCGTACTCGCGTGCGATCGCCACCACTTCGGCTGGGCTCGACATGTTGTGGATGCGGCGGTACAGTTCGAGCAACTTGCCCGTCGGCGCCGCCCAGAACAGTGCCGTGGCGGCCTTGCCGGTGTTGTTGAAGAAGGCATGTTGGATGCCGCGCGGCATGCGCACCAGATCGCCCGGGCCGGCCGACTGCTCCTTGCCTGCCAGAATCAGATCGATCCGGCCTTCGAGCACGAAGATATATTCGTCCTGCTTCGGGTGCATGTGCGGCGGAACAAAGCTCTCCTCCGGGAACGTTGCATGCCAGCAGAACGAATCGTCGCTGACCTGTTTGGGCACATAGACCTGTCCCAGGACGTTCCAGGCTACGCCGTCGATGCCCTGGTTGGCGCGGGTGATATCAGGTGTTTCACGCATTGGATGACTCCTCGTTCTTGCGGGTTAGTTGATCGAGCGTTTTGCCTACGATCGGGTTGGTGGAAGCGAAACGTGGCTTGAATTTCTGGCGCTGCTCGGCCAGATCCTGTTCATCCCAGTAGCCGATCAGCACGCCCGACTCTGCGATGCGAGCCTGCACTTCGGTGGTCTCGATCAGCGAGTCCGGCACTGTTACGCGCTGGCGCGGTTGACGCGCCCAGGAGAACAGGGCCTCGTGCAAGCGTGCGCGGGCCTGGACATGTTCGGGTTGCTTCGACGCGCCGAGATCCTCGAACTCATTCGGATCGGATTGCAGATCAAACAACATCGGCCGGTAGTGTTCGGCGTGAATGTATTTGTAGCGGCCGTCGCTGATCATGCGCAGCCAGGCATCACGCGATTTGGTGCCGAGCTCGATGCGCGCATCCTGGAACGAATAGTCCGCTTCGCAGATCACATGCTGGCGCCAGTCGTCCGGCTTGTTACCGAACAATAGCGGCCGCAACGAACGGCCGTCAATCACATGCGGCACCGCAGGCCCGCCGTAGACATCGAGGAAAGTCGGCGCGATGTCCACCGCTTCGACCAGTGCATCACAACGTTTGCCACGCGTCGCATCAGCCCGCTGGTCCGGATCGTAAATGATGAGCGGCGCACGGATCACGGGCTCGTGGAACATCTCCTTGTCGCCCAGCCAGTGGTCGCCGAGGAAATCACCATGGTCCGACGTGAACACGATCATCGTGTTGTCCATCAGCCCACGCTCTTCCAGGAAGGCAAACAACACACCCATCTGGTCGTCGATTTGCTTGATCAGGCCCATATAACCCGGCATCACGGCTTCACGCACGCCGGGTTTGGCGAATGTCTTGGAAACGCGGTGGTTCATCATCGCGGCATAGACGGGATGCGGATCGGCGCGTTCGGTTTCGCTGCGGGCAACCGGGAGCGCATCTTCGGCGCTGTACATGCTGGCGTAGGGCTCGGGAACAATGTAAGGCCAGTGCGGCTTGATGTAGCTCAGGTGCAGGCACCAGGGCTGGTCGTCCGCTTCGCGGATGAAATCCATCGCGCGGCGTGTGATGTAGGGCGTTTCCGAGTGCTCATCGGGAACGCGCGCTGGGCGGTTGCTGTATTTGAGAAACCAGCCCGATCGTTCGACGCCGTTTTCGTCCACTGTCGAATTCGCCCAGCGCTCCCATGGGTTGTCACCGTCAAAACCCTGGTCGCGCAAGTACTGGTTGTAGTTAGGGTCCGGGTCGTGGCCAGAGAATGGGTGGATGCCGTCGTCACGCTCGTACGGATCAAAACCGCATTCGGCAATGCGCACTCCGATCATCGAGCCCGGATCGATGCCCATGCGCGCCATTCCGCTGGAGTCGGCACGCATGTGGGTTTTGCCGACCAGCACCGATTTGACGCCGAGCGGACGCAGGTGATCGCCAATCGTCATCTCGCCAGCCTTGAGCGGAACAAAGTTCCAGCTCGCACCATGCGAATTCATGTAGCGGCCGGTGTAATAACTCATGCGCGATGGGCCACACACGGGTGACTGCACATAGGCCTTGTCAAAGATCACGCCGCGTGCTGCGAGCGCGTCGAGATTTGGCGTTTTCAGCCGTGGATGGCCGTAGCAGGACAGGTGATCTGCGCGCAGCTGGTCGCACATGATGAACAGGATGTTGCGTGCGCTTCGGGTCATGCTTCACTCCAATGCGTTGGTGTGGAATGACTCATCGTATGCCGGTGGCGGCCCGGCGTCGAATGCCAATTCATCACCTCGATTACCATGGGTTATCGATCGCCGCGCTTCACCCTTCCACGATGCGAATGCAACACCTGCATCTGATCCTTGCGCTCGCGCAGGACGGCAGCCTACGCGCAGCCGCCGAAAGCCTGAACGTCACGCAGCCGGCGCTGACCAAGTCTTTGCGCCAGCTCGAAGAAGAACTGGGCGCCGCACTGGTGCTGCGGTCGCCCAAGGGCGTCCGTTTGACGCATGCAGGCGAACTGCTGGCGGCGCGGGCTGCCAGCGCGATTCGCGAACTCAACCGCGCCCGAGAGGAGGTGGCTTGGCAGCAGCGCCATTCGGCTGCGGGCGTGGCCCTGTGCGTGTCGCCATCGGCTGCGATTGTCGTGCTGCCGGGCGCCCTGGCGCGGCTGCGCGCGCGCTGGCCGCAAGTGCAGGTGCGTGTTGTCGATGCTGTGTACCCGCGCTCCCTGACCGCGCTGCGCGCTGGCGAGGTGGATCTGGCCGTGGGCCCGATGCCGGCGCAGGAGACGGCCGTTGACCTGCGTGTGCAGCGCCTGTTCGATGCCAGGCAGGTGTTGATCGTGCGGCCTGGACATCCACTGGCCGGCGCCACCACGCTGGCCGAGTTGCAGCATGCCGCCTGGATCGTCACCGGCCCCGCGGGCGGCCCGGGTGATCCATGCCATCTGCACCTCGAGCAGCGTGGGCTGAACAGCTCGCCGATACGCTATACCTGCGAGTCGTTTTCGACCCTGCTGGCCTTGTTGCCAAGCCTGGACGCGGTGGCCATTGCGCCGGCCCCATTTTATAAACAGCACGCGGCACCCTGCGGCCTGATTCAGCTGCCGATTGCCAATGCCCTGCCGATCGTTTCAGTGCACGCCTTCTGGCGCGCCGAAGCCCCGCTGACTGCGCCGGCCAGCCACCTGCTGGATGCGCTGGCGCAGGAGGCAGGTGGCGTGTGTTATGGCGTAATCTGACCTCTGCGCCCGACGGCCTGGGCAGACCAGCTCAGGCGCTCGCCAGGATTAGCGGCGTTAGACAGATTCCTGTAACCGAAACCGCTGCACCTTGCCGGTCTGGGTGCGCGGCAGCTTGTCGATGAACTCGATGGCACGCGGATACTTGTAAGGTGCGATGCCCTGCTTGACGAAGTCCTGTAGCGTCTTGACCATCTCCGGCCCGCCGGCCTGGCCATGACGCAGCACGACAAACGCCTTGACGATCTTGCCGCGCTCGTCGTCATCGACACCGATGACCGCGCACTCGGCTACCGCCGGATGCAGCATCAAGGCTTCTTCGACATCCGGCGCGGCGATGTTGTAGCCGGCCGAGATGATCATGTCGTCGGTGCGCGCCTGGTAGTGGAAGTAGCCGTCGACGTCCATCACGTAGGCGTCGCCGGTGAAGTTCCAGCCGTCCTTGACATAAATTTGCTGGCGCTCGTCGGCCAGGTAGCGGCAGCCGGTCGGGCCCTTCACGCGCAGATGGCCGAGGGTTCCGGGGGCCACGACCTGGCCGGCGGCGTCGACGACTTCGGCGCGGTAGCCGGGCACCGGCACGCCGGTGGCGCCCGGGCGGGCATGGGCCTCGTCCGCGGAGATGAAGATGTGCAACATCTCCGTGGCGCCGATGCCGTCGATCAGCTCGATGCCGGTGGCTTCCTTCCACATCGCGCGTGTCGCCGCCGGCAGCGCTTCGCCGGCGGAGACGCACTTGCGCAGCGGCGTGCGGCGCAGTTCGAGACCGCGCGCCGCCAGTGTGCGGTACGACGTCGGCGCGGTAAAGAGCACCGTCGCGCCGAACGTCTTGATGCCGTCGAGCAGTTGCGGTGGCCCCGCTTTTTCGAGCAGCACGGTGGACGCGCCGACCGCCATCGGAAACAGCAGCAGGCCGCCGAGGCCGAAGGTGAACGCCAGCGGTGGACTACCGATGAAGACATCGTCGGCCTGCGGTTTCAGCACATTCGGCGGCCAGCAGGCACAAATGGCCATGAGGTCGCGGTGGAAGTGCATCGTCGCCTTTGGCCGGCCGGTGGTGCCGGACGTGAAGCCGAGGATGCAGGTGTCGTCGGCGGCGGTGTCGACGTTGGCGAACGCCGCCGACTGGCGCTCCATCGAGCGCTCCAGACTGTCGGGGCCGCTGTAGTTGAAATGGCGGATCTGGCGCAGCACGCGCGAGTCCAGTGCTACGTCGTGCAATTCGTCGGCGAGCGCCGCGTCGCACAGCGCGTGCGTGATCTGACCGATGTCGAGAATCGCTTTCAACTCCTTGGCGCGCAACAGCGGCATGGTCGGCACGGCGATGCCGCCGGCCTTCATGACGCCGAAAAAACAGGCCGCCAGCATCGCGTTGTTCGGCGCCCGCAGCAATACGCGGTTGCCGGGCACCAGGCTCATGTCGTGGGTCAGCACGTGGGCGATGCGATTCGCCTTGTCCTGCAGATCGGCATAGGTCCAGGTCAGGCCTGCGGCGCGAATGCACACGCGGTCACCGCGGCCTTCAGTCACGTGGCGGTCGAGCAGTTCGGTGGCGCTGTTGAGCTGCGTCGGGAACTGCAGTTCGGGCAACTCGAACAAAAACTCAGGTTGCAGCGCCGTCGGCGGCAGATTGTCGCGGGCGAAGGTGTCGACGTGGGCAGTGGTCATGGCGACACTCCTTGGGGCTTGTTCAGACCGGCGAGATCGGCGCGGACCTTTGCCGGCGCCGCGATCTCCGGCAACTTCACGATGTCAGCCATGGTGCTGCTCCTTCAGAACGCGGCAATGCCGGTGATTGCGCGGCCGAGAATCAGCGCGTGGATGTCGTGCGTGCCTTCGTAGGTATTGACGACTTCGAGGTTCACGAGATGCCGCGCGACGCCGAACTCGTCGCTGATGCCGTTGCCGCCCATCATGTCGCGCGCCAGCCGCGCGATGTCGAGCGCTTTGCCGCACGAGTTGCGCTTGACGATGCTGGTCGCTTCGACCGACGCGGTCCCTTCGTCCTTCATGCGACCGAGGCGCAGGCAGCTTTGTAAGCCGAGCGAGATGTCAGTCAGCATGTCGGCGAGCTTCTTCTGCACGAGCTGGTTCGCCGCCAGCGGACGGTCGAACTGTTTGCGGTCCAGCGTGTACTGGCGAACACGGTGGAAACAATCTTCGGCGGCGCCGAGCGCGCCCCAGGCGATGCCGTAACGGGCGCTGTTCAGACAGGTGAAGGGGCCCTTCAGCCCGCGCACATCAGGGAACGCGTTTTCTTCCGGACAGAAGACGCCATCCATGACGATCTCACCGGTGATCGACGCGCGCAGGCCGACCTTGCCGTGGATAATGGGCGCCGACAGTCCCTTGGCATCCTTGTCGAGCACGAAGCCGCGGATCGCGCCCGCTTCGTCCTTGGCCCAGACCACGAAGACGTCGGCAATCGGGCTGTTGCTGATCCACATTTTGCTGCCGGTCAGGCTGTAGCCGCCGTCAACCTTCTTCGCTCTCGTGATCATGCTGCCGGGGTCCGAGCCATGATTCGGCTCGGTGAGCCCGAAGCAGCCGATCCATTCTCCGGTGGCAAGCTTGGGAAGGTACTTCTGCTTGGTTTCTTCGTTGCCGAACTCGTTGATTGGCACCATGACGAGCGAACTCTGCACGCTCATCATCGAGCGGTAGCCGGAGTCGATACGTTCGACCTCACGCGCGACGAGCCCGTAGCAGACGTAGTTGAGGCCAGCGCCACCGTAGGTCTCGGGGATGGTCGGGCCGAGCAGGCCGAGCTCGCCCATCTCGCGAAAGATCTTCGGGTCGGTCTGCTCGTTGCGGAACGCATCGAGCACACGCGGCGCCAGGCTCTCCCGGCAATAGGCGGCGGCGGCGTCGCGCACGGCACGCTCCTCATCCGTCAATTGCTGGTCCAGCAGCAGCGGGTCGTCCCAGTGGAACGCGGCGTGGGTGGTAGCCATGGTGATTGCCCTCTTGATCAGTCAGGAATAACGGCGGTGACTTCTATCTCGACCTTGGCGCGGTCCTCCATCAAGGCCTTGACCTCGACGGCAGTCATGGCGGCGTTGAACGACCCGATAATGTCGCGAAACGCCTGGCCCACTTCGCGCCCGGCGGCGATGTATTCAGGCTTGTCGACCACGTACCAGGTCATGCGCACGATGTGCTCGGGCTTGGCGCCCGCCACCTTCAGCACGTCGACGATGTTCTGCAAGGCCTGGCGCGTCTGGGTCGCGAAGTCATCGCTGCGGAAGACGCCTTGCGCGTCCCAGCCGATCATGCCGGCCACGAAGATCTGGCGGCCAGTGGCGGCGACGCCGTTCGAGTAGCCCTTGGGACGCGGCCAGCCGGGGGGAAGCAGGACTTGCATTGGAGTTCCTTCAGTGTTCAAGCGTTGGACCACCGCTCCATCGCGGCTCTCAGGTCAGTTGGAATTTTGATCGCCCCGTGGCTGACCAGCGAGGTCGTCACCAGCACCTGGTGCATCGTCAAGCGCACGCTTTCATCGGCCCCCAGGCAGCGCAGCGTCAACTTCAACGATGCGCCGCCAATGTGCTCGACCTGCAGGGTCAACGTCACCGTATCGCCGAGCCGGCTGATGGCGGTGAAGTCGACCTCCAGATGAACCGTTGGCAGCCCGATGCGGTGCACATTCACCATCTCGGCATAAACGTAGTTGAGTTCATCGTTGAACCAGTCTTCGATGAGCCCGTTGAGCATCACGAAGTACTCGGGGTAGAAGACGATGCCGGCCGGGTCGCAATCGGAGAAGCGGATCAGTCGTTCGCGGCTGAAGACCTTGGCAGTCATGGCTTCTGATTCTTCAGGAGTTCACGCGCAATGATCAGTTGCTGCACCTCGCTCGCGCCCTCGTAGATGCGCAGCGAGCGGATCTCGCGGTATAGCCGCTCGACCGGCTGCTCGCTGACGACGCCCAGGCCGCCGAAGATTTGTACCGCAGCGTCGATCACTTGCTGCGCGCCCTCGGTGGCGGCCAGCTTGGCCATCGCCGCTTCCTTGGTGACGCCGCCGCCCCGATCGCGCTGCCACGCGGCGCGGTAAGTCAGCAGCGCGGCGCTGTCAATGGTCAAGGCCATCTGCGCCAGCTTGGCCTGCGTCAGCTGGAAATCGGCCAGCACGCCGCCGAACATCTTGCGACTGGTGGCGCGCTGGAGCGCTTCGTCCAGCGCGCGGCGCGCGAAGCCGAGCGACGCCGCTGCCACCGACGTGCGGAAGACATCGAGCGTGCGCATCGCCACCTTGAAACCCTCGCCGCCCGCGCCGATGCGCTGCGTCAACGGAACGCGGCAGTCAGTGAAGCGCAGCTTGGCCAGCGGATGCGGCGCAATCACAGGGATGCGTTCGGCGATCTCAAAGCCGGGCGTGCCAGTGTCGACGATGAACGCGGAGATGCCGCGCGCGCCGGGCGCTTCACCGCTGCGCGCAAACACTACGTAGAAGTCGGCGATGCCGCCGTTCGAGATCCACGTTTTCTCGCCGTTCAGCACCGCGTGGTCGCCGTCGATGCTCGCGGCACAACTCATCGCCGCCACGTCGGAGCCTGCATCGGGTTCGGAGAGCGCGAAGGCGGAGATCGCTTCGCCCTTCGCCACGCGTTGCAGGTAGCGCTGCTTGTGCGCTTCGGTGCCGTCGATGCTGATAGCGCCCGACCCCAAGCCCTGCATCGCGAACGCGAAGTCCGCCAGGCCCGAATGGCGCGCCAACGTCTCGCGGATGAGGCAAATTGATCGGGTGTCGATGACATCGGTGGCGCCGCCGTACGCGCGGCCAGCGACGGCGTGTGTCAACCATCCGCCATTGCCGAGCAGGCGCACCAGTGTCTTGCATTCAACGTCGACATCGTCGCCGTGCGCCGCGTGGATGTTCTCAATCGCCCACGCTTCGAGTTCCTGCGCGAGCGCGCGATGCCGATCTTCGAAGAACGGCCAGTCCAGGTAGCTTTTGTCAGACATCTTCAGTTGCCCTCGAATACTGGCTTTCGCTTGGCGACAAACGCGTGATAGGCGCGCGAGAAGTCTTCGGTCAGCATGCAGATCGCTTGCGCCTGCGCCTCCGCCTCGATCGCCTGTTCGATCGTCATCGACCATTCCTGATGCAGCATGGCCTTTGTGATGCCATTGGCAAACGTCGGTCCGGCCACGAGATCGCGCGCCAGCGCGACCGCCTCGTCGAGCAATGCGTTCGGTTCGCACAGCCGGTTGTGAAAACCCCAGCGCTCGCCTTCCTCGCCGCTCATCGAGCGTCCGGTGTAGAGCAGATCACTGGCGCGTCCCTGGCCGATCAGCCGTGGCAGGATCGCGCAGGCGGCCATGTCGCAGCCAGCCAGGCCGACGCGGTTGAACAAGAACGCGCACTTGCTGCGCGAGGTCGCCAGTCGCATGTCTGACGCCATCGCCATGATCGCGCCGGCGCCGGCGCAGACACCGTCGACGGCCGCGACGATAGGTTGCGGGCAGATGCGCATGTTCTTCACCAGGTCCCCGGTCATGCGCGTGAACATCAGCAACTCGGGCGCGCGTAGCTGGACCAGCGGGCCGATGATTTCGTGCACGTCGCCGCCCGAACAGAAGTTGTCGCCTGCGCCGATGAGAACGACGGCATGCACGTCGGTCGCATACTTCAGGCGACCGAACAGATCGCGCAACTCCGCGTAGGAGTCGAACGTCAAAGGGTTCTTGCGCTCGGGGCGGTTCAGCGTCAGCTTCGCGACGCCATCGCTCACTTCCCACCTGAAGTGGCTCGCACGGTAGTCGGCGAGTTGTTGGCGGTTGCCTGCGGCGAGCGCCGGGTCGACGCGTGGGTTCTGCTCAGTCATGATTTGTCCTCAGTGCTGTTGTCCGGTAGATGCAGGCGCGGCTTGCCCAAGGGCGTGTCGAGCTGTTGCGCATCGCTCAATGCAATGTGGAAGGCGTCACCGAAGATCATGTGACCTCGCCACCCGATACCGAAATCGACTGGCCGTTGATCGCAGCCGCCGCTTCGCCACAGAGCCAGCGCACCGCGTCGGCAACTTCCTCGGGTCGCACGATCCGCTGCTGCGGGTTGCCGGCTGCGAGGTCGCTGATCGCCTGCTCGGCGCTGCGGCCGGTCTTCTGCACCACGTTGGCGACGCTCTCGCGCAGAATGTCGGTCTCTGTGTAGCCAGGGCAGACAGCGTTTACTGTCACGCCTTTGCGCGCGACTTCGAGCGCCAACGCGCGCGTCAGGCCGATCAAGCCATGCTTGGACGCCACGTAGGCACTGACGTAAGGGTAGCCCTTCTGTCCCGCGGTGCTGGCGATATTGACGATGCGGCCCCAGCCGGCGGCCAGCATGTCGGGCAGCGCCGCCTGGGTGCAGTGGAATGCGCCGGTCAGGTTGACGGCCAGCATGCGCTGCCACAACTCCTCGGTCGTCTTCGCGAACGGCGCGCTGTGCGCCTGGCCGGCGTTGTTGATCAGCATGGCCAACGGGCCGGCACGCTCGCGTGCTTGCGCAAAGGCGGCCTGCACCGATACGGCGTCGGCGACGTCGGCAAGGACGACGCCGTGTTCGCCGCCCAGCGTTTCGCGCAGCCCTTCGAGCGCATCGCGCTGGCGGCCGAGCAGGCTCAGCGTCGCGCCCTCGGCGGCCAGGGTGCGCGCGATGGCGGCGCCGATGCCGCGCGCCGCGCCGGTGATCAGCGCGTGACGGCCTTGCATTGATGTGCCAGCCATTTTTTCAGACCCCCTGGGCGCGGTTCGCCTGCTCGAGCGGCGACAGACCGCCCAGCGTTGCCGCCGCGGCGCGTTCGCGTTCCAGGTTGCGTTCGAGTTGCGCCTTGGCCGCGCGGTACTGCTTCGGCCAGACGAGGTCGAGGTAGCCGATCTTGGCCGCCTCCAGCAAGGTCCACGCGGGGTTCGCCAGGTGCGGCCGGGCGATCGCGCACAGGTCGGCACGGCCGGCGGCGATGATGCTGTTGACGTGGTCGGCTTCGGAGATGGCGCCGACGGCGATCGTCGCGATGCCGGCTTCGTTGCGCACCCGGTCTGCAAACGGGGTCTGGAACATGCGCCCGTAGACTGGCTGCTCCTTCTTGCTCACCTGGCCCGAAGAGCAGTCGATCATGTCGGCGCCCGCAGCCTTGAAGACACGCGCGATTTGCACCGCGTCGTCAGCCGTGATGCCGCCGTCGACCCAGTCGTGGGCGGAGATGCGCACCGACATCGGCAGCGGTTGCGGCCACACCTCGCGCAGGGCGTGGAACACCTCGAGCGGATAGCGTAGCCGGTTGTCGAGCGAGCCGCCGTATTCGTCGGTGCGCTGGTTCGTCAGCGGCGAGATGAACGACGACAACAGGTAGCCGTGCGCGCAGTGCAGTTCGAGCCAGTCGAACCCGGCCTCGATCGCGTAGCGTGTCGAACGCACGAAGTCCTCGCGTACGCGGTCCATGTCTGCTCGCGTCATCGCCTTTGACCACTGGCTGACGCCGTCCAGATACTGCTGCGGCGAGGCCGAGATCAACGGCCAGTTGCCTTCGTCCAGCGGCTGGTCGGTGCCCTCCCAGGCGACGCGCGTCGAGCCCTTGGCGCCAGCGTGGCCTAACTGGATCGCGACTTTGGCTTCGCAATTGGCGTGGATGAAGTCGACGATGCGCTTCCAGCCGTCGCGCTGGGTCTCGTTCCACAGCCCTGGACACCCGGGCGTGATGCGCGCGTCGGGCGTGGGGCAGGTCATCTCGGTGACGACCATGCCGGCGCCGCCCATCGCGCGTGCGCCCAGATGCACCAGGTGATAGTCGCCCGGCATGCCGCCCTGGCTCGAGTATTGAGCCATCGGCGAGACGACAACGCGGTTCTTCAGCGTCACGTCGCGCACCTTGAACGGGGTGAACATCGGCGGGATCGGCGCCTGTGTCGACACGCGGTCGACGCCGGCCGCCTGGGCGATCCAGTCTTCGTACTGTTCGACGTATTGCTTGTCGCGCAGCCGCAGGTTCTCGTGGCTGATGCGCTGGCTGCGCGTCAAGAGCGAATAGGCGAACTGCGCCGGCGGCAGGTTGACGTAACGCTCGACATTCTCGAACCATTCGGTCGAGTTCCGCGCAGCGTTCTGGATGCGCAGCACCTCGACGCTGCGTACGTCCTCGTAATGCTGCAGTGCGGCCTCGAGGTCGCCCGGCTTCTGTTCAATGCAACGAGCCAGTTCGATCGCGTCCTCGATTGCCAGCTTGGTGCCCGAGCCGATCGAGAAATGCGCGGTGTGGGCAGCGTCGCCCATCAGCACAACGGGGCGCTTCTTCCCGTTCGGCCCTGCGTAGTGAACCCAGTGCGCGCACATCACACGCGGGAACTTGATCCATTGCTCCGAACCGCGCAGGTGGCCGGAGTTCGAGATCAACGGGTGGCCATCAAGGTATTTGGCGAAGAGGCGCTCGCAGAAGGCAATCGCTTCGTCCTTGGCCATCTTGTCCAGGCCGGCCTTGAGCCAGACGTCTTCGGGAGCCTCGACGATGAAGGTCGAGGTTTCATTGTCGAAGCGATAGGCGTGCGCCTGGAACCAGCCGTGCTCGGTCTTCTCGAACGCGAACGTGAAGGCCTCGAACAGCTTGTGGGTGCCGAGCCAGACGAAGCGGCATAGACGGGTGTCGATGTCGGGTTGATAGGTGTCTGCATATTTCGTGCGGATGCGGCTGTTCAAGCCGTCGCAGGCGATGATCAGGTCGGCGTCGGGATAGTCGTCATCACTCTGCACATTGGTCTCGAACACCAGTTCAACTCCGACGTCCTCGCAGCGCTTTTGCAGGATGTTGAGCAGCCGCTTGCGGCCGATGCCGCAGAACCCGTGTCCGCCCGAGCGCACCTGATGGCCATTGATGTTGACCTCGATGTCATCCCAATGGCTGAAGGCGTCGAGCACCTGCGACGCACTGACCGGGTCGGCGGCCTGCATATTGCCTAGCGTCTGGTCGGAGAAAACCACGCCCCAACCGAAGGTGTCGTAGGGCCGGTTGCGCTCGACCACGCTGATCCGGTGGTTGGGGTCCTGCTGCTTCATCAGCAGGGCAAAGTACAGGCCGGCGGGGCCGCCGCCAATGCAGACGATGTTCATGTCATGTTCCCAGGTGGGGAGTTTCGATGTCTCGAAGTCGGATAACGTTTAAATATATATTGTTTAGCTGTCAACGAATATGACAAGGAATCTTGCAGCCTTGCTGACGTCGAGCCGCTGATCGACGCCAGTCATCTCCTCAATTGACCATGTCGACGATTTGCCTGAATAGCGGGCTTTCAGCTAAAGCGAAATGCCGCAGCAGGCTGAAATGATCGGCTTCGGGGACGATTCGCAAATCGCTTCGATTGCCTGCATCCAGCCAGGCCTGGTGGAAGGTTCGGCTTTGCTCGATGAACGCCGGAGTTTCCTCTCCGCCGACGACGATCAATGCCGGCGCTGCGTGCGGGCGCACCCGGTGCAGCGGCGAGTTGGCCATCGCACCTGCCGCGTCAAGTCTCAGCCGTTCATTGAGTGTCGTCGTCAACAGCGGCCCGAGATCAAAGATGCCACTCAGCGCGATCACGCCCGCGATCGCGAAACCTTCCGTGGTGTTGTCCTTTCTTGCCAGTGCCAGCTCGACGGCAAGATGGGCGCCGGCGGAGTGTCCCGACACCAGCCAAGGCACGGTGGCCGGCCCACCCGCCGCAGACACATGCGCGCGTATCGGCGCGATGCAGGCTTTCGCGGCCTCGACGAGTTCGGCAAGAGACACTGTCGGGCACAGCGGATAGTTGACCAGTGCCACGTTCAAGCCCGCAGCTGTGAAGGAAGGTGCGATGAATCTGAAAGTCGATTTGTCCCGCGATTGCCAGTAGCCGGCGTGGAAATAAACCAGGGTGCCGCGCGGCGTTCCGCGCGACTCGAAGAAGTCAAAGGTCTGGCGCTCCAAAGGCCCGTACCGCACATCGATCGCGCACGACTCGGTCGCTATCGCCGCCAGACTCGCGCGCTCGTAGTCTGCAAGCAGCGCTGAGAATCCAACGCGCGATTGGCCCTCGACATACTGGTACTGATCGTGATTCATTGCTCGGCCTTGTCCCATTGGTTTTCACGAGGCGGTTCCAGTGCTGCTTTCGCCGCGCGCCTTAAAAATGGTGCAGATGCAATGCATGATAGCGAGTGCCTTCAAGGCTGTCGCATCACATGTATTGCAGTCAATTACCATGGGTTATCGCATCAGGAGGCGACGTGCGAGCCGGCTCGCGGCTCATGACCGGCCCTCGCTAGAACCGATCCAGCACCAAGGCGACGTCCTGCACGACACCGGTACATATCGCACACAGGACGTAGGGCCCCGCGCTGCGGTGCAACTGGTAACCCGCAGTCGTCGCCAGCCGGGCGCCGCAGGCGCCGAACAGATGGCCGAGCGCGATGGCACCGCCGTTGGGGTTGACGCGCGCATCGTCGTTGGCAATGCCGAAGTCGCGCAGCACGGCAGACCTTTCGCCCCTTCCGGAGCGGCGAACGTGCGGGATTACCTGGTTCACCAAGTGCGCCGCGATCTGCAACATGCGCCCGGCGCCGCACGACGGGCAGAACCCGCGCCGCTTGCAGCCGAAGGCCAGCAGCTTGTCGTGGCCGCAGTCGCCGCAGCGGAATTACAGGAACCCAGGTGCCATGGATGCCGCACTTGAGGAAGACAGCGAACTCGTCGTTGATGAACCGGGGCAGCGCCGATCCGTTGATGGCTTTGGCATGGGCGATGAAGCTGGCCGCGTGCTGCTGCAGCAGGCGGTACAGCGTGGTCTGCTCCGGACGGTGGCGCTCTTAGTGGACCGGGGCGCCATCCGGCGTCTGCTGGGGCTGCCGGCCGATGGCTTGCACGATGGGCTCCCGAGGGGGTGAGCCCACACGGTCTCAGTCCTTGCTCCGTGCCTCAATCGCCATGAGTGCTGCCTAGAGGTATACCCACCGCCGTGGACCTCTTTTGGGCGCATGTGTGTGAGTCCGACCGGCAGCTTCGGGGCGGCGAGATCCGGACAGTGGATGTCTCTTCAGGGTCGGAAGCTGTCCGTCACTTCCGAGGCCGGTGCGGCGGACAGCCGACGTTGCCTTAAGTCGGTTCGCTGTTCCATTGCTCCCCGGACCCCGGCAATCCCTGGTCATTGATGGTGCAGACATCTCTGAACTATGTCCGGCGCCGAACCGTGCCCTTTGCTTGGTCGATCGCGGCTTGGCGCCGAAGCGTTTCGTTGACAGACGCGAGCGTGCGAATCTCGCACAGCAATTCCGCGTTCTCGGTACGCAAGCTCTTGCACTTGCCTCTTTCTATTTCCAGTGCGGCCCTCAATGCTGCGACATCGTCACGTTTGTGCTTGCCCGCAAGCGCGCGGATCGTCGATGCTACGTCCGTGTATCGGTTGTGAATCAGCGCCGCGCTCACGCCGGCTTCCCTGGCAACGGCGGCGATCGTGGGCCTGCCATCAGTTCTGCACACACATTCGATCGCGTCTAGCAACGCCTGGTGAGTTCGGCTGCGCGGTTGCGATGCACCTGCTGCGCTTTCGGCGCTGACTTTGCTGCTAGGCATCGCGCGGCGTTTGCTTCCAGCCCAGCTTCACCATGACTTCCTCCGCCCGCTGAAGGTCTCGCCTCACCCGCTGCATCGTGGCTGGGCCGAGCGCAGCGGCTTCATCGAGCAGACCCGTCTGGTGCGAATGGATTTCCTGCCACACGTCGCGCTGCGCGAGATCGATGACGGCATCCGAGCATCCGGCGCACCGGGTTGGCTCGTAAAGGCCGGCGCCCCCGCACCCTTCGTCTTGAGCCAGACACCAAGAGTGGCCAGTGCTGCGAATGCTGACCATCTCAGCGGTATCCCGAATCATCGCCTTGCGGTCTGGGAAATCATGGGCCCGCATCTTGACGATCCGCTCGCCTGCGCGCCCCGCGAGCGGCTGGTCGGAGTTAAGCCACCCCTCGACCAGTTCGATTTTCTGGGTGGCGATTTCATCGAAGAGATCTTCGTAAAGCGCGTCATCCTGCAGTGGGCTGGCGGCGTATAGCTGGGTCATGGAGATGCTGGCGTGCTTGAACTGCTCCTTCAGGAACAGCAGGTTGCCAAGGCGATGCCGCGCGAAGGTCCAGGCATACGTTCGACGTAGCTGGTGCGGCCTTAGCTTCCAGTCCTCGCCAGCGTTTTCGGCGAACTTTTGCATTCGATCGCGGCATGTGATGCCAGAGATTGAGCGGATCCGCCACTCGCGGCCACCCCGACCAAGGAACAAGCGGTTTACATCGGCGAGCGCCTCCGTGCGCCGGCTCGCACCACCTGGCTCGGTCGCGTGCAGTGCGACCTGGGTCCTCAACTCATCCCGTAACGGCTTGGACCATCGCTCCATGACGGCGAGCACGCGGAGGCAAACCGCGGGCATGAGGTACTCGACACGGCCCTTCTTCGTCTTGTGTTCAATGCTCTGAACCCAATGGAAGGTGACGCCCTGGCGAGATTCCGAGCGACCCGCCCCGACCTGGATGCCGACGATTTCCTCGCAACGCATTCCGGTCAGGACACCCATCAGAAAGAAGCAGGCATCACGAAGGAGATTGACCTCCGGGTCGAAGCCGGTGCGCCTGCCTCCCCGATCTCTCTCGTCGAGAAGGCGGTCGGCGTCGGCCAGCAAGCGCTCGGCGGCGACGAAGAGCACACGCAAAGTCTTTTCCGGTATCAGAGGCGTCGCGCCGCTCACGCGTCCTTGGTAGGTATAGCCCGACTCCACCGCTGCGGAGGACCGCGGCCAGGGCTGGAACATCAGACCGTGTTCCGACCGAAATCGGTATAGGGCCTCAATAACCAGAAGGTTGCGCACCAACGTGCCGGGCTTTACCTTGTCAACCGTCCGTCGATGATGGATGAAGTTCGCCAGGTCGATCGGGCGCACATCGCCAAGCGCCGCCACCCCAATAGACATCAGGTACTTGCTGAATGCACGCAGGTGCACAATAAGTTGAACGACGGTTCTGGCGATGGGTCGATTTAATCCGGGCGAGCCTTCCGTCCAGTATCGATACACAACGATCTTGAATTCGGCGCGCATCCCGGCTGGAAACGTGCCCCACTGGATCCTCTTGTCGGATGGAGTAACGTTTGATTGCTCGAAGTAAGGCCATAGCTCCCAGTTGTCATCGCCGTAGCGACTGATGGCGACTTCCTTGCCGGTGATATCCGTGAACGAGCTGACGACCGTGGTCTCATCGAGGTACCGCCGGAACTCGCCCGCCGCCGGAGTCAGCCTGTCAGCGGGGAACATGCAGTGCTCCTCCTGCGCGCTTATGCAGGCTCCAGAACTTCAATGGACGAGTGCGCGCCGCCTCCTTCGCCGCTTCGACCAGCGTCTCATCGAATTTGTCCAGGGTGAAGGTGTCGATCTGCGTTCGCACCTGCAGGAAGTGCTCGGCCCAGTCTCGCGATTGGGCGGCGCGCCCTTCAGCTGCCAGGAACCAGTAGAAGCTGAACAGCCGATGCAGATCCTCGTGCGTGCCAACGATGGCAAAGCTGCGGCAGCCAAAGCAGCTGAGGAAATCAGTGCAATGTGTGCCATTGCCGGGTGCGCGGTGACCATGCAAACTGTCCTGACAGTTGCCTACCGGGGTAGCCTCCAACTGCGGACGTATGTCCAGCTGCCCGGCGCTGCGGTAAGTAACGGGTAAGGCCTCGCCGACGAATGCCGCGTTGCGGCGCATGTCGTCTGTGACCGCCAAGTAGCTGTGTTCGGCGACAGATGGTGTGTGCCCCATGATCGCTGCGACGGTGAAAAGATCGCCATTGCTTAGTCGCCAGAGCCGGTTCTCCATCGTCTTTCGCAGCCGTGATGTGTTCACTAAAAGGAGCGTTCCGTCGTCTGCACGCAGAGCGTGTCTCTGCACGAACCTCGAAACGTTGTATCCGAATGAGCAACCGTCGAGGCAGCAGACGGTGCCGAGATTGACCATGGCCTCGCTGACGTAGAGCCAAACCTTGTCTTTCAGTTGGGCTGAAGCGAGGACCGCGAGCGGCTGCGTGCGTCGCAACACTTCTTCAAACAGTGCCACACCGTCCATAGGAACGGAGGCCGGCACCTCGAGCGTCCGCTGGTACCGAAGCGCCTTCACATGCGTGGCATTGCCTCTTCGCTTGTAAGCGCGGAGCAGCCGCATCCTTGGCATGAAGGGGTGCGGTCGCAGGCAGTCCCGCTCCAATTCCAGCAAGGGCGTGGTATTCAGGCCCGTGCGCATTGCAAGCGCCAGCGCGTAAACCACCAGCCCCTGGGCGTCGGTGCCGGTAAACCTGCCTGCATGAAGGTCGATGATGTCACGCCGCAGGGCGTCAGCCATGCGTGATCTCTCCGCAGGGCTGAACGACGCGCTGCCTTTCGCCTTTCTGGCCGCGTCGGAGAACGGATTGCAAGGGAACAGGTTTTCATGGTCAGCGAGCACGCCTCGTTCGAGCATCGCTACCAACACTGACTTGGTGTGAGTGAAGACGTTGCGCCGAGACACATCGCCGAATCGGGATTGCTGCTTTAGCCAGGTCACGAACAATTCCAGGTCGCGTCGCAGCAGCTGTTCCGGCGCCGCCGGTGCGCCGCTTGTGCGGAGAAACTCAAAGAAGTATTTCAGCGCCTTGCCATAGGCTACGACGCTTGCGGGCGACACAGTCTTGTTGTCGACGAAAGCCTTGAGTTGACCGGTGCAGTTCAAGACCCATGCGTCTAATCCCTTACCGAGCCAGCCTGAGAGATCAATGCTGCACATTGCTGCGGAGGGCAATGGGAACGCAAGCTTTGCCTGGGTTGTTTCTTCAAGCAGAGCCGGCGGATGTGGTTCCTGGAAGATTTTTCGGCGACCAGTCATCTCAGTCCCTGCGTCTTGAACATCGCGTCGATCTCGTCCTCATGCTGCAGGACGAGTTCGGCATCGAGCTGGTTGATCATGTGCAAATAGATGGATGTCGTGGCGACGCTGCTGTGGCCAAGCCGATCGCGAACATACAGCAATGGGTCGCCTTGGTAGGTCGTGCGCCTGAGCCGCCAGAGGGCGTAGGTCGCGTAGGTGTGGCGCAGGATGTGCGGGCGCACGTAGAAGCCAACGCGCTTTTCAAGTGCCGCAAAGATATCGGTCAGCGCCGTATCGCCATATCGATTACCGCGCTCGGTGAGGAAGGTCGCATTGCACTGCTGCGAAGCACTTCCAGACTGACGCACTTTGCGATGACGGATGACGTACCACCAGAGGTCTTCCATCAGGTCCGTTGGAACATCGATGGATCGCGGCTTTCCATACTTCAAGGTCATGTCCACCGGGCGCAGCGCTACCCTTACGGTGCGCCGGCCACGCAGATCGGCGCGCCGCGCCGGATTGCACAGATACCCGATCGAGAAAGTCCTGCATTCGACTTGCCGCAAACCGCAACGGACCATCAATTCGAACATCAGTCGGTGAGTCAGGTTCGGCAGGTTTTCCAAGCACGCGAGCACTTGGTCCATTGTCAGAAACTCCGGCATTGAAGCGCGCTGAGTGAACGCTGGGCGCAGCGCAAGAACTCTGCCTTGATCACGCTGAACGTGCTCCAGAAACCCGGGCTCTTGGGCCGCACGAACCACCCTGGCGGTTCTGAACGGCAGTCGCGCAATTAACCCTTCCTCGCGCGCCCACCTGTAGAACCGCGCGACGAGGCGCAGGCGGCTGTTGATCGTGCGAACCTGCAGGCCCACTACGGCCCTGGACCAGTCCCGATAGCGATCGAGGTTACCGGGCATGCCGCGCAGTGGGCTTCCACTCCAATCGAGGTTGTTTGCCTCGAGGAAGGCGAAGTAGTCGTATAGATCGCGACCGTGCTTGGCCCAAGTTAGCGGACTCTGGGCACGCCCGTTAGCCGCCAGCTCATCCCACAGAAACGACTGCGCTGGCTCTACCGCGCTGCCGTCCCGCCCGATCAGCAGCGGGAAGCCGGGATATGGGCGGCCCTGCACGACCAAGTTGGTGTCGGCCAGCACCAGCCTCACAGTTGGAGCTCCCGAAGCCGCCGGATGGCGAGCGTGAAGTCCAACCCGGCCAGATGCATCACCAGATCGACGGCACCGCCGCCACCAGTTTTCGCGCGCACGTCCCAGAACTTTTGCCCTGTCAGCAGAAGTTCGAATTCATTCCCATTGAGCGAGGCATGCCACCGCGACGTGGTGCGGGCTTTAGTAGGGCCGAACGTTTTGTCTTCCTTCGCGTAATCAGCGATGGCAGCCAGAACCACGGCAGCGTCAAGTTGCTGCCAGTGCAGCAGAACATCCCTGTCGATTCGCACGATCCCTCCCCCGGACCCCCTCCGCTACTCGCCTCGAAGAGGCAAATCGGAAGATCGAATACGAATCTAATTCAGTGAGGTCAATGAGTAACTGTCGACACCCCTAAGATCATCGTGAAGCTGTTGGCCCACTCGCCGGTTTCGGGTGACTTCCACGGCTGCCACAGGCCAGCCACTCCCAGCATGCCGCCATCGGCGGCGCTAAAGCGCGTCGGCACGTGCTTGCCGGAGCGCCAGTCAGGCTCGTAGAACGCTTCGCACGGCACGATGCAGTGGCGACCCTTGGCCCACGCATTCTTGAAGCTGGCCAGCTTGGAGACGGTCTCTACCCGGGCGTTATAGCTCCGGGTGCCGTACTTGATGTCCTTGGCGAAGCCGGGCAGCAGGCCGAAGTGCGCTTCGATGACCTCGACGTCGGGCACCGCCTCATCGCCTGAGTCGTGCTCAGGCGGACGCCGCACGATCGGGGCGAGCTGGGTTGGGTAGATGTGCAGGCCGCCGGGCGGCGGCTCCCAGTTCGGCGGCAGCGTGATTCCGAACCGCGTTTCGATCTGTTGGCGGCGCTTTTCGGCCTGGTAGTGGCTGCACATGGGCGCAGCTTAATCCGGCTCAGGATGGC
>CAJDTU010000077.1_pt1 | contig 23927 bp, 19 predicted proteins | sample 7389901 | NCBI WGS metagenome assembly CAJDTU01 (sample SAMEA7055649, study PRJEB34461) | soil metagenome | biome: terrestrial ecosystem; feature: Peninsula; material: soil | place: Antarctica | collected 2016
TAAGGCACGGACATCCGTACCATCCAATTGCTGCTCGGGCACTGCAGCTTGCAGACGACGATGTTCTACACCCATGTCGAACAAGCCACGCGGCACACGACCAGCCCACTCGACCGGCTGTAGCCACACCCATGGTGCCGACCGTTGCGAGGGCCGGCGCCATTCCGCCGGGTGTCGCTCGCTGCTGCGCAAATGTTTCATCGGTGTCGCTTCCAACGTCCGCTGTCCGGCGACCCAATTTCGTTGCGACCGTCCGGAGTTAGCCGAACGCGGCCTGAGGCCGACGTCCCCTTGCGACCCGGAGCTGGTGGCCTCCTTACGGTGCGAGTCCAAACGTCGGTAACCGCCACCGGAGCTCTGCCATCAGAAGTGCTCGACAGCGTTCGAACATGTGTACGAGGGCTACCCCGCTCGGAATGCAGGAGTGCATGCATGCCCAGGCAAGATAGCGACACAGCCAAACCAGTTGCGGCACACCTCTCGGCTCGGTGCTACGCTTCCCCGACAAGATCAAGCGAAGTGCCGCCTCAACGGAGACCCGCATGCAAACCACGCCACAGCGAACGCTCGAGGCTCATCAACTGCTCCGCCGCACGATCGCGCTGGTGCTGGCGGGTGGACGCGGAACGCGCCTGAAGCAGCTGACGGATCGGCGCGCCAAGCCGGCAGTGTACTTCGGCGGTAAATTCCGCATCATCGATTTCGCGCTGTCCAACTGCCTCAATTCGGGCATCCGGCGCATGGCGGTGGTCACGCAGTACAAGTCGCACTCGCTGATGCGGCATCTGCAGCGCGGCTGGAGCTTTCTGCGCGCCGAACTGAACGAGATGGTCGACGTGCTGCCGGCGCAGCAGCGTCGACATCATCCGCAGCACTTCGACTCCGCACGATTACGTGGTCGTGCTGGCCGGCGATCACGTCTACAAGATGGACTACTCCATCATGCTCAAGGACCACGCTGAGCACGGCCTGGGCTGCACCGTCGCCTGCATCGAGGTGCCGCGCATGGAGGCCACGGCCTTCGGCGTCATGGCCATCGACACCGATCGGCGCATCACCGCTTTCCTGGAAAAGCCGGCCGATCCCCCCGCCATGCCGGACAACCCGGACGCGGCGCTCGCCAGCATGGGCATCTACGTGTTCGATTCGGACTACCTGTTCCGGCTGCTTGAGGAAGACAACGCCAATCCCGATTCGGGCCACGATTTCGGTCGCGACATCATCCCGCACGCCGTTGCCCAGGGCCGCGCGCTGGCGCACCCATTCGGCATGTCGTGCGTCACGCGCAACCCGGGCGGTGCGGCCTACTGGCGCGATGTCGGCACCATCGACGCGTTCTGGGCCGCCAACCTCGACCTTGCGGCGATCATTCCCGAGCTCGACATCTACGACACCGACTGGCCGATATGGACCTATCAGCGCCAGCTGCCGCCGGCCAAGTTCGTGCTCGACCGCAACGGCGACCACGGGATCGCCTACAACACGGTGGTGTCGGGCGGCTGCATCGTCTCGGGTTCCGAGGTCAGCAATTCGGTGCTGTTCTCGAGCGTTCGGGTGCACTCATTCTGCACGATCGACCAGGCGGTGCTGCTGCCCGACGTGCAGGTCGGCCGCGGCTGCCGGCTCAGCAAGGTGGTGGTCGATCGCGGCTGCGTGCTGCCCGACGGCATGGTGGTCGGCGAGGACGCCGCGACCGACGCCGCGCGATTCGAGCGCACCGAAAGCGGCGTGGTGCTGATCACGCGCGACATGCTGGCGCAGTTGGCACAGCCGCGGCTTGCGGCGCAGTCGCCATCGCGGCCACAGCCATAGCGGCGGCCGCGATCGCAGCCCCAGCCAGGCAGCCCCAGCCCCGCTGCACCGCCCGATGCGCATTCTGCAAGTCAGCGCCGAACTGTATCCGCTGCTGAAGACCGGCGGCCTGGCCGACGTTGCCGGTGCGCTGCCGGTTGCGCTGGCGGCGGCGGGAGAAGACGTGCGCGTGCTGCTGCCCGGCTTTCCGCAGATCATGGCCGGTGTGACGGACCGGGTGCCGGTCGCCGAGTTGCGTGCGCCGTGGGGCGAAACCGTTCGGCTGCTGCTCGGACACATCGCTGTGCCTGGCGCGTCGGCGAGCGAGCGGCCCCGCGCACGCGCTGGCGCATCGCACGCCCCGGCCGGAGCTCCAGGCGCTTTCGACGCCTCTGCCTCGAACACCGCAGCACTGCACGCCTATGTCGTCGACGCGCCGGCGCTCTACGATCGGCCCGGCAATCCCTACGAGGACAGCCAGCGTCGGCCCTACGCCGACAATCACCGCCGTTTCGCGCTTCTCGGCTGGGTCGCGGCGCAGCTCGCGGGCGGACTCGATGCCGACTGGCGGCCGGGGTTGGTGCACGCGCACGATTGGCACGCCGGGTTGGCGCCGGCCTACATCGCGCTGGCGCGGCCGAACGATGCGCCGCGTGTGGCAAGCGTTTTTACCGTCCACAACCTGGCCTACCAGGGAGTGTTCCCGCCCTCGAAGTTCGCCGAACTCGGCCTGCCGGACAATGCCTTCGCCGTCGACGGGCTGGAGTACTACGGGCAGATATCGTTCATGAAGGCGGGTCTGTACTACGCTGATCGGCTGACCACCGTCAGCCCGACCTACGCGCGCGAAATCCAGACGGCGGAACAGGGCTGCGGACTCGACGGCCTGCTGCGGGGTCGCGCCGACACCCTCACCGGCATCCTGAACGCCGTGGACGAGGCGGTCTGGAACCCGGCCGCCGACGCGCTGTTGCCGCACGCCTACGACGCACGCCGCCCCGGCGGCAAGGCGCGCTGCAAAGCGGCGCTGCAGCGCGCGCTGGGCCTCACCGTGCTGCCCGATGCGCCGCTGTTCATCATCGTCAGCCGGCTGACCGAGCAGAAGGGCCTGCATCTGGTGCTCGGTGGGCTGGCCGACCTGCTCGCCCGTGGCGGCCAGTTCGCGCTGCTTGGCAGCGGCGACGCGGCGCTGGAAGATGCCTTTCGTCAGCGCGCCATGGCGGCGCCTCGGTCGGTCAGCGTCACGCTCGGCTACGACGAGCCGCTGGCGCACCGCCTGTTCGGCGCCGGCGACGTGACGCTGGTACCGTCCTTGTTCGAACCCTGCGGTTTGACACAGCTCTACGGGCTGAAGTACGGCACACTACCGCTGGTGCGCCGCGTCGGCGGCTTGGCTGACACTGTCGTCGACTGCACGCTGGAAGACATGGCAAGCGGCGCGGCCACCGGCTTCGTGTTCGACGACTTCGATGCGGCCGGCTACGCGCGCGCGCTCCACCGCGCCTTTGCACTGTACGCACGGCCGGCCGACTGGCGGCGTGTTCGCGCGACGGCGATGCGTCGCCCGGCAGACTGGGCGACGGCGGCCGAACGCTACATCGAGGTATACCGGCAGGCACTCGGCTGACGTTGCATGAAAATCCAGGACTTCACTTACGACCATCCCGACCGCGATGTTGCCGCCTTCAAGCGCGCCGTGGCCAACAAGCTGATCTACACGGTCGGCAAGGATCCCGCCGCCGCACACCCCGACGACTGGCTGCAGGCCACCGCGCTGGCGGTTCGCGACCAGTTGGTCGAGCGCTGGATGGCAACCACGCGCGCCCAGTACCGCCAGGATGTGAAACGGGTCTATTACCTGTCGATGGAGTTCCTGATCGGGCGCACGTTCACTAACGCCCTGCTGGCGCTCGGGTTGCACGACATCGTGCGGCAGGCGCTGGCCGATTTCGGCCTCGACATGGCCGCGCTGGTCGAGCGCGAACCCGATGCGGCACTCGGCAATGGCGGGCTGGGACGACTGGCAGCGTGTTTCCTCGACTCGATGGCAACCCTCGGCGTGCCCGGCTTCGGCTATGGCATCCGCTACGAGTACGGGATGTTCCGCCAGGAAATCGTCGATGGCCAGCAAGTGGAGGCGCCTGACTATTGGCTTGCGCGCGGCAACTCGTGGGAATTTGCCCGGCCCGAGGTGAACTACCGGGTGTGTTTCGGCGGCCGGGTGGTCCGCGACGCTGCCGGCACGCGCGCCGTTGACGGGGCGACGCGCTGGGTCGAGACGCAGGACGTGCTGGCCGTGGCCTACGACAGCATCATCCCGGGCTACGGCACGGAATCCACCAACACGTTGCGCCTGTGGTCGGCGCGCGCGACCGGGGAGATCGATCTGGCCGCCTTCAACCGCGGCAATTACCTCGAAGCGGTGCAGAGGAAGAACCAGTCCGAAAACGTGTCGCGCGTGCTGTACCCGGATGACTCGACCCCGTCGGGGCGCGAGCTGCGACTGCGCCAGGAGTATTTCTTCGTCAGCGCCAGCGTGCAGGACCTGCTGCGCCGCTATCTCGACACACACGACGACTTCGAGAGACTCTCCGACAAGGTCAGCATTCACCTCAACGACACGCACCCGGTGCTGGCAGTCCCCGAACTCATGCGCCTGCTGCTCGACGAGCACGGCCTCGGCTGGGACGCCGCCTGGGCCCACACGCAGTGCGTCTTCAGCTATACCAATCACACGCTGATGCACGAGGCGCTGGAGACCTGGCCCGTCGAGCTGATGGGCCGCATGCTGCCGCGACATCTCGAAATTTTCTACGAGATCAATACGCGCTTTCTGGCAGCCGTGGCCGCGCGCCACGGTGGCGACAGCGACCTGCGGCGCAGGGTCTCGCTGATCGACGAGACGGGTGAGCGGCGCGTGCGCATGGCCTACGTGGCGGTGCTGGCGAGCCATTCGATCAACGGCGTCTCGGAGCTGCACTCGCAACTGATGACGCAGTCGATCTTTGCCGACTTCGCGCGTCTGTTCCCGGAGCGCTTCAACAACAAGACCAACGGCGTGACGCCGCGACGCTGGCTGGCGCAGGCCAACCCGCCGCTGGCGCAGCTGCTCGACGCGCGTATCGGGCGCGGCTGGCGGCGCGACCTGATGCAACTCGACGCGCTGCGCGAACTAGCCGACGACCCGGCGTTCGCCAGCGCCTTCCGCCACGCCAAGCAGGACAACAAGCGGCGCCTCGCGCGCTGGATCGACGAACACCTGAACGTCGAACTCGACGTGAGCGCGCTCTTCGACGTGCAGGTCAAGCGCATTCACGAGTACAAGCGCCAGTTGCTCAACGTGCTGCATGTGGTCACGCGCTACCACCGCATCATCGATGCGCACGAGGCTGGCGCCCCACTGGCCGACATCGTGCCGCGCGTGGTGGTGTTCGCCGGCAAAGCGGCGTCGGCCTATCGCGCGGCGAAACTCATCATCCGGCTCGTCAACGACGTGTCGGCGGTGGTCAATAACGACTGGCGTGTCGGCGCCTTGCTGAAGGTGGTGTTCCTGCCCGACTACTCAGTCAGCCTGGCCGAGATCGTCATGCCGGCGGCCGATTTGTCGGAGCAGCTCTCGACCGCGGGCACCGAGGCTTCGGGCACCGGCAACATGAAATTCGCGCTCAACGGCGCGCTTACTCTCGGCACGCTCGACGGCGCCAACGTGGAGATGCGCCACGCCATTGGCCCCGACAACTTCTTCATCTTCGGTCACAGCGCGCCAGAGGTCGCGGCGATTCGCACGCAGGGCTACCAGCCGCGCCGGATCTACCAGGAACACGCCGAACTGCGACGCGCGCTCGATGCCATCCGCGACGGCGGGTTTTCACCGGACGAGCCGGCGCGGTACTGGCCGATCTTCGACGAACTGGTCAACCGGGGCGACCGCTACCTGTTGCTGGCCGACTATGCGAGCTACGACGCCACACAGGCCGCGGTCGATGCACTATGGCGCGATCGTGATTCGTGGACGCGCAAGGCGATCCTCAACGTGGCGGGCATGGGCCCGTTCTCATCGGACCGCACCATCGCCCAGTACGCGCAAGAGATCTGGCGAACCACTCCGATGCAGCAGGGGTGACGCCGGGACATTGGGGATGGCGACTGCCACGCCTCCTTAACGTGATCATGAGGATTCCCAATCATGGTTTTCTGGATTTCGCTTGTCCTGCTGGTCCTGCTGGTCCTGACCGGCGCGCTGGCGCCGGCACAGTTGGAACTTCTCACTCGAGACGCGCTGAACTTCACCATTTCGCGCGCGGGTTGGCTGTATTTGCTCGTGGTTTTTTTCCTGGTGGCGTTCCTGATCTACCTGGCTTGCAGCCGGTTTTCGCGCCTGCGCATCGGCGGTGAGGACGCGACGCCGGAGTTCTCCATGCCGACCTGGTTTGCCATGTTGTTCTCGGCCGGCATGGGCATCGGGCTGGTGTTCTGGGGCGCCGCCGAACCGATCTCGCATCTCGCCCTGCCGCCCGAAGGCCTGGCGCCACTGAGCAACGCTGCGGCAAGGGCTTCATTGCGTTACTCGTTCTTCCATTGGGGCCTGCACCCCTGGGCGATCTACGCGGTACTGGGACTGGCCATGGCGTGGTTCAGGTTCAACCGCAGAGCCCGGGGGCTGATCAGCGAGTTGTTGCGGCCGATCTTCGGTTCGCTCGTGGATGGCGCGCTCGGGCACACCGTCGACGTGCTGGCCGTCCTTGCCACGGCGGTGGGCGTGGCCACGTCCCTGGGCTTTGGCGCGCTGCAGATCGGCGCCGGCCTGAATCACGTTTTCGGGTTACCCCAAACCACTGCCACCCTGTTGGGCATCATTGCCGCAGCGATGGTGCTGTACCTGTTGTCGTCGAGCACCGGCCTGCACCGTGGCATCAAGTGGCTTTCAAATCTCAACATGGTGCTCGCCTGCGCGATATTGCTGGCATTCCTGCTGTTCGGGCCAACCGGGTTTCTCTTCGAGGATTTCACCAACACCCTGGGCGCTTACCTGAACCAGCTTCCAGGCATGAGCTTGCGCATGACGCCGTTCAGCGAGACCACCTGGGTTGCCGACTGGACGATTTTCTACTGGGCCTGGTGGATCAGCTGGGCACCGTTCGTAGGCTCGTTCATCGCGGCCGTTTCGCGAGGACGGACCGTGCGAGAGTTCGTCGTGGGCGTGCTGGCGGTGCCGGCGCTGCTGAGCTTTGTATGGTTCTCCGTGCTGGGCGGAACTGCATTGCACCTGCAGATATTCGGCGGGATCGATCTGGTGGGGGCTTTGAAACAGGGGCCCGAGCAGGTGTTGTTCCAGGTGCTCGATGCGCTGCCGGCTGCAGGAACGCTGGCAGTCCTGGCGACGGTCCTGCTCCTCAGCTTCTTTGTCACGTCGGCCGACTCGGCCACGCTGGTGCTGGCGATCATGACTTCCGGCGGCGCCCTGGAGCCGCCGATGTGGAAGAAGATCACCTGGGGGGTGTTGCAGGCCGCCGTGGCGGCGGTGTTGCTGATCGCCGGCGGGTTGAAAGGCCTGCAATCGATGGCGGTGATCGCTGCCCTCCCCTTCGCAATCATTCTGGTGCTGGTGTGTTTCTCGCTGATCCGCGCACTGCGCGAGGAGGAGGACCGACTGGAGAAAGAGGAACTGGCATTCCGGCATGCGCTGCGGCGCTGGCTGGCGCGTGAAACCCAGCAGGGCCCGGATAATCCGCCTCGTCGGGCGGAACAACGGGTGCCGCGATGATCGCGGTCCGGCCGGAGTGCCCGGCCGCCCGGCCGCCCGGCCGACCGACCGGCCACACCCTCGAGGCGCAGCCGCCATCAGGGCAATTGCTACCCGGCGGGTATAGTTGGGTGACGCATGCAGGCTTTTTTTCTCCCAACACCGCGACAGGAGCTGCAGGAATGGCTGATTCGGATAGCAAGCCGTCGACCGGTTCGACAACGGGAGCCGGCGCTCCGGCGCCGAGCGACCGTAATTCCCTGACGGTCGGTCCCAACGGTCCGATCGTGCTCCACGATGTGCATTTCCTTGAGCAGATGGCGCACTTCAACCGCGAGAAAGTGCCCGAGCGCCAGCCGCACGCCAAGGGTGCCGGAGCGTTCGGCACCTTCGAAACCACCGAGGACGTGTCCGCATACACCAGGGCCGCGCTCTTCCGCAAAGGCGCCGTCACCGATATGCTGGCGCGCTTTTCTACCGTGGCCGGTGAATCAGGCAGTCCCGATACCTGGCGCGACGTGCGCGGCTTTTCCCTTAAGTTCTACACCGACGAAGGCAACTACGACCTGGTGGGCAACAACACGCCGATCTTCTTCGTCCGCGATCCGATGAAGTTCCCCCACTTCATTCGCAGCCAGAAGCGTTTGCCCGATTCGGGCCTGCGCGACAATCATATGCAGTGGGATTTCTGGACCAATAATCCGGAGAGTGCGCATCAGGTGACTTATCTGATGGGCGAACGTGGCCTGCCCCGCACCTGGCGCCATATGAATGGCTACGGATCGCACACCTACATGTGGATCAACGCTGCGGGCGAGAAATTCTGGGTCAAATATCATTTTCACACGCAGCAGGGCATGCAGTTTTTCAACAATGCCGAAGCTGCCGGAATGGCCGGCACTGATGCTGACTTTCACCGCCGGGATCTCTTCGCGGCCATCGCTCGCGGCGAACACCCCAGCTGGATTCTGTCCGTACAGGTCATGCCGTATGCCGATGCCAGGACCTATCGGTTCAATCCTTTCGACCTTACCAAGACCTGGCCACACGCCGACTATCCCCTGATTCGCGTGGGCACCATGAAGCTGGACCGCAATCCGGAAAATTTCTTCGCGCAGATCGAACAGGCAGCTTTCTCGCCCGGCAACACGGTTCCCGGCATAGGGCTATCGCCCGATAAAATGCTGCTTGGCCGGGCGTTTGCCTACAATGATGCACAGCGCAACCGCATCGGCACGAACTTTCACCAGTTGCCCGTCAACCGTCCGAAAGTCGCTACCAATACCTATATGTTCGATGGCCAGATGGCGTACGAGCATAGCGGCAACGCGCCGGTCTATGTGCCCAACAGTGGTGGGCGCCCCTATGCAGACGATACCGGTCCGGTGCCGGACGGCTGGGAGGCCGACGGTGACATGGTGCGTAGCGCCTATGACCTGCATGCCGAAGACGACGACTTCGGTCAACCCGGAACCTTGTTACGTGAAGTCTGGAACGACGCCCAGCGCGAACAATTCGTCGACCAGGTCGCGGGCAGTCTCCTCGGCGGCGTTCATGGCGTAGTACTCGATCGCGCCTTCGAGTACTGGAAGAAGGTGGATGCCGAGACCGGACGAAGGATTGAAGAAAGGGTTCGCGCCGGCAGAGCTTCCAGGCCCGCAGAGGGAATGGGCGAAGCCTGAAGCGGCATCGGGTGGAAGCCGAGCGCTTGCGTTCCCGCGCACCTGAGCGAGAAGCGTCTGCACCTCGCACCGGAGCGGCGGTGGCGCCGCTCCGGCCCACGCCACTTCCTGGAACGAGAGTTGCGCTGTAACTACCGCACGGTCGAGGGTGCCGGTTTCGATGCGTACGACATAAGGCACGGTCTTGCCTTCGTTCATGGTCATTGTCGCAACAGCGCCTGATACCCCCGCGGACCGCTGCGGCTCGTGAGTGTGCCCATGACGGCGGTGCGCATGATGACCTTGGCGGCACGCCCCGCCTGCAACATCGCATCTGGCCCCGCGCCCTGCCCGGTCCGACCACAATGCACCCAACGAGCCCTCAGAGACACGCCTCACGACACTCAGCGCGAAAGCGACCGCGCCATCACGAAGCTCAGCGCGACAAACGGCAACCCGAGCCCGAACGTCCAGCGCGCATTGCGCAGCGGCCGCTGCGGCCGCTGCGCTGTAGACTGGCTTCTCGCCTGTCGGTGGGGTTGCTCAGATGAAGCGACGCTGGGAAATCGATGCGTTGCGTGGCCTGATGCTCGTGATGATGAACCTGACGCATCTGCCGACACGCTTCGCCGAGGCGGCCGGGCAGCCTCTGGGCTACGTCTCCGCGGCCGAGGGCTTCGTCTTGCTGTCAGCGTTCACCGTCGGACTCGTCTACTGCGAACGCGCGCGCCGTCGCGGCATCCCGGCGATGCGTCGCGCCTTCTGGCTGCGCGCGCTCAAGCTCTACGGCTGTCAAGCCGCGCTGCTGATGTTCCTGTTCACGATCATCGCGCTGCTCGGGCTGAAGATCGACCAGCCCGCGGTGAAGAACCTGATGTCGTTCTACCTGCACGCGCCATGGACGGGGCTGTGGAGCGGACTACTGCTGATCTACAACCCGCCACTGCTCGACATCCTGCCGATTTACATCGTCTTCATGCTGGCGAGCCCGCTGCTGCTTGCGCACGGGCTGCGCCATGGCTGGCGCGCCATCCTCGTGGCCAGCGTACTGCTGTGGCTGCTGGCACAGTTCGACCTCGCGCGCATGCTGTACGGCGGGCTGGTCGCCTTGACCGGGCTGCCGGTGCCCTTTCGCGAAACCGGTTCCTTCGAGATGTACGCCTGGCAGTTCCTCTGGGTGCTTGGCTTGTGGCTCGGCAGCGGCGCCGGGGGATCGGCGTCCGTTTCCGCGTTACCGCAATCGTTGCCGCCGGCGCGATCGCCGCTGCCGGCCCGCTTCCCACACTGGATTGTGCTGCTGGCTCTCGTCTGGGCGCTCATATGCCTGGTCTGGCGCCACCGCGTGGGCCAGGTACCGTTCCGGGGCATGCCGTCGCTCGAACCGTTGTTCGACAAGTGGTACCTCGGGCCGCTGCGACTTCTCGATCTGTTCGCGCTGATGCTGCTGGCGCTGCAATTCGGCCCGGCCGTCGCGGCCCGGTTGCCGCGCCCGCGCTTTCTCGAAACGCTCGGCGCGGCATCGCTGCCTGTCTTCTGCGCGCACCTGATCATCGTGCTGCTGGCGCTCGCGCTGTTCGGCGGCGTCGAGGACCATCGTCCGCTTTGGCTGGACGTGTTGATCGTCGTGGTGAGCTTCGCGCTGCTGTGGATGGTTGCACGGATCGCCCGGCACATCGACCCGCTCGCCAGCGCCGGGTATTCGCGCACCGCGCCGCCTGTGACATCCGAACCCGCACCGGTTGTTCTCCCCGCGGCGATTCAGCCTGAACCGGCCGCGACAAGCCAGCGGCCGACTGTCGCGGCCCTGCCGCCGTTGGCGGGCCCGGCAACCGAGGCGTCAGCGCACGTGCAGCGCGACGATTCTGCGCCATAGCGCGTAGCCGGCGTCGTTGAGGTGCAGCGCATCGGCGCGGAACAGTTCGGCTCGCGGCTTGCCGTCGGCGCCCAGCATTGGCGTGTAGACGTCGATGTAGTCGAGGTTTGAGCCATTGCCGATGTAGTGAGCAATCAGCGCATTGGTTTGCCTGATCGCCGGCAGCAGCGCGGCGCGCAGCGGACTTGGCTTGATCGACAGGTAGGCGATTCGCGTCTGGGGCAACTTGCTGCGTACGCCTTGGACGAAGGCCTTGAAGCTGGCCAGCACGTGGTCCGGCGAACGGCCTTCGGCGAGGTCGTTGTCACCAGCGTAGACGATCACCAGGCGTGGCCGGTACGGCACGACCAGTCGCTGGAGTTCGGCGGTGCAGTCGGACATGAGCGAGCCGCCGAAACCGCGCTTGACGACCACGGGCAACGCGCTGAACTGCGTTTCCAATCCGTCCCACAGGCGGATCGACGAACTGCCGACGAACAGCACTCCGCCGGCCGCCGGCAGTCGCGCCCGATCGGCCGCGGCAAAGGCATCGAAGCTCGCCTGCCAGCGCTGCTCGATCTCAGCGGACGAAGCCGCCGCCGCGGTCGAAGCCGGCAAAGGCGCCGCATGCGGCATCGCGTCGAGCGGTGCGGTGATGGCGGCTGCGGTTCCGAACAGCGTCGCCGCCATTGCTACCGCGCCTGCCATTACGTGGCGCTTAATACCCCATGATGTCGTACCTGACTGCATCCAATTCCTGCCGTTTGCCCGCACTGTTGTAAAGAATAGCGATCAGCGCCGGCTGACCTTGATCCTGAAGGCTCCCGAGATTCGCCCCCCGGGGTGATACCGGTGGCTCGGCTAATCTCACGACGCCGGGTTGTGTCAATGCTTGCGCGGGTCCGCCGAAATGTCGGACCGCCGCAACCGTCCGAGTGCGTCAATCGTTCGCAACGAAAGGGGGGCTCTTGACCGAGAACCGCAAGCCGAAGTGCCCTCGAACTCGACCCCGGCGTTCGAGGTCCTCCTTCCTGGAGCGAATAAAAGAGCGCTCCGCCGGCACACATGCCGGCGTTGCTCATTTGGGATTGACCTTCGCCACAAAGTCGAACACTGCCAGTGCGGCGATACTGAGTTTGCTGCGACGATGAAGTCGACGCCAGCCAAACGGTCGTTCGGAGCGATAAAGCACTACCAGCCCGAGTTTAAACGAAATGCCATAAACGGTCAAGCTGGAGTCCCCGTGGAAGTCCCGGGCCGGACCTCGAGCGGGTCGAGGAGTTCTACGTCCCGCCCCGAAAATCGCCTCTCACCCCAAACCCTGCCTGGTCCGACCCGGTCCCCGGATGTGCGCTCAGCGCGAAAGCGACCGCGCCATCACGAAGCTCAGCGCGACCAGCGGCAGCCCGAGCCCGAACGTCCAGCGAATGCCCCAGTGCTGCGCGACGAAGCCGAGCAGCGGCGGTCCCACGAGAAAGGCGACGAAGGAAGTCTGTGCCAGCGCGGCAACATTGATGGCCGCCGGACGGTCGGTACGCTGCGCCGCCGCCGACATCGCGAGCGGAAAGATCGCGCTGGTGCCCACGCCCATCAGGGCGAATCCCAGCAGAGCGACCCCGCTCGATGGCGCAAGAAACACGGCGAGGATGCCCACGCCGAGAATTGCAAGCAGCACGCGAGCCACCGAGGTCGGGTCGTGGCGATCGACGAAGCCGTCGGCGAAATAGCGAGTGGTCGCCTGCGCGAGAGCGCCGATGGCGACCGCAAAACCGGCAACGAAAGGCGCCGTGCTGAATACGTCGCGCATATAGATGGCTGACCAGTCGGCGCCGGCGCCCTCCATCACCATCGCGCAGAGCGTGACCGCCACGAGCACCATGATTGCCAGGGTCGGGCGCGCGAAAGCCGGCGCCGCACCGGTGTTTGTGCCGGGCCGATGCGGCGCGGGGCCGAAACGACCGAGAACCAGTGCGGTGCCGCCCAGCACGATGAGAATCATGAAGGACAAGTGCGCCTGCGGATTGATGTCGCCCTGCGACATCAGCGCTCCGACGGTTCCCGAGGCGAAAAACCCGATGCTCCAGAATGCGTGCGCCCGGTTCATGATGCGCCGCCCCGTTTGATGCTCGACCCGATCGGCCTCGATATTGACGATCAATTCGATGGCGCCAATGCACAGGCCTGCGGGAAGCAGGGCCAGGAAAAGCGCCAGGGGCCCGGTGGCGAAGGAAGCCGACGCATAGAAAAGCGCGAGCAACGGTATCAGCGCCAGGAGCGCGCGGTGGCCGATGCGCTCCAGCAACTTGCTGGCGAAGGTGAGCGAAACCAGCGTGCCAGCCGCGGCCCCGATCAGCGCAAGGCCGAGCGCCCCCTCGGCCACGCCCAGCGAGCGCTGGATCTCGGCCAGCCTCGGAAAGAAGCCGCCCATGGCGAACGCGTAGAGGAAGAAGGCCCCGAAAACCCGCGTGTGGGGCGCGAGGCTCAGGCCCAGCCGACGCGCATCGGCCTCAACGACGTGTCCGCTCCGAATCGAGTTTTTCCATGAACGATCGTATGCGTTTCGCATTCACGCCGAAATCTCCCTTGCCCACCCGCGAAAGAGAGCGCATGTCGATGCGGCTCCCGTTGCCGTGTCCGGTAACGCGGATGACGATATCGTCCTTGAAACCGAACAGCAGCGAAGTATCGGTGGCTTCGATGCGCATCTCCTGGGGCTCGACAGCAACGATGATCCATCCCATCGCCAGCGCCGCCCGCTCAGCGAGTAACGCGGCGGATTCACGGTGTCGGTGCTGACATCATGGATGACCGGCAATCGCTTCGCCTGGTATGCGAGCCAGGCGGGCGGGCCAACTGCCGCGAGGCTTACCACGAGTCCGGTCGCGCCCACGATCAGCGCGAGGCGTGGGCCGCTCCAGAGCGCAAGGAAAATTCCAAGGAGTGCCGCCACGACAGCAGCGGCAGCAAACGTTGCAGCCCAGCGGATGATCTGGATGCCGCTTCCGAAGCTCCACCAGCCAAGCTGGTAGCCCAGCCCGCCAAGCAACTCACTGATTCCACAGACAACCGCAAGGACAAGGCCCAGCCAGACGAGCGCAGTGGCCAAGGCTGATGGGGCCCTGTCGCCTCGCGCAACTGCATTTGCGAGCGTCATTGTTCGTTTCATCCGTTTCCGAGCGCCATGGACGGTTACGCCGCAGTATGCGCCCGCAGTGCGGATCTTTCCGGAGCCCCGAAGTTACCTTAAGTCGACCCGCTCTTCCTGGCGCGGGTGCCGCCTTTCGATTGCTTGCGCCTGAGCCGAGCCATCAGGTCGGCATCGAGCGTTTCGAACCAGCGTTTGGTGATGCCGAAATGCTCCTGATAGGCTTCATCGCCGATCTCTGCGATTCGCTCGGCCCATGCCGCCTTCAAATGATGGCGATCGGTGCACCGCAAATGCGTCAAGGCCGCGTTCAGGTGCGCCGAAACGATCGTGCGATCGCATTGCATCAACTCGGCGACACGCACGTTGCGCATACCCTGCAATATTGCCAGCACGACCGCGTGCTGCTTTAAAGAAAGCTTCGAAAGCGCGGCCAGCGTATCTGGCCGAATCGGCTTGGGGGCTTCCTGATCCTGTTGGGACACCATCTCGTCTCCGGACTTGTCGGACAGGGCCACCAGGCCCCGACCCGTTTTGTACGAAGCCGAGAATGCATTCAGGACCGCCGTTCGCCAGTGCGATTTGCCCGCCTGTCGGTCAGAACGAAAGCGTCTGCCAGACCGACACCGCATCAAGTGTGATTATTGTCCCGACGATCACGAGGGCGAGCGCTGTCACGGCGCGAAAATTTGCGAACACTCCCATCCGCTTGCGGTCGCTCGTGAAGGGCAAAAGGTCAGCGCATACTTCCTACACGATCACTTCGAGGGCCTTGTCAGCATGACACTTCATCGGCCGACGCGCCCGATTCGCGTCGCGCGCCCCGGCCTCGACCCCTGCCCGAGCGCTGGGGTTGGCACGAACCAGACAGCCGTGACGCGGCGGCGCCTCATCGCGGCCGGCGCCGCGGCGACGTCGCTGGCGCTTGCCGCGCCTGCGCTCCTGGCCTCGTTTGCAGCGCGGGCCGCGAGCGCGCCGCCGGCTTCGGACCGGTTCACTGCGGTGGCGGGGGCTGACGCGGTCGCGCCGGCGCTCGCGCTGTCCGATCTGAAGGGCGGGTCGCACGACCTCGCCGCGTATCGCGGGCGGGTGGTGGTTATCAACTTCTGGGCCACCTGGTGCGCACCCTGCGTGGCGGAGCTTTCTTCGCTGGAGTTGCTGCAAGCGCGGCTGGAGCAGGATCGAGTCAGCGTGCTTACCGTGAACTACGGGGAATCGGTCGAGCGTGTGAGCGCATTCGTGGAGAAAATGGACATGGATCTTCCAGTCCTGCTCGACGCGTTCCACCGCGTGCGCTACGACTGGAAGGTCCGCGCCGTGCCGACCACCTTCATCCTGGATCGCCAAGGCCAGCTCCGATATGTGGTTCGCGGCGAAACCGACTGGATTGGCAAAGAAGCCGTCGCTCGCATCGCCAGGCTGGCCCGCTGACGGCGGATCAGCCGCGAGCAAGGCCGCGCAAAGAACGAAGGCCGCACGGCAAAGGTACGGAACGCGAGTTGCCCCTCGCGGCCAATGCGCGATGGAAAAGTGCTTGTCATTTCGCCGCATCTGGACGACGCGGTGCTCGGCTGCGGGGCCCTTCTGGCGACTCGCCCCGGAGCAACCGTAATCACGGTCTGCGCCGGCACCCCGCGCCGCTCGGACACACTCACGGAATGGGATGCGGCCTGTGGCTTCGCGAGCGCGCAACAGGCGATGGCGATCCGGCGCACCGAGGACCGCAGCGCGCTCGCCGTACTGGGCGCCCAGGCGCAGTGGCTCGAATATCTCGACGATCAGTACGGCGGCGGGGCGCCGGATGCGCGATGGCTGTCGGCCGTGGCGAGCGATCTGCGGCGCGCGACCCGCGCCAGCGATCCCGAAGTGGTGCTCTGCCCGCTCGGCCTGTTTCATCACGACCACGAGCGCGTGCACGCGGCCGCGCGACTCGTCCTTGCCCGCGAGCCGCATCGTGTCTGGTACGCCTATGAAGACGCGCTGTACCGGCGCATTCCGGGGCTGGTCCAGAAGCGCCTGGTCGAGCTTGCGGCGCACAATATCGTTGCGACTCCCGATCACTCTGTCACCAGCCTGCTATCGGCCCGCGCAAAGAGCGCCAAACGGCGCGCGATTGGTTGCTATGCCAGCCAGCTGCGAGGCCTCGGCACGCCTGGCCGGCCGGGATATCTCGATGCGCTGTCGCCGGAGGCGTACTGGCTGCTTTCGCTGGAACCGGGCAGCGGCGCGCAGGCGGCGGCATGACATCCGGAGACAAGTTCATGGCTGAAAATGTTCGCAATGTCCAGATCCCCCCTCAGGGGCTGCGAGCCCTGCTCGGCATTCCCGGGCAGGCGCACGGCCTGGTCGTCTTTGCTCACGGCAGTGGCAGCGGGCGCCTGAGCCCGCGCAATCAGCATGTGGCAGCGGCGCTGCGCGAGGCGGGAATTGCAACGCTTCTGCTCGACCTCCTCACGCCTTCGGAGGAGCGTGACCGCGCCAAGGTCTTCGATATCGACTTGCTCGCGCAACGCCTCGAGGTCGCCACCGCCTGGTCGCGCACCCAGCGCGAAACCGCACCGCTGCCCGTGGGTTACTTCGGCGCGAGCACCGGAGGCGGCGCCGCGCTCGTTGCCGCCAGCCGGGCGGACAGCAGCGTGGCGGCGGTGGTGTCGCGTGGTGGCCGCCCCGACCTGGCCGGCGCCGCGCTCGCGGCGGTGCGCGCGCCAAGCCTGCTGATCGTCGGCTCGCTCGACACCCAGGTCATTTCACTCAACGAGCAGGCGCTTGGGCGCTTGCACTGCGAGAAGGAGCTCGCGATCGTTCCGGGGGCCACGCACCTTTTCGAGGAACCCGGAACGCTCGACATTGTCGTGTGCCTGGCGACGGCCTGGTTCCTGCGCCACTTCAAGGCAGGCACCGCCCCGGCTCAGGCCGGCCTGGCCACCATCAGGTAGAACTCGGCCACGAAGGCGCGTAATAAGCCGAGCCGACTCCTGTCCCGAACAAAACGGTCGATGACAGGATGTACGGCCACTTGGCGAACACGTATTCCATCATGCCCTGTCACGCGGCTCGAGCGTGTAGAGCAGCGCCAGCGCGGCCAGCATCGGCAGGTTCTTGAGAATCGGCCCGTATGGATGCAGCCAGAATTCCGGCAGCTTCCAGCTGATGATCACCATGTAGCCGGCAATCAACAGGGCCTGGGCGAGCCACAGCCGGTGCTTGCGACGCATGCTCACGAGCGTGAGCAGGCCGATAACAAGGTCGAGCGCTGCGGCGCCGAAGAGCAGAAACGGGCGCCACGGCGCAGCAACGCCGGCACGCGCGAGCAGCGCGTAGCTGTCATGCAGCGGAAACAGGCCGAGCGAGACGATGCCGGTGAAGATCCAGACCGCCGCGATCGACCAGCGCAACAGCGGCAACAGCCAGCCCAGTTGTGCCTGCGTGCGCACCGCTGCAACGGGATCCTGGGCGATGAACTGACTGGCGGTACGCGGCGCCCGGTGCAAAAGGCGAGTGATTGCATCGGGTGGCGCGACGTTGCCTCGCTGCAGCATGCGCCAACTTGCCGTATCGAGCAGCCCCGACCCAGCCCGGTCGCCCCAGCGAGCGCCCAGCGACACCAGCGCCGCGGGCACCGAGATCTCGCGGGCGGGGGGCAGGCGCAGTCCTTCGCGCAAGCTGCGCAGATAAGCGGCAAGCATGAGCGGAGCCGGGCCGACAAGCGCGACACGCTGGCCGCGAAATGCGTCGGCAGGCGCTTGCACCAGCGCCAGCAAGGCTTCGACAGCGTCGTCGACATGCACCGGTTGCACGGGCTGTCGACCGCCCGCCGGCAGCAGGAGGACCGGCAGGCTCGCAAGCGCCAAAAAGAACCGGGAACCGGTGCCGGCCGCTCCGAAGACGAGCGACGGTTGCGCGACGACTCCATCCAGCGGCAAGCCGAGCAGGTAGTCGTCGGCCGCCCTCTTGCTGAGATGATAGGCGGTATCGGCGTGCTCATCGGCACCCAGCGCAGAAAGTTGCACAACCCGGGCAACGCCGGTCTTCGCGCAGGCCGAAAAAAGGGCGCGGGGCGCACGCACATGCAAATCATCGAAGCTGAGGGCGCCCGTTTCACGGAAAATGCCCACCGCGTTGACGACCACGTCGACGCCCTTCAGATGCGCAATCCACTCGGCCTCCGCCGGCGGCCGAGTGAAATCGATCGGCACCCACTCGGTGTGCAATTCCAAGCGCTCGGGACGGCTGCGATCCGCACAAACGACGGCGTGCCCGGCAAGGAGAAGACGCTTGCGCAGGCGGCTTCCGATGAACCCCGTGCTGCCGGTAAGGAGGATCTTCATCTTTTTGCGCACGGAACGAGGGAATGCATCTTGCTGGACGGGTCGTGCTCGCTGCCTCGGCGTCGGGCAATCGATGTGCCGCAAGAGGTCGCCGGTGTACTCATGGCGAGTATCCGATCGAAACACCGCACAGGTGCGTGAAAAATGTTCAAGATCAGCAATCTGCAGTTGCCCATCGTCCAGGCGCCGATGGCGGGCGGACCGAATACGCCGGCTCTTGCGGCGGCGGTGGCCAATGCCGGCGGGCTGGGCAGTTTCGGCTTCGCCTACAGCACACCCGAGAAGGTGGTCGCCGAGTTGCAGGCTACGCGCCGGCTCACCGGCGCCCCGCTCAATGCGAATTTCTTCGTCTTCTCGCCTGTCGAGTTGCCGCCCGACACGCTCGCCCAGGCGGCCCTTGAAGCACTTTCATCGCTGCCGGGTGCCGCGGATCTCACCCTGAGCCTGCCGGGGCCGCCGTTCAATCCCGATCTCGACGCCCAGCTCGCAGCGATCTGGCAGGAGAAGCCCGAAGTGCTGACCTTCCACTTCGGCGTACCGCCGCAGAGCGTGATCGACCGGGCGCACGAGTCGGGCATCGCCGTCGGAATCTGCGCCACCAGCCTGGCCGAAGCGCAGCGAATCGAGGCGGCGGGCGCCGACTTCATCGTTGCGCAAGGCGCCGAAGCGGGCGGGCACCGGGGCATCTTCGATGTCGCAGGCGACGATGAAGAGTTGCCCACGTTCGACCTGCTCGCGGCGCTCCAGGGAAACACCAGCATTCCGCTGGTTGCCGCCGGCGGCATCATGAATGGCAAGCACGTGGTGCAGGCGTTGCAGGCGGGCGCTGCGGCGGTCCAGATGGGCACCGCCTTCCTGACCTGCGCGGAGAGCGGAGCGAGCGAAACGCACCGGCACTACCTGCTGCAGGAGCACGATCGCGGCACCGCGGAAACGCTTGCCTGGTCGGGGCGCCCGGCTCGCAGCATCAAGACGCAATTCATGCATCTGATGGAAGGTCAGCCAACGCTGCCCTTTCCGCTGCAGAACAGCGTTACGCGTGCCATACGGCAGGCCGCTGCCGAGCGTGGCGATGCCGAATACCAATCGTTGTGGGCAGGAGGCAATTACTCGATGTGCCGGGCGGGCAGCGCCGCCGAGTTGATGCGGGCGCTTGCAAACGAGATTGCGACACGCGATGGCCGCTGAAACACAGGTCCCTGCCCCTGACCTGGCCTGGGGAATCCGCTCATGAAGTGGCAAGGCAATCGAGAAAGTGACAACGTCGAAGACCGACGCAGCGGCGGAGGCTTCGGCGGCGGCGGTTTCCGGATCGGTGGCGGCGGACTCGGGCTCGGCACGATCGCCATCGCCCTGGTCGGCGGCTGGTTGCTCGGCATCAACCCGCTGACCTTGCTCAGCATGCTGAGCGGTGAACAGACGTCGCTGCAACAGACGCAGCCACTGGCGCAGCGCCCGCCTGCCGGCGACACGAAGGCCCAGTTCGTGTCGGTGGTCCTCGCCGATACCGAAGACGTATGGACGAAGCTCTTCGCCAACGGCGGAAGGCAGTATCGGGATCCGAAGCTCGTGCTGTTTCGCGGCAGCACGCCCACGCCTTGCGGTACCGGGCAAGCGGCGATGGGGCCGTTCTACTGCCCGGCCGACGAGAAGGTCTACATCGACCTGGGCTTCTACGACATCCTGCGCACCAAGCTCGGCGCCCCGGGCGACTTCGCCCAGGCCTATGTGATCGCGCACGAAGTCGGCCATCACGTGCAAGAGCAACTCGGCATCACGCAGCAGGTTCAGCAACTGCGCGCCCGCCTCAGCCCCCAGGCGGCCAATCAACTGAGCGTGCGCGTCGAGTTGCAGGCGGACTGCTTCGCAGGCGTGTGGGCCAAGCACGCGAACGACGAACGCCATATCCTGGAACGCGGTGACATCGAACAGGCGATGAATGCGGCCGCGCAGATCGGCGACGATGCGCTGCAGAAGCGCTCACAGGGCTACGTCGTGCCTGATAGCTTCACTCACGGCACCAGCAAGCAGCGCGTGACCTGGTTCACGCGCGGCGTGCAAAGCGGCGATGTACAGCAGTGCGACACTTTCGACTCGAAGTCGCCGTAGGTCGCGCTCTGTAAGGATTCGCCGCAGGAAGTTCGCCCTGGCTCGCTCAACGTTGTTCGCTGCACACCGCTTCTCGCTGCCGTTCCAGTTAGCCGGCGGGCATGCTTTCTGCCTGCCGCCGTTCAAAACCGGCAAAGACCGTCGGCAGGAATGGCGGATTCCTGACCGCGGTTGCCCGAACGGAGAGCAAGCCATGGCCGAACCCAGTCGTCGAAACATGCTTCGAGCCACGGCAGCCGCCGGCTCCGCAGGACTCGTATCCTGGTTCGGGCAGCGCCCCGCCGTCGCGGCAACCGCCCAGTCCTTGCTTCCGCCGCCGGTGTCGGCAAGCTTTACCTGGCTTACGCAAGCCGCCGAGATCACATTTCTGGACGCCGCGGTCGCCCGATTGATTCCCGCCGACGAACTGGGGCCCGGAGCAAAAGAGGCCGGCGTCACCTTCTTCATCGATCAGCAGCTGGCCGGCGCTTACGGGCGAGCCGAGCGCTGGTACATGCAAGGACCCTGGAAGCAGGGAACCGACCAGCAGGGTTACCAGTTGAAGCTGACCCCGGCGCAACTGTATCGGACCACAATCCAGGCCATCGACGATTATTGCCGCCGCAGCTTCGACAAAAAGACGTTTGCGCAGCTCGTCGCCGCCGATCAGGACAAGGTCCTGCACGGGCTCGAGAAAGGTGATATCGATCTGCCCGATGCGGCGGGCACGGAGTTTTTCAAGATGCTCTGGCAGAACACCCAGGAAGGGTTCTTCGCTGATCCGCTTTACGGCGGCAATCGCAACTTCGTGGGCTGGAAGCTGGTGGGCTATCCGGGGCCGCGCTACAACTACGTCAATGAAATCGAGCAATACGGCAAAGCCTACGAGCACCCGACGGTCGGGCTGACGGGTCGCGCCGGTGTGCCGGTTCGCACGAGGGAAGCGTCATGAGCACCAGGCAGAAGCCCGTCGATGTCGTCCTGGTCGGCTTCGGCTGGACCGCCTCGATCCTCGCACAGGAACTGACCGACGCCGGGTTGCAGGTGCTCGCGATCGAACGCGGCAAGGCCCGTGATACGGTGCCGGATTTCGCCACCACGCATATCCAGGACGAACTTCGCTACGCGGTTCGCAACGGCCTGTTCGAGGAGCCGGCACGCGAGACGATGACCTTCCGCAATTCGAGCGACCAGACGGCGCTGCCGATGCGCCATCTCGGATCGTTTCTTCCCGCCTCTGGGGTGGGCGGCGCCGGCATTCACTGGAACGGTCAGACCTGGCGTTTTCTGCCCACCGATTTCATCCTGCGCAGCCACACCGAGCAGCGCTACGGCAAGAGCTTCATCCCGCAGGACATGACGATCCAGGACTGGGGCGTCACCTACGAGCAGCTCGAACCGCATTACGACAAGTTCGAGTATCTGTGTGGCATTTCCGGCCAGGCCGGGAACGTGAAGGGCGAAATCCAGCAAGGCGGCAACCCCTTTGAAGGCGCGCGTGCCCGCGCGTACCCGCTGCCGCCGCTCAAGCGCAGCTATTCCACGGTCCTGTTCGACAAGGCAGCCAGCGAAGTGGGCTTTCACCCCTTTCCTGCGCCGGCGGCGAACACCTCCAGGCCGTACAAGAACCCCTACGGCGTGCAGATGGGCGAGTGCACCTACTGCGGCTATTGCGAGTGGTTCGCCTGCGGGAACTATTCAAAGGCATCGCCCCAGACGACGATCCTGCCGGTCCTGCTGGCGAAACCAGGTTTTTCCTATCGGACCTTCTGCAACGTCACCCGCGTGAATCTCGACGCTTCAGGCAAGCGCGCCACCGGCGTGACCTACGTCGACGTGCAGGGACGCGAATTCGAGCAACCCGCCGACCTGGTGATTCTCTGCGGGTTCGCGCAGCACAACGTTCATCTGCTGCTGCTCTCAGGCATCGGCAAACCCTACGATCCGCAAAAGAACGAAGGTGTGGTCGGCAGAAACTACGCCTACCAGATCACGACCTCGATCAACGCATTCCTGAACGAGAACCTGAATCCGTTCATGGGAGCCGGCGCGCTCGGTCAGGTGATCGACGACTTCAACGGCGATAACTTCGATCACGGCCCGGAGGGTTTCATCGGGGGCGGCTACATCGCGCACTGGATGACCGGCGGGCGCCCGATCCTGCAGCAGACGGCGGTGCCGAAGGGTACGCCCAAGTGGGGCGGCGAGTGGAAGAAGGCGCGCCACGAGAATTACCTGAGCACCGCATCGATCGCCACGCACGGCAGCGTCATGAGCTATCGGGGCTCCTATCTGGACCTCGATCCCACTTACCGGGACGATTACGGCAATCCGCTGCTGCGGCTCACCTTCGACTTTCACGACAACGAGCACCGGATGTCGAAGTTCATTACCGACAAGGCCGCACTGATCGCCAAGGCGATGAAGCCGCGCTCGATCGATGTCAACTATCGCGACGGCCACTACTCGATCCTGCCGTACCAGACCACGCACAACACGGGCGGCGCGACAATGGGAACCGACCCGGCCACCAGCGTCGTGAACCCCTGGCTGCAGTCCTGGGATGTGCCGAACCTGTTCGTCATGGGCTCCTCGGTGTTTCCGCAAAACGCACGGTCGGTGCACTCACCTACTGGGCGGTCGATGCGATCAAGTCGAAGTACCTGAAGAATCCCGGACAACTGATCTCGGCCTGAAGGGAGCGACACCATGCACCGATCGAAATCCGCGGCGCTGCTCGCCGGCCTGTTCGGCGTGGCGCTGGCAAGCACCACGCCGGCAGCGGCGCAGGGCACCACCTATACGTCGATCGAAAAAGGCCGCTACCTGGTGGCGGCCGGCGACTGCGCTTCCTGTCATACCGCCCCGGGCGGCAAGCCCTACGCCGGCGGGCTCGCCGTCGCAACGCCTTTCGGCACCATCTATTCGACGAACATCACGCCGGATTCACAAACCGGCATCGGCTCGTGGTCGGATGCGGATTTCTTTCGGGCATTGCACGAGGGCATCCGCCGCGACAACGAGTATCTATATCCTGCTTTTCCCTATCCGTGGTTCACCCGGATCACCCGGGAAGATGCGCGCGCCATCAAGGACTTCCTCGATACGCTGGCGCCGGTCCAACAGGAAAACAAGCCGGTCGAGCTGCCTTGGCCGCTCAGTGAGCGCGGCGTAATGGCGGGCTGGAACAAGCTGTTCTTCCACGACGGAACGTTCGAGGCGCACGCTGAGAAGTCCGAACAGTGGAACCGTGGCGCCTATCTTGTGGAGGGGCTGGGCCATTGCGGCGCCTGCCACACCCCCTCGAACATCGCCGGCG
>CAJDTU010000047.1_pt1 | contig 23538 bp, 25 predicted proteins | sample 7389901 | NCBI WGS metagenome assembly CAJDTU01 (sample SAMEA7055649, study PRJEB34461) | soil metagenome | biome: terrestrial ecosystem; feature: Peninsula; material: soil | place: Antarctica | collected 2016
GATCGGCCGGGACATGTCCCGGCCGATCTGCCTTGCGTTACAACTTTCTCCCCTCAGACGATAGCGGCGAATAGTCGCGCTTTCTGATCAGCGTTCACAGGTGCCAGTAAAGCCGCATGAAACAACCTTTCGCGAGGAGCTTTTTACCGTCAAAGACTGATTTGGCCCGGATAGCAAACGGGAGGGTGTTAATCCGACCTCCGGTTCTTACGGTCAGCTCTACCGTCAACCCGTTTTGCTGGTCGGCAATAGCCACCGATAGCTGTCGTGACGTATTTTCTTATAAATCAGCCGTTAAGGCTGTTTTTCGATAACTGGCGATAGTCCCCGAAGGACCCGATTTCACTCCCACTCAATCGTCGCCGGCGGCTTCCCGGAAACGTCGTAAACCACTCGGTTGATCCCTCGCACCTCGTTGATGATGCGATTCGACACCCGTCCGAGCAATTCATGCGGAAGATGCGCCCAATCGGCGGTCATGAAGTCCTGGGTCTGCACCGCGCGCAGCGCAACGACCCATTCGTAGGTGCGGCCGTCGCCCATCACGCCGACAGACCTGACCGGGAGAAACACCGCGAAGGCCTGCGAGGTGAGTTCGTACCAAGAGCGGCCTTCGGCGTCTCGGGTATTGCGAAGTTCTTCGAGGAAAATCGCATCGGCACGGCGCAGCAGGTCGGCGAACTCGACCTTCACTTCGCCGAGAATGCGCACGCCCAGCCCCGGCCCGGGGAACGGGTGCCGGTAGACCATTTCGCGTGGCAGTCCGAGCGCCACGCCGAGCTCTCGCACCTCGTCCTTGAAGAGGTCGCGCAGCGGCTCGAGCAGCTTAAGGTGCAGGGTTTCGGGCAGGCCGCCGACGTTGTGGTGCGATTTGATGGTGGCGGCCTTGCCGCTCTTGGTCCCGGCCGATTCGATCACGTCGGGATAGATGGTGCCTTGCGCGAGCCACTTGGCGCGGCTCAGGCTTTCGGCCTGTTCCTGGAACACGTGGACGAATTCGCGTCCGATGATCTTTCGCTTGGCCTCGGGGTCGGCCACGCCGGCCAAGGCGTCCATGAACCGGCTGCTGGCGTCGACACGGACGAGTTTCATGCCCATGTGGCGTTCAAAGGTATCGACCACCTGCGCGCCTTCGTCCAGGCGCAGCAATCCCGTATCGACGAATACGCAGGTCAGTTGCTTGCCGATCGCGCGCTGGATGAGCGCAGCCGCCACGCTGGAGTCGACCCCGCCGGACAGCCCGAGGATGACCTCTTCGTCACCCACCTGGTTGCGGATCCGCTGCACCGCTTCGCCGATGTAGTCGCCCATGACCCAGTCGGGACGGCAGGCGCAGATCTCGAGCACGAAGCGCGACAGGATCTGCGCGCCCTGCGGGGTGTGGGTGACCTCGGGGTGGAATTGCAGGCCGTACAGACCGCGCGTTTCGTCGGCCATCGCGGCAATTGCGCACGAGGCCGTGGAAGCCATCACGTTGAAGCCGGGCGGCATGTCGACCACCTTGTCGCCGTGACTCATCCAGACCTTCAGGATGCCGTGCCCTTCGGCCGAGCGCAGATCTTCGATGCCGTCGAGCAGCTTCGTGTGGCCGCGCGCGCGAACCTCCGCGTAGCCGAACTCGCGCTGCGCACCGGCTTCGACGCGACCGCCGAGTTGGCGCGCCATCGTCTGCATGCCGTAGCAGATGCCGAGCACCGGCACGCCCAGCTCGAAGACGGCTGGCGGGGCCTGGCCGGTCGACTCGGCATAGGCCGACAGATGGCTGCCGGAAAGGATGATGCCCTTCGGCTCGAAGGCGCGGATGAAGGCGTCGTCCACGTCGCTGGGATGAATCTCGCAGTAGACGTGCGCCTCGCGGACGCGTCGCGCAATCAACTGCGTGACCTGCGAACCGAAGTCCAGGATCAGGATCTTGTCGTGCATGGCCAGGGCCGCGTTCAAGCGGCCTAATCAATCTGGTAGTTCGGCGCTTCCTGCGTGATCTGCACATCGTGCACGTGCGATTCGCGCATGCCGGCCGCGGTGACTTCGACGAATTTCGGGCGGGTGCGCATGTCGTCGATGGTCGGACAGCCACAATAGCCCATGCTGGCGCGCAAGCCGCCGACCAACTGGTACAGGATCGAGACGACCGAGCCCTTGTAGGGCACCCTGCCCTCGATCCCCTCGGGAACCAGTTTGTCGACGTTGACCGAGGAGTCCTGGAAGTAGCGGTCGGCGGCGCCCTGCTGCATCGCGCCGAGCGAACCCATGCCCCGATAGGTCTTGTAGGAGCGTCCCTGGTAGAGGACGACATCGCCGGGCGCTTCCTCGGTGCCCGCAAACAGGGAGCCGATCATGACCGCGTCGGCCCCCGCCGCGATGGCCTTGGCGATGTCGCCGGAAAAGCGGATGCCGCCATCGGCGATCATCGGCACCTCGGTGCCTTCGAGCGCCTGGGCGACGTCGGCGATCGCCGTGATCTGCGGCACGCCGACGCCCGCGATGATGCGGGTGGTGCAGATGGAGCCTGGACCGATGCCGACCTTCACGCCGTCGATCCCTGCATCGACGAGCGCCCGGGCCGCCTCGCCGGTTGCGATGTTGCCCGCCACGAGTTCCAGATCCGGATACTCCCGCTTGATGGCGCGCACCCGCTCGATGACGCCGCGGCTGTGCCCGTGCGCCGTATCGACCACGATCACATCCACCCCGTTGCGCACCAGCAGCTCAACCCGTTCGTCGGAATCACCGCCGACGCCGACCGCGGCGCCCACCCGCAGCTTGCCTTCGGCATCCTTGCAGGCGTTCGGCTTGGCGGTGGCCTTCAGGATGTCCTTCACGGTGATCAGGCCCTTGAGTTCGAAGGATTCGTTGATCACCAGGACCCGCTCGAGCCGATGCTGATGCATCAGCGCCTGCGCCGCCTCGAGCGACGTGCCTTCGCGCACGGTGACCAGCTTCTCGCGTGGCGTCATGATCTTTGATACCGGCTCGTCGAGCCGGGTTTCGAAGCGCAGGTCGCGGTTCGTGACGATGCCCACGACGCGCCCGTTCTCAACGACCGGCAGCCCCGAGATGCGGTGCTGCTGGGTGATCTTGATCACGTCGAGCACCTTCATCCTGGGATCGATCGTGATCGCATCGAGGACGATTCCGGATTCGTGGCGCTTCACTTTGAGCACCTCGGCGGCCTGGCGCTGGGGTGTCAGGTTCTTGTGGACAATGCCCAGGCCCCCTTCCTGTGCGATCGCGATGGCCAGTCGGCCCTCGGTCACCGTGTCCATCGCGGCGGACACCAGCGGGACGTTGAGAGCGATGCGCCGCGAAAATCGGCTTTTCAGGGAGGCATCGCCGGGGAGGATCTCGGAGTAGGCCGGAACGAGGAGGACGTCGTCGAACGTCAGGGCCCTTTTCGCCAGTCGCATGGAATCCTCTGGTCGCAAAGCCGCATTATACAGAGACCCGTACAGGCTACGGAGATCGGTGCATGCCGCTCCCGCCTGGCAGCGCCTCACTGCCGCCGGTCGGAGACGAGACCAGCGCGCTCTGCGGCCTGCTCGACAATCGAGGCCAAACCCCCTGTCCTGCCCATGAACCGCCGCCTGCCGACGAACCGCCTGCCGACGAACCGCCCGCCGCTGAACCGCGCGCCAGCGAACCGCGCGCCAGCGAACAGCGCATCAGCAAACGGTGCACCGGGGAACGGTGCACCGGCAACCGGCTTATCGGCAAGACAGCCAACAACGCGACGCTCCCGCGCAGCGACAACCCTGCTCGCCACGCTGGTCGCGTCGCTTGCGCTGGCGGCTGCCAGTCCCGCTGAAGGGGGCGCCTGGATATGGCGCGACGCCTCCGGGCAGATCGTGTATTCCGACCTCCCGCCACCGCCCGAGTTGCGCGTCACGGCAGTGACCGCCCCCGATCAAGGTACGCCGGCCGATGGGCCTTCGCCGATTGGCCCCGCACAGCAGGGCGACCCTGCACCTGAGGGACCGGCAGTGACGCCATCGGAGAATGCAACAACGATGGCGGCTCCGCGCGCTGGCCGCAACGGCGCTTCCGCCCGGAGCACGTCGGCTTCGCCATCGCGCGCCGGCGCGGGCAATGCGCAAGGCGCAGGCCCGACACCCGCCGCCGGCACAGCGATTCCGGGCGGCTGGGTAGAACGCGAAAAGGCCGCCCGTCAGCAAGCGGCGGCGCGCGCCAACGCTGAGCAGCTCAGGGCCGAAGAAAATCGCCAGGCGGCGGAGAGCGAGCGCGCCTGCACCGATGCCGCGGCCAGCCTGCGCACGCTCGAGAGCGGTCTGCGGCTTGCCATGGTAAATAGTCGCGGCGCGCCCCAGGTGATCGATCAGCTCGAGCGTGCGCGCCGGATCGACGCCAATCGGCGCATGCTTGCCGAGCATTGCGGGGCTCGCAGCTAACGCGGCTGCCAATCAGCCGCGGTGCCCTTCCCCGCCGCGCCCTTTACCGCCGTGCCCTTTGCCGTCCTGCCCTTCGATATCGTGTACCTGCCTCTGACCGTTGCGAGCCGCTTGCGCACGTCGGGTAGCCACCCTGCGCTGACGGGCGATTTTCGCATCGATCCGCAGCGCTGCGACAAGTTCGATCCGGTCGCCCTCGAACAAGGGCTCATCGGGCCGCCGGATCTGACCGAACACAGCCGCGCTCAGGCGCCCTGCGCCAAGCGCTTCGCGCAGCCGCGGGTTCTCGATTGCCGCCAGCGCCTCGCCCAGGCTGGCGCCGGCGGCCAGCTCGATCGCCTCGAGGCTGACGCTGCCATCCTCGGCGACCCAGGCCAGTTCAATTTGCACGACAAACCCGTGTCAGCAGCAGCACTGCGAGTCCGGCGCGATACGGCATACCGGGCCCCGGCGCTCGCGCGGCCTCAGTCAGCCGCCGTGCCGTACAGCTGACCTGCACGCCGGACAAAGGCATCGACGAAGGTGCGCGCAATGTGGCTGAACACCGGGTCGAGCACGCGGCCGAGCAGGCCCCCGGCGAAGCTGTACTCGAGCGCGAATTCGATCTTGCAGGCATCCTCGCGCAGCGGAATGAAACGCCACTCGCCGTGCAGGTGCGTGAAGGGGCCTTCGCGGAACTCCATCTGGACCAGCCGATCCTGCTCGTGAGTGTTGTGAGTCGTGAAGCGTTGGCGAATGCCCCGAAAATCGATCACGATGGTGGCGGTCATCGAACCGTCGTCATGGCGGGTCACCTCCGTGCCGCCGCACCAGGGGAGGAATTTCGGGTAGTCCTCCACACGCTCGACGAGCTCGTACATCCGCGCGGCCGAATAGGGTACGAGCACTGACTTGTGGACGACGTTTGGCGGGCGAACAGTCATCGGAAGGTCTGAATCCTGTGGAACGGGGCGAAACCCCCGAAATCGACGAGAATTGTAAACATGAGCATCGCCCAGAACAGAAAAGCACTGCACGACTACTTCGTCGAGGAGCGCTTCGAAGCCGGAATCGCGCTGGAAGGCTGGGAAGTCAAGGCCATCCGCGCCGGCCGGGCGCACCTGAAGGAAGGGTACGTCATCGTGCGCAACGCCGAGTTGTTCCTGATCGGCGCGCACATCACGCCGCTGCCGGAAGCGTCCACGCACATCAACCCGGATCCGGTGCGCACACGCAAGCTGCTGCTGCACGCCGAGCAGATCGACAAGCTGATCGGCAAGGTCGAACGCTCCGGCTACACGCTGGTGCCCCTGAACCTGCATTACGCCGGCGGCCGCGTGAAGCTCGAGATCGGCCTGGCCAAGGGCAAGCGCCAGTTCGACAAGCGCCAGGTCGAGCGCGAGCGCGAGTGGCAGCGAGAGCGCCAGCGGCTGGTCAAGGAGGGGACACGGCTGTAGGACCCATCGGTGCTTGACGCTCCGGGTGAGCATTAAGGCTCGGGGGTTTCCAGGTCCTTGCAAATCTTGCGGACGAGAAAGTCGTTGATCTCCCGGTGTCTCGGTACAGTAGAGCTCTTCCGGGTCGACCGGTTTATAAACACCGAATGACTGCCGCCTTCCCGTAACAGCATGCACTGGTGGCGCTCCGGATGGCGCACGAGATCGAGTCGCTTCATTGCACTGGAAGAAACAGCGCCTCGCGGACCACTTCCTCACCTTTGATCGACTGCTTGGACAAGAACCGGTTCGCTTCGAGAACCAAAGCGACCGCTTCCTTGCTTCCTCAAGGGTGTCGCCCTGCGTGTTCGCGCCACGCGACTCCTCGACGAAGCCGATATCGCCTTGCGAAACCTTCTGAAACACTGCGGTGGGTTGCATAGGGTGCCTCGGGGATGTGACGGCTCGCCTCAGTATGCCGCCAAGAAACGTCGTCCTCTCGCGGGCAGCAATGCCGGACACGAAAGCATGAAATCGCGCGCGATCGTCCGGCAGCGCGACGCCAGCAGCTCGCCAAGAAAGGGACGCGGGTGCAGGCGTGTCGGGTTTGCGATTCGTGGGGCCTGGGGTGCGACATCAAGTTGGGACGGATTGGGGTTCGCCCTTCGAAATCCTGCTGACCGCCCGCAACATTCTTAGGACCAGGACTCGCAACGTCGCGCACTTTTGATTTCTGTCCAGCCCATTTGAACAACAGTGAGCACGTCGAGCCCGGTCAATTCAAGCGCCAGCCCTTCGGAAAGCAATTCGTAAAGGAGAAGACGCATCAGCCGTCAAGGCTTCGTGGGCTCGTCCCAGCGCCTCGAGGGCCTGCTCTCAGAGCACAGGGGAAAAGTCTTCCAAGAACTCATCGAGGGTGTCTCCGCCTTCGAGGTAGTCGAGCAGATTCTTTACCGACACCCGAGTTCCGGCAAAGACGAGGATGCCGCTCATGATCTCCGGGTCAACGAGGATGATGGCGTCGCCTTGTGACATGCCGAGTCTCGACAGCAGGTTGCAATGCTACACCACCTGGATAAACGTCCAGGAGCCACCGCCCTGCTCTCGGCCGGTTGCATACATCTCGACAGCGGGGATTCGACACGAGCGCGCCTCGGCTATTACAGCCACACCTTCGAGCCTGCCATCGCAATCGTGTCGCTGGTCGGCGGTCCCCGCAATAGACTGGCCCGATCGCGGGTGAAATACTGAACCAAGTGGATAAACTCGGGTGCTTCGCGATGTTCCTCCGCCCGTCAACGCGACCGCTGCTTCAGCCCCGCGGCGCCCGCGGCTGCGCCACTACAGTACCGACCTAGCGCTGACCGATCTGTCACTCTTGCTTCGGAAGACTGAAAGCAATCTTGCATTCTCTCCCCCGGCTTTCCAGCAGAATCCGGGTATAGATACCGCGCTGCACAGCGATCAACGGCTTGCCGGGGTATAGATCCACGTATCCCTTCGCGTAATCCGTGCTGCTGAGCTGGACGTACTTTAGATCGTAGTCGTCCCAGTTTTCTTTGCTCGGTTCAAACAGAATATTATGAACAAGGAATTGTCGGTCGCACGGTCGAATCGGCGAAGTTTGCAGTGCGGCTACAAAAAGTGCCCTATCATCGCTGAGCGATTGCAATTTCTTCAGTCGCGAAACCAGAGCATCGTATTTCAACTTGTTATCGGTTTGGTCAGCCTCAAGGAATTCGATCCTGGCTTTCAGCTCATTGTTGTCGTCGCTGATCATTTCAAAACGACTTTTATACAGTTGCTGGTCCCAGGTACCGAGAAAGTAGTCAGCCCCGAGCACGCCAGAAATCAATCCCACAAAAAGTGCAACCATTGTTCCGGGCTTCAGCGCATTTAACAACGACTCCAACAACCCGAGCATTCAACCCTCCTCCCCTGCACGGCGAAGCCGTATTGCAGAACGCTGATTCCCTGAAATTTACCGATTTGGCTCGCTACCGAAACCGACTCCGGGGGCACTGCCGATGTCTGCAGGCGCCACCCTCCGGATCACCGAGGTTGCAGTAGCCACCAGCGTCGAGATATCGGCCAGGTTGGCCGGCACGATCATCGTGTTGTTCACCTTCGCCAGCTTGCTCAGCGCATCGACGTACTTCTCGGCCACCTGCAGATTGACCGCTTCGAGCCCGCCCTGGTGCGTGATGGCGCTCGCGATCCGTTCGATCGCGCGGGCAGTGGCATCGGCTACGGCGGAGATCGCGGTTGCCTCGCCCATCGCCAGGTTGACTTGCGCCTGGCGTTCGCCCTCTGAGCGCTGGATGCTTGCTTCGCGCTCGCCGGCCGCGATGTTGATCTGCTCCTGCTTGCGCCCTTCCGAGGCTGCGATGAGCGCGCGTTTTTCGCGCTCGGCGGTGATCTGCGCCTGCATCGAACGCAAGATCTCATTGGGCGGTGTGAGGTCCTTGATCTCGTAGCGCAGGACCTTCACGCCCCAATTGAGCGCCGCTTCGTCGAGGGCGGCCACCACGCTGGCGTTGATGACATCGCGCTCTTCGAAAGTCTTGTCGAGTTCCATGCGCCCGATCACCGAGCGCAGCGTCGTCTGCGCCAGTTGCGTGATGGCGATAACGTAGTTGCTGGCGCCGTAGGATGCCCGCATCGGGTCGGTCACCTGGTAGTACAAAACGCCATCGACGGTGAGCTGTGTGTTGTCCCGCGTAATGCAGACCTGGCTCGGAACGTCGAGCGGCACTTCCTTGAGCAGGTGCTCGTAGGCCACTCGCTCGATGAACGGAATCGTGAAATTGAGCCCCGGCGCAAGTACCCGGTCGAACTTGCCGAGTCGCTCGACCACCCACGCATGCTGCTGAGGCACGACCTTGAGCGCCCGCACGATGAACACGATCGCGAGGACCAGAACGATCAACGAAACGCCAAAACCCCCAACTTCCATGCTGGTTCTCCTGCAGATATCAATCGGCGCGGCGAACGATCAGGTGGCTGCCCACCACGCGCGCGATGACGAACAGGCCAGCGCGACCCGCGTCGTCGGGCTCGGTGTCATCGAGCTCGATCGCCCAGCTCGCGCCGCGATACTGCGCGCGCGTCTGCCGGCGCGCGGTCCAGTCGTCGATACGCAGGCGCGTGCCAACGTCGAGCAGGATGTCCGGGTCGGAGTCGGCTGCCGGGCGTCCGCCGTGGCGCGCATCGTGGTGCCAGAGCCAGGCCCAGCCGGCCACGGCGAGCGCCGCGGCGGTAAGGATCTGCACCGTGAGCGAGCCGCTGAGCCAGGCGGTGAACCCTGCGGCGGCGCTCCCGATGGCCAGCACGAGCAAATAAAAGGTGCCCGTGAGCAACTCGGCAACGCCGAGCGCCAGCGCCATGATCCACCACCAGTGCTGCAGCTCCATTCAGCGGCGTGCCGCCAACTGGTGCCAGGTCGACACGACGCTGTCCGGGTTGAGCGAGATCGAGCTGATCCCCTTGGCCATCAGCCATTGGGCCAGGTCAGGGTGGTCGGAGGGTCCCTGGCCGCAGATGCCGACGTACTTGCCGGCGGCAAGGCAGGCATCGATGGCACGTTCGAGCAGGATCTTGACCGCCGGATCGCGCTCGTCGAAGCCCTCGGCGACCAGGCCCGAATCACGATCCAGGCCGAGCGTGAGCTGGGTCAAATCGTTTGAGCCGATCGAGAAGCCGTCGAAGTACTGCAGGAAGTCCTCGGCCAGCAAGGCGTTCGAAGGCAGCTCGCACATCATGATGATGCGCAGGCCGCCTTGTCCGTCTGCGTCTGCTCCCTGGCCGCGCCGCAGCCCGTTTTCCTCGAGCAGGCGAGCCACTGCGGCGGCTTCCTTGGTGGTGCGCACGAACGGCACCATAAGTTGGACGTTGGTCAGGCCCATGTCGGTGCGCACGCGCAGCATCGCCTCGCACTCGAGGTCGAAGCAGTCGCGAAAGCTCTCGGCGACGTAGCGCGAAGCACCGCGAAAACCGAGCATCGGGTTCTCTTCCTCGGGCTCGTAGCGCGAGCCGCCGATCAGCTTGCGATATTCGTTCGATTTGAAATCGGACAGGCGCACGATCACCGGCCGCGGCCAGAACGCGGCAGCGATGGTCGCCACCCCCTCGGCCAGCCGCTCCACATAGAACGCCCGGGGCGTGGCATGACCACGCGCTACGCTCTCGACCGCCTTGCGCAGTTCGGGATCGACGTTCGGGTAGTCGAGGATCGCTTTTGGATGCACGCCGATATTGTTGTTGATGATGAACTCCACACGCGCCAGGCCCACGCCGGCGCTCGGGATCCGGGCGAACTCGAAGGCCAGTTGCGGGTTGCCGATGTTCACCATCAACTTGACCGGGATATCGGGCATCGTTCCGGTATCGGTTTCGGTGACTTCGGTTTCGAGCAATCCATCGTAGACGTAGCCGGTATCGCCCTCGGCGCAAGAAACCGTGATCAGCGAATCTTCGTGCAGCCGCTCGGTGGCGTCGCCGCAACCGACGACCGCCGGGATACCGAGCTCGCGAGCGATGATCGCCGCGTGGCAGGTCCGGCCGCCGCGATTGGTCACGATCGCCGAGGCGCGCTTCATCACCGGCTCCCAGTTGGGGTCGGTCATGTCGGTCACCAGGACGTCGCCGGCCTGCACGGTGTCCATCTGCGAGGCATTGGAGACGATCCGCACCGGTCCCGCGCCAACCTTCTGGCCGATCGCCCGCCCGGAGGTCAGCACTTCGGTGCGACCCTTGACCTTCCAGCGCTGCTGGCGGGTGCCCGCCTGCTGCGACTTCACCGTCTCGGGGCGCGCCTGCAGGATGTACAGGCGCCCGTCGTTGCCGTCCTTGCCCCACTCGATGTCCATCGGCCGACCGTAATGGCGCTCGATCGTTACCGCATAGCGGGCCAGTTCGATCACATCGACGTCGCTCAGGGAATAGCGGTTGCGGGCCTCGAGCGGTGTGTCGATGGTGCGCACGGTGCGACCATTGCCTGCGGTCGATCCGTCGCTCGATGCGAACTCCATCTTCACCAGCTTGGAGCCCATTGCGCGCCGGATGATCGGGAACTTGCCGGCTTCGAGGATCGGCTTGTGGACGTAGAACTCGTCGGGATTGACGGCGCCCTGAACGATGGTTTCGCCGAGCCCGTAGGAACTGGTGATGAACACCACGTCGGGAAAACCCGATTCGGTGTCGATCGTGAACATCACGCCAGAGCTTGCCAGGTCGCTGCGCACCATCTGTTGCACGCCGACCGAGAGCGCCACGCCGGCGTGCGCGAAGCCCTTGTGCACCCGGTACGAGATCGCCCGGTCGTTGTAGAGCGAGGCGAAAACATGGCGCATCCGCTCGAGCACGGCATCGATCCCGGTCACGTTCAGATAGCTCTCCTGCTGGCCCGCGAAGGACGCGTCGGGCAGGTCTTCGGCCGTGGCCGAGGAGCGCACGGCAACCGACAGCGCCGCGCCGCCCGCCCGCTCGACCATTCGCTCGTAGTGCTGGCGCACGTCGCGCTCGAGTTGCTGGGGCAGCGGTGCCTCGATGATCAGTTGGCGAATTCGCTCCCCGCAGTCGGCCAGCGCCTTCACGTCGTCAACGTTCAGCACATCGAGTTCGGCAGCGACACGCTTGTCCAGCCCCTGGTACTGCAGAAACTCTCGAAACGCCAGCGCCGTCGTTGCAAAACCGCCGGGAACGCGCACCTGCGAGGCGGCGAGCTGGCTGATCATTTCACCGAGCGAAGCGTTCTTGCCGCCGACCGATTCGACATCGGTCATCCGCAATTCTTCAAGCGGGACGACGTAGCGTCCTTCATGGTTATCCATGGGAAGGTAATCCTGACGGGTTGGAATAGGATTGCGCGAAGCGCTCTGGATGCTCCTTTCGCGGCGAGTGCACGACAGCGGCTCTGAAGAGGGCATCCGGAACGTTCCGGAAACATGCTCGATTCTACTGTGCCCCCGAGCAGTCCCTGCGCGCACAGCCTCACAGCTACCGTCAGAATGCGGGTTTTAACCCGCCGCCACGCCCCACGAGCACGTCATGCCCAACCTCGACAACATCCGCTACGATCGAACTGTCTTTTACCTGTCCGACGGCACGGCGATCACGGCCGAGACCTTCGGCAGTTCGCTGTTGACCCAGTTCGACGCCGTAGCGGTGCGCAGCGTGCGCCTTCCGTTCGTCGATTCGCTCGAAAAGGCTACCGAGGCGGTAGCGCGCATCGAACGCCAGGGGCGGCTCGACGGGCATCGCCCGATCGTGTTCAGCACGATGGTCGACTCGGAGATCAATGAGGTCGTCCGGCAGGCGAACTGCCGTTTCCTCGACCTTTTCGCGACCTTCGTGGAACCGCTCGAGCACGAACTGGGCGCCAAGTCGACACACCGTGTCGGCCGCTCGCATACCGCAAACAACTCCGAGGCCTATCAACGACGCATCGCCGCGATCAACTTCTCGCTCGCCCACGACGACGGCCAGCAGCACGCCGACTTGTCGCAGGCCACCGTGATCCTGGTCGGCGTGTCGCGTTGTGGCAAAACTCCGACCAGCCTGTATCTGGCGATGCAGCACGGAATCAAGGCGGCGAACTATCCGTTGATTCCTGAGGATTTCGAGCGCGGGCGCCTGCCCGACGTGCTGTACCAGTACAAAACGCGCTTGTTCGGGCTCACGATCACGCCCGAGCGGCTGGCCGAGGTGCGCCAGGAACGCCGCCCCGGCAGCCACTATGCCTCGCTCGACAACTGCCGCTACGAGGTCGAGGAAGCCGAATCGATGATGCGTCGTGAAGGCATCCGCTGGCTGTCGTCGACGACCAAGTCGATCGAGGAGATCGCCACCACGGTGATGCAGCAACTGGCCGATCGCTGACGAACCAACTCTGGCCTGGCGCACGTTGACACCGGCGCGCCGCAGCGCAGGCTGCAGGAAGCGCCGAAGGCTCAGTCCGGTGCAGGCAGCGCACGGCGCTGGCGCAGTTGCTCGTACAGGCAGACGGCTGCGGCCACACCCACGTTCAGCGATTCGACTGCGGCGCTCTGGGGAATGGCGAGCAGCAATACGCCCGGCGCAGCAAGCAGCGCGGGCTCGAGCCCCTGCCCTTCGTTACCGAGCAGCCATACGCAAGGCGCGCGCAGGTCCGCCTCGTACAACCCGCAAGGGGCGTCGGCCGCGGTCGCAACCGCCCGGACAGCCAGTCGCGGCAGCAACTCGGCGGGCGCCACCGCCTCATGGATATCGAGATGAAAATGGGCGCCCATCGCGGCACGCAGCACCTTCGGTGCCCAGCAAAAGGCGGTGCCCGGCGAGGTCATCACGCGCCGCACGCCGGCTGCCGCGCAGGTACGCAGCACCGAACCGACGTTACCCGGGTCCTGCACCCGATCCAGATAAACGGCATCCTCGCTCAGCGCTGCCGGCAACTCCGGGCGTGGGGTGGTGACCACCGCGATCGGCCCCGGGCCGTTCTCCACCTGGCTCGCTTGCGCGAAGAGTCGATCGGCCAGCACCACCGGCTCGATGCCGGCCTGCAGCACCAGCGCGCCCTGTCCTCCAGGTGCTCGATCTTCGATCCCGGGCAGCGAGCCTTGCGCCACGAAGAGCTGCAAAGGCGGGCCATGACGCGCGACGAACGCCTCCACCAGATGCGCCCCCTCGATGACGCTCAGGCTCAGTCGGCGTCGCTCCCGGGTCGACGACGAGAGCGCCAGCAACTCGCGAAACACCGGATTCGCCGATGAATCGATGCGCTTCATCTGCCCTCGCCCGGCAAGTCGCTGTGCTCGCCCAGCGACTCGCGAACCGGCGCGAAGCTGCGCCGGTGTTCCACGCAAGGTCCGTGCGCACGCAGTGACGCGAGATGATCCTGCGTTGCATATCCCTTGTGGCGGTCGAAGCCGTACTGCGGCCATCCGCGGTGCATCTCGATCATGACCGCGTCGCGCGCGCACTTGGCCAGAATCGACGCGGCCGAGATCGCCGGATCCAGCGCATCCCCGCCGACCAGCGTCTCGACTGCGCAGCGCAAGCGCGGTGCGCAGTTGCCGTCTACCCGCGCGAGCACCGGTTCGATGTCCAGGGCATCGACCGCGCGCCGCATCGCGAGCAGCGTGGCCTGCAGGATGTTCAGCGAGTCGATCTCGGTGACGCTCGCGCTCGCCACCGCCCAGGCCGCGGCCCGCGATCTGATTGCTTCGGCGAAGCGCTCGCGCGCGAGCGCCGTCAGCGTCTTGGAGTCGCGCAGCCCCTTGATCGGCCGGTTGACCGCCAGGATCACTGCGGCCGCGTACACCGGCCCGGCGAGCGGCCCGCGGCCCGCTTCGTCGACGCCGCACACAGCGCCCCCACCAGTCATTGCCAGGGAGAGTTGCACTGCGGTTCCACAGTTTCTGACCGGCGCGACCCGGGTTGCCGCACGAAAACGCCCTGCGCTAGCCATGAGCCACCTCGAGGATCCGTTCGGCGGCGCGCGCCGCGCAGTCGCGCCGCAGTTGGCCGTGCAGGTCGGCGAAGCGCGCAACGATCGCCGCGCGGGCAGCAGTGTCGTCGAGTTGGCGCAGCAACGCCTGGCCCATGGCTTCAGGGCGCACCGCGTCTTGCACGAATTCAGGCACGACGGTGTCGCCGCACAGGATATTGGGCAGTCCGATCCAGGGCAGATAGGCCATGCGTCGCATGATCTGGTAACTCGCCCATGCGAGGCGGTAAGCAATTACCATCGGTTTGCGCATGAGCGCCGCCTCGAGCGTGGCGGTGCCACTGGCGACGAGCACCGTATCAGCGGCGGCCAGTACGTCGTGCGATCGGCCGCTCACGATCGTCAGCGGCAGCGTGTCGGGAAGGTGCAAGCTGGCCGCCGTCGCCCGCAACTGCGCGAAAAGAGCGTCGGACGCCGCCGGCAGCAGGAAGCGTGCATCGGGTCGACGCTCGTGCAACCAGGCCGCCGTGCGCAGGAACTCGGCGCCCAGTTGGTGAACCTCGCCTGCGCGGCTGCCCGGCAGCAACGCAACGATCGGTCCGCTGCCCGGTGACACGCCAAGGGCGAGACGCGCTTCGCCTACATCGATGTGCTCTGGAATCCGGTCCGCCATCGGATGGCCGACATAGGTTGCCGGGATCCCGGCTTCTCGATAAAGCGCTTCTTCGAAGGGGAAGACCAGCAGGACATGGTCGACCGCACGGCGGATCCGCTCGATGCGCCGGCGACGCCAGGCCCAGATCGACGGGCCGATGAAATGGATCGTATGAATGCCGCGCGCGCGCAGCGCTTCTTCGACGGCAAGGTTGAAATCCGGAGCGTCGACACCGACAAAGACATCCGGGCGCCAGGCAATCATCCGGCCGCGCAGTGCGTCGCGCATTCGCCGCAGGCGCGGATACTCGCGCAGCACCTCGGCATAGCCGTTGACCGACAGCGCATCGATTGTCCACCACGACTCGAATCCCTGGCGCCGCATCGACGGCCCGCCGATCCCGCGGGCATCCAGTGCCGGCGCGCGCGCGCTCAGCCCCGCGAGCACGGTAGCGGCGAGCAGGTCGCCGGAGGTTTCGCCGGCAACCATGCCGACGCTGATCGACTGATCCTGCACCTCCCGGACGCTCCTAGCGCACGATGCCGCGAGTCACGCCTTTCAGGAAGGCAACTAAGCCGGCAAGATCCTGGTCGACGCCTTCCTGGCCTGCTTCGGCCTGCCCGCTCGGGTCCCCGAGAGTACCGATTGCCTCCTCGAGAGTCAGGCCCGATTTGTAGAGGGTGCGATAGGCACGGCGGATGGCATTGATCCGCTCGGCGGAGAACCCGCGCCGCCGCAAGCCTTCGCTGTTGATCCCGCGCGCCTGTGCAGTGCTTCCGGCGACCATCACAAACGGCGGCACGTCGTGCAGCACCACGCTGCTCACTCCTGTCATTGCGTGCGCGCCGATCTTGCAATGCTGATGGATTTGGGTGCAGCCACCGAGGATGGCCCAATCTCCGATATGCACGTGGCCGCCCAGGTTCGTCGTGTTCGCGAAAATCGTGTGATCGCCGATCACGCAGTCGTGGGCCACGTGCACATACGCCATGATCCAGTTGTCGTTGCCGATCGTGGTCGTGCCGCGGTCCTGGACGGTGCCGCGATTGATCGTAACGAACTCGCGGATGGTGTTGCCATCGCCGATCTGCAGCGCCGTGGGTTCGTTGCCGTACTTCTTGTCCTGAGGCGCCGCGCCGAGCGAGGCGAACTGAAAGATCCGGTTGTCACGCCCGAGGGTCGTGTCGCCTTCGATCACTGCGTGCGGTCCGATGCGGGTGCCCGCTGCGATCCGCACACCCGCGCCGATCACGGCAAATGCACCGACTTCGACGCTGCTATCAAGTTCGGCGGCGGGGTCGATGATCGCCCCGGAATGGATGCGCGGTCCGCTCATGCAGTCCCGGAGCCGGCGACATGCGCGCGCTCGGCGTGCTCGCCATCAGTGGCAGGTGCAGAGCCGACGGCTACGGCAGCCACCGCAGCCGCGGCGCGACGCCCCTGCGGGCTCACGGGCGCAGCGATTTCGCGAAGCGTGCACATCAACTCGGCTTCCGCGGTGATCTGGCCATCAACCGTCGCGCGTCCGGAATACTTCCAGATCGAGCGCGCGATGCGCACAATCTCGACTTCCAGCTTGAGTTGGTCGCCGGGCACCACCGGCCGCTTGAAGCGCGCCCCATCGATGCCGACGAAGTAGTAGACCGAGCCGCCGTCGGAGATCCGCCCCATGGTCTGAAACGACAGAATGCCCGCCGCTTGCGCCAGCGCCTCGATCTGAAGCACGCCCGGCATCACCGGGTGATGAGGGAAATGGCCGGCAAAAAACGGTTCGTTGATCGTGACGTTCTTCAGCGCCAGGATGCGCTTGCCCTTTTCCAGTTCGAGCACCCGGTCGACCAGCAGCATCGGGTAGCGGTGCGGCAGATGTTCGAGAATGGCGTGAATATCGAGAACGTTCATCGGGTTTCCCTGTCGTCGGGTCGTTCGAGACTGCGCAGCCTGGCGCGAAGCTCCGGGAGCCTGCGCAGCAACGCGGCCGAACGCTGCCAGTCGGCGTTATCCATCAATGGAAACACACCCGAATAGAAACCGGGCTTGCGGATTGATCGCGTCACCAGGCTCATCGCCGAAACGGTGACGTCGTCGCAGATCTCGAGGTGACCGAGAATACCCGCTCCGCCCCCGATCCGGCAGCGCCGGCCGATCGTTGCACTGCCGGCGACCCCTACACAACCGGCCAACGCACTGCCCTCGCCGATGCGCACGTTGTGGCCGATCTGGATCTGGTTGTCGAGCTTGCAGCCGTCGCCAATCACCGTGTCGTCCAGGGTTCCGCGATCAATCGTGGTATTCGCGCCGATCTCGACATCGTTGCCGATCATCACTGCGCCAAGTTGCGGAATTTTTTCCCAATCGCCGCCCGCTGGCGCAAAACCGAAGCCGTCGGCGCCGATCACTGCACCGGCGTGCACAATGCAGCGCGCTCCGAGCGTGCAGTCGCTATAGATCGTAACCCGAGGATAGAGCATGCTGCCGGCGCCGACCGCCACCCGCGGGCCCAGGACGACACCGGTCTCGAGCACGGCTCCGTCGCCGATCACCGCGCCGGGGCCAACCACCACATGGGGTCCGATCCAGACGTGCTCCCCGACCTGGGCGTCGTCAGCCACCACTGCCGAACCCGCCCGGCCGCCGATCGGCGCCGGGGCGAGCCGCGCCGCCATCTGCCGGGCGACCGCAGCAAAAGCACGATACGGATCCTCGCACGCAAGCACGGCGCAGGCCGGTGGGAGGGCTTCGGCATCGGCCGCGCGGGCGATCACCGCGCCGGCCCGCGTTGCGCGCGCCTGAGTGAGATAGCGGCCGTCGGACAGAAAGGAGAGATCGTCGGGTCCGGCTGAGGCGAGCGGAGCCAGTCGGTAGACGAGCCGGCGCGGGTCGCCGCGCAGGATCTGCGCGCCGCCGATCGAGGAAATCGCCTCGAGGTCGAATCCGGCGCTCAGCCTTTCCATTGCGACGAACCCCGGGGCGCGGCGGCCGGAGCGCCGCGCCTCAGGGCTTGCCGCCCGCGTTGAGCGCGCGCAGGACCTTCTCGGTGATGTCGATCCGCGGACTTGCGAAGACGGCTTCCTGCAGGATCACGTCGTACTTTTCCTGCTCGGCAATCTGCTTGATCACCAGATTCGCTCGTTCCACCACCTGGGCCAGTTCTTCGTTGCGACGCTGGTTCAGGTCTTCCCGGAATTCGCGCTGCTTGCGCTGGAAGTCCTTTTCGAGGTCGGCATATTCTCGCTGCCGGCGCTGTCGGTCGCTCTCGGACATGACTGCAGCGTCGCGCTCGAGTTTCTCCGACATGGTCTTCAGGCGCGCCCCGGTGTCCTGCAGTTCCCGGTCGCGCCGCCCGAACTCGGCTTCGAGCTTTTGTTGCGCCGCCTTGGCGGGCGTTGCGTCGCGCAGCACGCGTTCGGTGTTGACAAACCCCACCCGCGCGCCATCTTGCGCGACCGCAAACGAGGTAGCAGCGGCCAGACAGCCGGCGACTATGATCCTGGAGAACTTCATCAGCGATGGTCCCTGCGCGTGAGCGCTCAAGCAATACAAAATTGTCGCATATCAGAAACCGGTGCCGACCTGGAACTGGAACCGCTGCGTCCGGTCGTTGACTTCGGTGCGCAACGGGAAGCCAAGGCTCAGCTTCAAAGGCCCGATCGGCGACAACCAGTTCAGGCCGATCCCGACGGAATAGCGCAGGTCGCCCAGATCGACTTTGTCGGTATACACATTGCCGGCATCGAGGAAAAAGAACGAGCGGATCGTGCGGTCATTGCCGGTGCCCGGTAGCGGGAAGATGAACTCGGCACTGCCCACGACCCGGGTCTGACCACCCAGCGGTACCTCCTGGGTGCCCCCGCTGAGCAGCACCTCGTTGTCCCTGGGTCCCAGCGAACTCGGATAAAAGCCCCGCACCGAGCCGATGCCGCCGGCGTAGTAATTCTTGAAAAGCGGGTACGGCTTGCCGCCGAGGCCCCGCCCGACCCCGACATCGCCATACAGCGCCAGCGTGTAGTCGCGATTCAGCGGGTAATACCACTGATGCGTGTAGCTGCCCCGCCAGTAGCGCAACTCGGCGACCGGCAGCGTGACTTCGAACGATGCCGACTGGAGCCGCCCGCGCGTTGGCGCGATCGCACTGTCGCGGCTGTCCCGGGTCCAGCCGAGGGTGCCGAGCAGCGCGCTTGCCGACTCACCGAAGTCGGCGACCTGTTCAACGTAGCGCTGCGGCGCCTGCGCGCCGAGCTTCACGTCGTTGCGCTCGGCAACCAGGCCGAACGACACCCGATCGCGCTCGGTGTACGGAACTCCGAAACGCAGGCCGATGCCACTGGAGCGGATGCGATAGTCGCCAAGGTCAAGTTCGGAGGCGTTGAAAGTGCGCGTGTAGAGGTCGAACGAGCGGCTGATGCCATCCTGGGTGAAATACGGATCGCTATACGACACCGCGACCGTTCTGAACAGCCTGCTCGTGTTGATGTCGATGCCGAGCGACTTGCCGGTGCCCATGAAATTCTGCTGGTTCAAGCCCGCCGACAGGATCACCTTCTCGGTACTCGAGAATCCGACGCCGAAAGTCACATTGCCAGTGGGTCGCTCCGTGACCACGACATTCAGATCGACCTGATCGGGCGCATCCGGCACCGGTTGCCTGTCGATGCGCACCTCGGTGAAGTAGCCGAGCCGGTCGATGCGCTCGCGCGAGAGCCGGATTTTTTCCGCGTCATACCAGGCGTCTTCGTACTGGCGCATCTCGCGCCGGATGACTTCGTCGCGAGTGCGTGCGTTGCCTGCGATCGTGATTCGCCGCACGTAGACGCGGCGCGCCGGGTCGACCAGAATCTCGAAGGAAACCTCATGCTTTTCGCGATCGACCGTGGGCACCGCATTGACGTTGCCAAAGGCATATCCCAACGCGCCCAGGCGATCACTGATCCGCTTGGTGGATTCGGTGAGCTTGGCACCCGAGAAAATGTCGCCCGGCTTGAGCGTAACGAGTCGAGCCAGGTCCTGTTCCCGGCCGAGCAGGTTGCCGCCGAAATGCACGCCCGACACCCGGTATTGCTCGCCCTCATTCATTGCGATCGTGAGCTCGACATCCTCGCGATCCGGTGTGATCGACACCTGGGTCGAGACGATCTCGAACTGGAGGTAGCCGCGATCGAGGTAGAACGAGCGCAGTGCCTCGAGATCAGCCGCGAATTTTTCGCGCGAGTACTGATCTGCCTTCGAGTACCAGGTAAACCAGGTGGGGGTCGAGAGGCGCATTTCATCGAGCAGGCGCTTGTTGCTGAATGCCTTGTTGCCGACGAAACGGATGGCGCCGATGCGGGCGATATCGCCCTCGACGACGGTCAGCACGATGCCGACCCGGTTGCGCTCCAGAGGCGTGATCGTGGACGTGACGCTGGCCGCATAGCGGCCGCGCGCGAGATATTGCCGCTTGAGCTCCTGTTCGGCGCGATCGAGCACGCTGCGGTCGAAGATTCGCGCCTCGGCCAGGCCCTGCTCGCGCAGCACCCGCTTTAGCGTGTCCTTGTCGAATTCTTTGGCGCCGACGATCTCGACCGATGCGATCGCCGGGCGCTCCTCCACGTAGACCACCAGGACCTGGCCCTGGACCTCGAGGCGGACGTCGCGAAAGAATCCGGTGGCGAACAGCGCGCGCACAGCCTCGCTCGCCTTGTCGTCGGTAAGCGTGTCGCCGACCTTGACCGGCAGGTAGCTGAAGACTGTGCCCGGCTCGGTGCGCTGGATGCCTTCGATCCGGATATCGCGAACGACGAAGGGATCGAACGCCAGCGCGGTGCCCGAAACGACGAGAGCTGTGACGAAGGCGATTACCAGACGCAGCGTGTTACGGACTCGCCGCGGGCGGTGTCGTTTGAATGACATGTATCAGGAACCGATCAGGCGAGTGATGTCGTTGAACATGGCCACCGCCATCATCGCCACGATGAGTGCGAGGCCGGCTTTTTGCGTGATCAGGACGAAGCGTTCGGACGGCGGTCGGCCGCGCAACGCTTCGAGCGCGTAATATACCAAATGCCCTCCGTCGAGTACGGGTACAGGCAATAGATTGAGCACCCCGAGGCTGATGCTGATCAGCGCCAGAAAGTTCAGGTAGGCGAACCAGCCCACGCGCGCCGACTGTCCGGCAAGATCCGCGATGGTCACGGGCCCGCTCAGATTACGCATCGACAACTGGCCGGTGACCATCCGCCCGAGCATGCGCAGTGTGAACACCGACATGTCCCAGGTCTGGCGCGCGCCGTGGCGCAGCGATTCGAGCGGGCCGTAGCTGACGGTCTCCATGCGCACGCGGTCCTGCAGCGCCGCGCCGATGCGTCCGATGGTGTGGCCCAGTTCGTCCCCCTCACCGGCCACCGCTTGCGGCACGACCGAGAGGGTGAGTTCATCCTTGCCACGGCGCACCGCAACTCGCAGCGCCCGATCGGGACTCGCCTTTACGGCATCGATCAGATCAGTGGCCCGGCCCACGGGCGCCCCATTCACCGAGAGCAGCTCGTCGCCGGGCGCGAGACCTGCGCGCTGCGCCGCGCCACCCTCCACGAGGCTGCTGACCATGACCTTGCCGGGCGCCAGACGCAAGCCCAGCGTGCCGAGGAAATCACGCTCGGCCTCATCTTGCGGCAGGCCCGAGAGGTCGAGCGACAATGCCTCGCGGGCACCGGCGCGCTCGATACGCAGTTGCGCCGTCCGCCGGTCGATCAACGGATCGAGCAACTGCAGGCGCAAATCGTTCCAGGACCGCACTTCGGCGTCATCGACGGCGACGATCCGGTCGCCGCGCTCCAGGCCGGCCTTCGCGGCCATGGTCTGCGGCGGCGGCTGGTCGATGATCGGCACCGGTTCATTCACCCCGACCCAGCCGAGGATGGCGTAGAGCAGCACTGCAAGCAGGAAATTGGCGAGCGGTCCGGCGATGACCACTGCCGAGCGTTGCAGCAGCGGCTTGCGGCTGAAGGCGCGCGGCAGGTCTTGTGCCGGGATCGGTATATCCGGATCCTCGCGCTCGTCGAGCATCTTTACATAGCCGCCCAGCGGGATCGCCGCGATCACCCACTCGGTGCGGTCGGCGCCGACGTGCCAACGCAGGAGCGGGCGGCCGAACCCGATGGAGAAGCGCAGTACCTTCACCCCGCACCAGCGGGCGACCAGGTAGTGGCCCAGCTCATGCACGAAGACGAGCAACCCCAGCGCAACGAGGAAGGCCACCAGGGTCTGCACGCCACTCATGCCGCGATCCTCTCGAGTTCAGCGATAGCGCGGCGGCGACTTTCGGCGTCGAGGGCGAGCACCGCGCCGACATCGGCGCCGGCAGGGCGCGAGCCAAGCGCCTGGAGCACGCTCGCGTTGAGCACGGCGATTTCGGCAAAACCGATGCGCAGCGTCAGGAAGGCGTCGACCGCGATCTCGTTGGCGGCATTCAACACGCAGGGCGCGCCGCCGCCGGCGCGAAGCGCCTCGAGCGCCAGCCCCAGGCAGGGAAAGCGTTGCACGTCAGGTTCCTCGAAGTCGAGCCGGCCGATGCGCGCCAGATCGAGCGGCGTAACGCCGCTGTCGATGCGATCGGGATAGGCCAGCGCGTGGGCGATCGGAGTGCGCATGTCGGGATTGCCGAGTTGCGCGAGCATCGAGCCGTCGGCGTACTCGACCAGTGAATGCACGATGCTTTGCGGATGCACGACCACGGCCAGGCGAGTATGCGGTAACCCGAACAGGTAGTGCGCTTCGATCAATTCGAGACCCTTGTTCATCATGGTGGCGGAATCGACCGATATCTTGCGCCCCATCGACCAGTTCGGATGCGCGCAGGCCTCATCGGGAGTCGCCCGTGCCATCTGCTCGCGGCTGGCACTGCGAAAGGGCCCACCCGACGCCGTCAGAACGATACGCCTGATGCCCGGGCCGTCGGCACGCCCGCCCGGCAGACACTGATACACCGCGTTGTGCTCGCTGTCGATCGGCAGCACGATCGCGCCACCCGTGCGACAAGCCGACAGGAACACCTGGCCCGCCATCACCAGGGCCTCCTTGTTTGCCAGCAGGATCCGCTTGCCGGCGCGGGCTGCGGCAATCGCTGCCTCCAGGCCTGCGGCCCCGACGATCGCCGCCATCACCGCCTCGACTTCGGCCGCGGCCGCCACCTCGACCAAGGCATCGGGGCCGGACAACACGTCCGTGGCACTGCCCGCCCGGGCGAGCCGCACGCGCAGCCGCCGGGCGGCTGCCTCGTCGACCAGCACCGCGTAGCGCGGCGCAAAGCGCAGGCACAGTTCAGCCATGGCCTGGTCGTTGCGGTGAGCCGCCAGCGCGTAGACGCGATAGCGATCGGGATGGCGCGCTACGACATCGAGCGTGCTGCGCCCGATCGAGCCGGTTGCGCCGAGGATGGTCAGATTCATTTTCTGGCGGTATTCCGAATCCATTGACTAGCCGACCAGCCGGTGCAGCAAGAACACAGCAGGCATCACCGGAATCAGCGCGTCGATCCGATCGAGGACCCCGCCGTGGCCCGGCAGGATCGTGCCGCTGTCTTTGGCACCCGCCTGGCGCTTGAGCAGCGATTCGTGCAGATCGCCGACCACCGACAAGGCGGCCAGCGCGACGAACACCGGT
>CAJDTU010000074.1_pt1 | contig 23257 bp, 23 predicted proteins | sample 7389901 | NCBI WGS metagenome assembly CAJDTU01 (sample SAMEA7055649, study PRJEB34461) | soil metagenome | biome: terrestrial ecosystem; feature: Peninsula; material: soil | place: Antarctica | collected 2016
TGAAAAGGTTTTCCCCGGTTGCCATTGGGTTGGGATAATAGTCGGCCAATACCGCCTGAAGCCGATAGTCCAGAGGGTCTCCTGCCTCTTCATACCAGAACAAAGGATAGTTTTTCAGCATCCTGGCATAATCAATGGCCGTATCCAGATCGAAACGCCCATTGGCATCCACCGCCAATTTCGCGTGGTCGCCAATCTCGGCCAATACGGCCTCAATCCGTTTTGCATCCTCGGATAAGGACGCTCCGCCAATCTTCATCTTGACCACGTTATAGCCGCGATCGAGATAGCTGCGCATCTCGCCGCGCAGGGCGGCGAGACCCTTTCCGGGATAGTAATAACCGCCGGCGGCATAGACGAAGACACGTGGGTCGGCCTGGCGGCCGTGTTGTTCGGCCAACAGGCGGAACAAGGGCTTGCCGGCGATCTTGGCGACGGCGTCCCAGATCGCCATGTCGATCGTTCCAACTGCGACGGAGCGCTCACCATGCCCGCCGGGCTTCTCGTTGGCCATCATCGCCGACCAGGCGCGAGCCGGGTCGATGTTGGTGCCGGCATCGTCGAGCAGGCTCTCCGGGTCAGCCTGGGTCAGGCGCGCGGAGAAGCGTTCGCGGATCAGCCCGCCTTGGCCATAGCGTCCGTTGGAGTTGAAGCCGTAGCCCACGACCGGCCGGCCGTTGCGCTCCGCATCGGTCAGTACAGCCACGAGGCTGATCGTCATTTTCGAAAAATCGATGTAGGCATTACGTATTGCCGAGCCGATGGGCCGGGTGACTTCACGAACTTCGATTATCCGCACAACCGTGGCTCCTGTGCCTTGTCAGTCTGGTCGGCCTCGCCGCGATGGCGCGAGGCAACTCGAGTTTGTAGCAGAGACGGCGGCGCTTTTGCGGGCAATCGTGGGGAATCGGCCTAAAATGCGGGGTATTCAACCATTTGAGGTCTGCATGGTCGCGCTGACCGCCCCTTCTCGTTCCCTGCGCTCGGACGCCGCCGTTATCGCGCTGGTCGGGCTGGGGCACAGCATGAGTCACTTCAGCCAGTTGCTGCTGGCGCCGCTGTTTCCGTGGCTGAAAGACGCGTTCGCAGTCAGTTATACCGAACTCGGGATCCTGCTCACGATCTTCTTCGCCGTATCCTGCGCGGTGCAGGCCCTCGCCGGATTCGTGGTCGATCGGATCGGGCCGCGGCCGGTGCTGTTTGCCGGCCTCGGGTTGCTTGGCCTGGCTGCTTTCGGATTTTCCGCGAGCCAAAGCTGGTGGATGCTGGCTTTCTTTTCAGTGATCGCGGGCGCGGGCAATGCAGTGTTCCATCCGGTCGATTACACGCTGTTGAACCGCAAGATCGCCCCGAGCCGGCTCGGGCACGCGTTCGGCGTGCATGGCATTACAGGCAGTCTTGGCTGGGCTTTGGCGCCGGCCGTCCTGGTGCCCTTGACGATCGCCTGGTCATGGCGCGTCGCCTTGGTGTGTGCCGGTGTGCTGATCTGGTCCGTGCTTGCCATTCTCTGGGCCAATCGCTCGAAGCTGACGCTCGATGGGCCGGCTGCGCCCGCCAGAGGCAGTGCCGGGGCGTCCGCACCTTCGCCGAGCAATTCGAGCCTCGACTTCCTCAGGAGTCCGGCGGTATGGATGTGCTTCGCGTTCTTCCTGTTCTATGCCATGGCGCTGAGCGGCGTGCAAAGCTTTGCCCCGGAGGCGGCGCGTCAGATCCATGAGGTGCCGGCGCCCCTGGCGGCCGCCTGTCTCACCATCTATATGCTTGCAAGCGCGGCCGGCATGGTGTTCGGCGGATTTCTGGTCGCCGATCCTGAGCGATGCGAAAAGATCGTCGGGGCGGCGTTCGGCATGGCCGCTGTAATTGCGCTCCTGATCGGGTTCATGAACATGCCGGTCCTGGCGGTCCCCGTGTTGTTCGGCGCGATGGGGTTTACCGTCGGCATTGCAGGACCGTCGCGCGACCTGCTCGTGAAGCGTGCCGCCCCGGCGAATGCCACCGGTCGCGTCTATGGCGTTGTTTACTCAGGACTCGACATCGGCAGCGCGATCGCTCCGTTGGCCTTCGGCGTGCTGATGGACATGCACCGCCCGAGCAGTGTGTGGCTCAGCATCGCATTCGTGCAGAGCGTTCTGATCGTGAGCGCGTTCAATGTGAAGCGCGCCGGACGCACGGAGGATGGCAGCGGCTCGGTATCCGGCGTCGCCGCGGCGTAGGCGTCGTCGGCGCTGCATGTCCGACCGTCGGCCACCTGATCTCATTTTCCTGTCGATGAAAGCGGCGACTCCCGCCCGGAAGCGGCTCCGGTTCATGGCTGCTTCCGCTGGCTGTGCGCTATCGGCCTTGACCGCGGCAAACATTCTCTTGGCGCAGGGCATTCCTGCTCCCTCGAGCGCGGCGAGCCTCGTCGATCCGGGGCCGCGCGAAAGCGGCGGGGTCAGTGAGGGGGCCGATTCTGCGAAAGCTACCTATGCCCGGATCTCCGAAGCGCGTGGCTGGGATGTCTACCTGTCAGGTTATGCCCGACACGGCCGCCGCACCTACTCGCGAGAGCAGATCGGCGAGTTCAACGAGCAGGCGTGGGGCGTCGGGTTCGGCAAGACCTTGCGCAACGCGCAAGGCAGCGACGAGTCCTTGTTCGCCCTGGCAATATCGGACTCGCACTGGCAACCGCAACTCATGGCCGGCTATGTGCACGAGTGGATCTGGCCGATCGCCAGGACCGGCGTCGAAGTCGGCCTCGGTTACACGGCCATGCTCGTGAGCCGGCAGGACTTCTTCGGCGGCTTTCCGTTTCCGGTCGCTTTGCCAGCGGCCTCGATCGGCACGCAAAAAGCCAGGTTGATGGCGGCTTATGTCCCGCGGATCTCGAAAAACAAGGGCAATGGCGATGTCCTGTTGCTGCTCGGCCGATTCACGTTCGATTGACCTCGGTGCGGCGCTGCGCCACGCCGGATGAGCACGGGCGCGCGCTCGGGCGCGGCGTGGCCGGCATGCGGGCGTGTTGACGTGCTGCGCGTACTGGCGCAAGTCCGGCCCTGGCACAACGACTTATCGCAATTGTTGGACCTATCGGGGCGCGCGTGCGGTCGGCCAGACGTGCCGGCCTACACTGACGAGCCCCAAAGCCACCCCGCCGGCAACGACGCCGACGCCCGCGTTGAGCAAGGTCGGCGTCACGGCCTCGAGCAGATCGCCAATGGCGGGCACCGCATCGGCGCGATCGGCGAGATTCTCGATCCACCGATGGGCACTCATGAACCCGTGAGTCAGGATGCCCCCGCCCACCAGGAACATTGCGGCGGTTCCTGCCACCGAAAGCGCCTTCATCAACCACGGCGCGGCAGCAAGGATTCCGAATCCCACCCGGCGCTGCAGCCGCGCTGCCGATCCCTTGCCGGGGCGCAGGCTCAGATACCGTCCGCCGTCGTCGAGCTTGACGATCCCGGCCACCGCGCCGTACACGCCGACGGTCATGATGGCCGCGATACCGGCGAGCACGGTGACCCGCGTCAAAAACGGCGCGGCGGCCACCGTGCCCAGGGTGATGGTGACAATTTCTGCAGACAGGATGAAGTCGGTGCGCACCGCGCCCTTGACCTTGTCGCGCTCCACCGCAATCGGGTCGACGGCGGGATCGGTCAACGCCTGCAAGTGCTCGGCTCGGTGGGCTGCTTCGCTTTCATCGTCGTGCAGGAACTGGTGCGCGATTTTCTCGAACCCTTCGTAGCAGAGAAAGAGTCCTCCTGCCATCAACAGCGGAGTCACTGCCCACGGCGCGAGGGCGCTGATGATGAGCGCAGCCGGCACCAGAATGAGCTTGTTGACCGCCGACCCCTTGGCCACCGACCACACGACCGGCAACTCCCGGTCCGCGCGCACGCCGCTGACCTGTTGGGCATTCAGCGCGAGGTCGTCGCCGAGCACTCCGGCGGTCTTCTTTGCCGCCACCTTCGTCAGGACCGAGACGTCGTCCAGCACGCTGGCGATGTCGTCGATCAGGGCGAGCAAGCTTGCTCCGGCCATGTGTTCGCTTCCTTTCGCGCCGTCTTAGTCGGTGAAGCGAACTTCGACGCCCCCGAGCCGCCCGAAGTCGGCTACGACTTGATCACCGGGCTGGATCTGCAGCGGGGCAAGGCAGGTGCCGGTCGTGGCCACCTGGCCCGCCTGCAGCGCCATGCCGTGCCGGGATAGTTCGTTGGCGAGCCAGGCCAGCGCAACCCGTGGATCGCCCAGGACATTGCCGCCGATGCCGTCGCGCAGGTAGCGTTCGCCGACATTGACGTGAACCGGGTAGTGCGCAAGGTCGAGCGCTCGCCAAGACTCAGGCGCCGCCGGTCCTGCCAGGAAGCGCCACGCGCAGGCGTTGTCGGCGATCAGTTGTGCGGCTCCGGCCTGGGCGAAGTCGGCGAAACGCGAATCGGGGATCTCGATCGACGGCAGCAGGGCATCGACCGCATCGAGCACTTCATCGATTCGATATTCGCCGGTGCGCGGCTCGAGTGTGCGAGCCATGCGGAACGCGAATTCGACCTCCGCCACGCGCATCCGATTGCCGGCGAGGGATATCGCTGCGCCGGGGACGTCGATTCGATCCGCGAACAATCGCCCGGCGAGCGGGCCATCGACGCCGATATGGTGCTGCCCGGCCTCGCTGGTTGCGGCGATTTTCCAGCCGTAGGAACCGCTGCCGGCGAGCGCCAGCAATTCCGACTGGATCGCGTAGCCGTCTGCCCGGCTCACCGGGCGGCAAGAGGCGGGCAGGGCGTCGATCGTACCGGCGCCGCGCCAGGCGTCCCAGAGCCGTTGCGCGGCTTGCCTTGCCGCCCGATGGTCGTCCGGGCCTTCGGTGCCAGTGTCGATCCTGTCATCGGCCATTCCTGTGCTCCTTCGATGCGGTGCCAAGCTCAGACGGCGGTGTAGCCACCGTCCAGCAGATGGTAGCTGCCGGTGATGAAACCCGCTCGGGGCGACAGCAGGAATACCGCGAGCGAGCGATCGCCGTGTGCTCCCGGGTTGTGGTGGCTCGATTCCCACGGCTGCGGACGCGAGCGGCGCGCCGCATCGGCCACCGCTCAGGACTGATTCAGCAAGTTGGCCGGGATTCGCCCGCCAGTCCGTCGAGTATCGGGCATTCGGGGCGGTCATCACCGTGGCAGGCTTGCGACAGCGATGCCAATGCGGTTCGCATGCGCTGCAATTCGCCGATGCGTGCATCGAGTTCTTCGATGTGCGCCTGAGCGAGCGATTTGACCTCTGCGCTCGGGCGTTCGTGATCGCGCCACAGATCGAGCAGCGTGGTGATCCTCGCGATGCCGAAGCCGAGTTGTCGAGCCTGCCGGATGAAGCGCAGGGTGTGCAGATCATTCGCACCGTACTGGCGGTAACCCGCCAGGCTGCGTTGCGCCGCCGGCAGCAGCCCGATCTGCTCATAGTGGCGAATCATCTTTGCGCTGACCCTGGTGGCGCGCGCTGCCTCGCCGATGTTCATGGGTCCTGTGCGGGGCGCCGGCGCCTCGCACGGCGTCGCCCGGTTTGTCGACAACCCGCGCGGCGCGTTTCGGAAAAGCTGCGTAGAACGCGCGTCAGGCAGCGGTTTCGTAACCGGCTTCACGGATCGCCTCGGCTAACTCGTTGCGCGAGCATTTGCTCTTGACTTGTACTTTACCGGTTGCGAGATCGACGTCGACCCCGGCGTTCGGGTCAATCTCGCGAATGGCGTTGGTAACCGCCTGCACGCAGTGCGCGCAACTCATTTTTGTGACTGCAAAGACCTGATTCATGCCTTCGTTCTCGTGATCGAATGATGAATTGCAGTCTCCACCTTCCTACGATGGGAAGGTCAAGGGCAGTGAAGCGCGGGCCCTCAGTCGTTCATGCTTACTCCGAGCCGGCTGGCGGCGATCACCGCCTGCGTGCGAGTGCGCACGCCGAGCGCCCGCAGCACCGCGCTGACATGCACCTTGACGGTGCCCTCGGCGAGATCGAGCTGACGGCAAATGAGCTTGTTCGGCAGGCCTCGGAGGATCAGGCGCAAGACGTCACACTGACGTTCGGTCAGGCCCAACCGGTGCGGATCCTGGTGTTTCTCGCGCAGCAGGACAGGTTCGCGAGCGCCGAATCCCTGGCGCTTGACCGGATAATGCCCGGGCCCATGGCGTACCTCGATGCCCTCGCCGAAGGTCTCGCGGCCCAGGGCTTCTCGTGGCACATAGAGATGGCCGGAGGCCACGAGCCGCAGCGCATGGGTGATGGCCTCCGAAGAATAGGTCTTCGGAATGTAGCCGGAGGCGCCCAGCTCGATGCAACGCAAGATGGTTCCACGTTCGATTTGCGCCGACAGCACCACGGTGGTCAGCGCGGGACGCAGTTCCCGCATGGCGGTCAGCGCGTCGAAGCCCTCGCAATCCGGCAGATTCAGATCGAGCAGGGCGAAGTCCCAGGTGTTGTCTGTCGCGAGCAGTCGACGCGCTTCACCGAATGTTGCCGCGGTGTCGATCCGGCTGCCCGGGGAGATCGACTCCATCGTCATTCGTACTGCGTCTCGCATGAGCGGGTGATCGTCGATGATCAGCATCGAGACGGCCATTGTCGTGTGCTCCATATCGTTCCAGTTTTTCGATTCGGTCCGTGGGCTGCATTGTCCGCGGGCCGCTCCACAGGGCAAGCAGTCGCATGGCCTATTGGTGCTGTCGTAGGCTGAATGTCATACGTGGAGCGTGACGGAGTGCCCGCCTGGCGAAGATCGACTGGCGCGCTGCTCAGCTGCATCGCTTCGAACGCGCGATTGGCGCCCCGGCTTGACCCTGTCGTGTCCACGGTCACTGTGTGACACCGTGGAAAGGTACGGCCGCCGCGTACAGGGCACACGCACTTGCCTGGCGATAACTGCGAGAATGTCGCCCCTATGAATCGAATCGATACCTCGCACCGCTTTTGCGTTGCACCGATGATCGACTGGTCGGATCGCCATTGCCGGCGCTTTCACCGGGCACTGTCGCAACATGCGCGGCTTTACACGGAGATGATCACCACGGGCGCCTTGATCCATGGCCCGCGTGAACGGCTGCTCGCTTTCGATCCGGCGGAGCATCCGGTGGCGATCCAGCTCGGCGGCTGCGAGCCCGATGAGTTGGCGCAGTGCGCGCGGTGGGCCTGGCAATCTGGCTACGACGAGGTGAACCTGAACGTCGGCTGCCCCAGCGAACGCGTGCAGCGCGGAGCCTTTGGCGCATGCCTGATGGCCGATCCGGCGCTCGTGGCTGATTGTGTGCGCGCGATGCGCGATACGGTAACGATTCCGGTTACCGTGAAGCATCGGATCGGTCTTGATGCCATGGACGACTACGGTTTTGTTCGCGATTTCGTCGGCACGCTGGCCGCTGCCGGTTGCGAGTTGTTCATTGTTCACGCGCGCAACGCGTGGTTGAAGGGCCTGAGTCCGAAAGAGAATCGCGAGGTGCCGCCATTGCGCTATGCCGTCGTCTTGCAACTGGCCCGCGATTTTCCCGACTGCCGCTTCGTTCTGAACGGCGGGCTGCGAAGCCACGAGGCCGCCCTCGAGCAATTGCAGCCCACTGCAGGGGCCGCTTTGCTTGCTGGGGTGATGATCGGGCGCGAGGCCTACGAGAATCCGTGGATGCTCACGCAAGTCGACCCGCTTTACTTCGGAAGTGCGGCTCCGGCGCAGAGCCGTGAGGCGGTCGTCGCGGACATGCGTGCGTATCTGCTGCGTGAAGCGTCGGCGCAGACGCCGCCGCGTGCGGTGGTTCGCCCGATGCTCGGACTGTTCAACGGGCTGCCCGGTGCGCGGCGCTGGCGCCGTGCCCTGAGCGACTCCGGCACTTTGGAAAGACAAGGCGAACGCGTGCTCGACGCAGCCCTGGCCGCTCGGTCGGCACCTGCGTGCCCGCCGAAGGCGCCAGTGCGCGCGGCACGCCTCCCACAGGCAGCGTTGTCGCTGTAAGGGCGTCGGCGCCCGGGAACCCGAGCATCGACGCTCGGTCGAAGTGCAGGGAGTCGCTCGCGCGAGGATCGGTTCATGCGAAGGGCAGCTCGCGCGATAGGCAGTGCGCGCGAAGGGCAGTGCGCGCGCGAAGGGCAAGTCGCGGGGCGCCCGGCTCAGAGCGCTGCGTGTCGCCGAGCGCGCACGTAAAGGAGGATCGCCACGAACGCAACGGTCGCCAGCACCGTTTCGAGCGCCGCCAAGGGCACGCTGGGCCCGATATCGGAGGCGGTGCGCACCGTTCCTTCTGCCAGATAGAGCAGGATCAGCATCGACCACCACTGAAAGGCGCGTATGTCGCCGCGGCCGATGGCTGGCAGCGCAAGCGCGAGGGGCACTACCTTCAGGGCGAGCAGCCAGCTGCGAGGCTGAAGCGGCGCAAGCCAAATCTCCCAGGCGATGCCGAGCGCAATCAGCGCCGCGAAGCAAGTCAGGGTGACCCGGCGCAGGGTATCGGCAGACATGGGTCAGAATTATAGGCATGCCGACGAACCGTGAAGCGCGCCTGGTCTCTTCCCGCCTCTCGATGCCCTCTGCCCGCATGTCGACATCGACAGCCCTGATGAACCTGATGCGCGCGATGTCGCAACAGGCGCGACACCTGCGCCTTGCGGAAGCCGCGGGGAGTCTCGCATTCCTGTCGATGATAGCGGTCGTGCCGATGTTCACGATCGCGTTCGCCGTGCTTACCGCCTTGCCGGTTTTTGACCGGATGCGCGAGGCCCTGCAGGGGTTCCTGAACGGCAATCTGTTTCCGGCGGCCTTCAGCGAGACACTGTTGAGCCATTTGAACGAGTTTGCCTCCAAGGCCGGCGAGTTGTCGCTCGTCGGCTCGGCAGCGTTCTTCGTGACGGCGTTCACCGTGCTGGTGACGGTCGAAGCGACGCTGAACCGGATCTGGAGTGCGGACCGGCAGCGCTCGCTGACGCTGCGCCTGACCCTGTATTGGGCACTCCTCACGCTTGGCCCCTTGCTGCTCGCCGCGAGCATCACCACCAACGGCCTGGTCATGAGCCGCTGGCTGCGCGGCGTGGATCTGCGAGAACTACGCGATCTGTGGCTGGTGCTCTTGCCGTGGCTCACGACCTTTTCCAGCCTCATCCTGTTGTACCGACTGGTGCCCGCCACCCATGTGCGCTGGCGCGACGCGGTCATCGGCGCGCTGCTCGCTTCGCTCCTTGTCGAATTGATGCGCCGCCTGTTCGCGATCTACGTGGCGAACCTGCCCACCTACACGGTGGTGTACGGAGCGTTTGCCGCACTGCCGATGTTCCTGCTCTGGCTGTTCCTCGGCTGGACAGCGCTGTTGGCCGGCGCATTGCTGGCGGCCAATCTGCGCTGGTGGCGGCATTCGGAGGCCATGCACCCGCTTACCAGCGCCGATCGTTTCAATGATGCCCGCGCAGTGCTAGACATCCTGGCCCGGGAGCTCGGCGAGCGCCGTGACGGCGCGCTGCCGGCACGGCGTTTCGAATCGCTGTTCGACGGCAACCCGGAGCGGGCAGTCGAGGCAGGAAGGTTGCTCGCATCCCTGGGCTACCTGACCCGCTTCGTGACGCTCAACGACTTGGTGCCGGCCGAAGAAAGTTCTGGTTTCCGCTGGTTGCTGCGGCACGACGCCGACACGGCGATCGATGCCGGGGATCCCGAGACCGACGAGGAGGACGATCCGGTCTGGGACGAGCGCTGGGGCTGGGCCGAGGCGCCACAGCGGCTCAGCCTGCGCAGGCTCTTCGATGCGCTGTGGCAACCGTCCGGTCCCGACTCGACCTCCGGTTTTCCGGCAGCGTTTCTCGACGCGTTTCAGCCGGTGGCGACGGTTCTCAGGCCGCGGCGGCCGCGGGCTCGGAATCGGGCTCGCAACTGGGGAGGGGTAGCGCGAGGAACTCGCGCAGGGCCGTGAGTACTGCACCCGGCTGCTCGGTCATCAGGGCATGGCCGCAGTTCGCGATCTCGACGACGACGGGCGCCGGCCGCGCGCGGACGGCGAGGGCGGTCGCGCAGCGATCAATCAACGGGCGGGCGCCGCGCGAAGGCGCCATCAGGTCGCGGCGCCCGAGTACGAAAAGCGTTGGGCAAAGGAGGGCGTCGGCGCGTTCGAAACCATCTTCATAGGAATTGCAGGCGCTGAAGTCGTTGAGCAGCACGCCCGGCTTCTGGCGCTCCATGAGCCGCAGGTTCTGGTTCCAGATCGAAAATCCCGGTGCCGGGCAGCCGGGCGGCACGTCCGTATTCCAGTGCGACCAGCGGTTGATCATGTTGAACGCTCGTGGCTCGTCGTCGCGGGCGGCCGACAGCAACGCGTCGGAGACCGGCATCGGAAAGATGCTGCCGAGAAGCGCGATGCGCTCGACCACGGTGGGCGCGCGAGCCGCGGCATCGAGGGCGATGAGTGCGCCCATGCTGTGCCCGATCAGGGTGGCGCGCCGCGCACCGGCCGCCGCCAGTACGGCAAGCACCCAGTCGGCCATCTGTGCGACCGCCTTCAGCGGCTCGCCTTCGCTGCGGCCATGGCCCGGCAAATCGAGCGCAAGCACGGAAAAGCCGTGATGCGCGAGGTAGCGCGTTTGCAGGATCCACACGCTGTGATCATGCTGGGCCCCATGCACGAATACCAGCACCGGATCTGCAGGATCGAAGGGGCGCCCACCGGTGTAGGCGTAAGCGCGCCGCCCGTTCACCTCTAGCCACACGTGGATCGGTCTCCGCCAAGGGTCGGAATGCGTTTCATCGCTTCGGCGCTGCCCGAAAGGCGGACTTCAGGTCGGCGATCAGGTCGTCGGTGTCTTCCAGCCCGATCGAGAGGCGAAGGGTGCCTTCGCCAACGCCGGCGGCAGCCAGTGCCTGCTCGTCCATGCGGAAATGAGTCGTCGATGCGGGATGAATGACAAGCGAGCGCACGTCGCCCACGTTGGCTAGGTGCGAGAACAGGCGAAGCGCCTCGACGAAGCGCCGGCCGGTGGCGCGATCGCCCTTCAGCTCGAAAGTGAATACCCCTCCGCAGCCGCGCGGCATCAGGCGCCTGGCAAGTTCGTAGTCGGGATGAGTTGCGAGTCCGGGATACGACACTCGCTCGACCATCGGGTGTTCGGCAAGGAAGCGCGCAACCGTGCGGGCACTGGCGACATGCCGCGCCATGCGCAGCGACAGCGTCTCGACGCCCTGCAGGATCTGAAAGGCGCTCATCGGGCTCAGGCAAGCCCCGAAATCGCGCAGTCCCTCGCGCCGCGCGCGCAGCAGGAAGGGCGCGACGGTGGACTCCTCGGAGAACACCATGCCGTGAAAGCCTTCATAGGGCTCGGTGAGCTCGGGAAACTTTCCCGAGGCGTCCCAGTCGAAGCGACCGCTGTCGACGAGCACGCCACCCATTACCGTGCCGTGTCCGCCCAGGAACTTGGTGGCGGCGTGATAGACGAGATCGGCGCCGAGATCGAAGGGCCGGATCAGGTACGGCGTGGTGAACGTTGAATCAACCAGCAGCGGCACGCCATGAGCGTGCGCGACCTTGGCCACTGCCGGGATATCGAGCACGTCGAGCGCCGGATTGCCCAGAGTTTCGCCAAACAGCAAGCGGGTGTTCGGCCTGAGCGCGGCGCGCCAGGCCCCCGGGTCGCGCGGATCGACGAAGCTCGTCTCGATGCCGAATCTCGGGAGCGTGAACTGCAGCAGGTTATGCGAGCCCCCGTACAGGGCCCGCGATGCGACGATGTGCGAGCCGGCGCCAGCCAGGGTCACGATTGCAAGATGAAGAGCGGCCTGGCCGCTCGCGGTGGCGATTGCGCCGACGCCGCCCTCGAGCGCTGCAACCCGCTCCTCGAGCACGGCGACCGTCGGGTTGCTCAGCCGCGTGTAGACATGGCCGGATTGCTCCATGTCGAACAGGGCGGCGGCATGATCGGCATCGCGAAACACGAACGAGGTCGACATATAGATCGGCGTGGCGCGCGCGCCGGTCTCGCGGTCCGGCACGCTGCCGGCATGCGTCGAAAGCGTGTCGAAGCCCTGCGGGTCCCTCTGGCTCATGGCGCGATGCTAGCACGGCGCCGGCTGCATTATTGACTCCGATGCTCGTGTGGATCTCGAGCTTGCGATACGATCGTCGCGTTCGCGCACGACAGCAGCCGGACCCACGGGAGAGGCAGCCATGCAAGTGAGCGAGGTTCTTCGAGTCAAGGCCGACCGGCTGGTCACCGTGAGCCCGGAGACCCGGCTCGCGGATTGCGTGGTGACCATGGCCGAACACGATATCGGCTCACTGGTCGTCGTGGAGGGCGGCACGCTTGCCGGGATCGTGACCTTCCGGGAGGTGCTGAAGGTACTCGCCAGGCGCCATCTCGAGGATCCGGTCGGCCCGGCGCAGCCCGTCACGCAGATCATCGTGCGCGATGTCATGGATGCGTCGCCCTGTGTCGCAGCGCCCACCATGGAAGTGAACGAGTTGCGCCGGATGATGATCGAGCATCGCCAGCGCTACCTTCCTGTCATGGAGGGTGATCTGCTGCTCGGTGTGATTTCATTCCACGACGTTGCGAAGGCCGTTCTGGAGGAGAAGGGCTTCCAGAACCGGATGTTGCGAGCCTACATTCGGGATTGGCCCGCCGAACTCTGAGCCGTCCTCCCGTGCGGTTGCTAGAATCCGCCCCATGCGAATTCTCATCAGCAACGACGACGGCTATTTCTCTCCGGGAATCGAAGCCTTGGCGGCGGTGGCGCGAGAATTCGGCGAGGTGACCGTGGTCGCACCGGAGCGCGACCGCAGCGGCGCATCGAATTCGCTCACGCTGGATTTGCCCTTGTCGGTGCGCGCAGCGGCCAATGGTTTCCTTTATGTGAACGGCACCCCGACGGACTGCGTTCACGTGGCGATCACCGGACTGCTTGAGCACCGGCCCGACCTGGTGCTTTCGGGAATCAACGACGGCGCGAACATGGGCGACGACACGCTCTATTCCGGCACGGTGGCAGCCGCCATGGAAGGCTATCTGCTCGGTGTGCCGGCGATCGCCTTCTCGCTCGCCCGGAAGGGCTACAAGCACCTCGATGCCGCTGCCGTTGCGGCGCGCGAAGTGATCGAGCGATGGGTGCGCATGCCGCTCCCGGGGCCGGTGCTTCTGAACGTGAACATTCCGGCCCGCGCCACCGAGGAGATCCACGGCACACGTGTCACCCGCCTGGGCCGTCGTCACCTGGCCGAGGCGGCGGTGCGCGAGCGCAGCCCGCGCGGCGACACGATCTGGTGGATCGGCCCGGTCGGGCGCGCCCGCGAAGCAGGCCCGGGCACCGATTTCCATGCGATCAACAACGATTGGGTCTCGATCACACCACTCGATGTGGACCTCACCGGCGTGCGCCTGCTGCGTGATGTCGAAGACTGGATCGCCCGGTGAGCGCCCGCCGCCCGCCCTGGATGGGATCCCTGCCGACCAACGCGAGCGGCGCCGCCGCGGCGCCGCACAGGATTGACACTGGCGGTAGCGCGCGAGCATGGAGCCCGGGCGGCGCGCGCACCGCTCCTGCCGCGCCGATGCCGCCCAGCGGCCTCGGACTTGCCTCCGACCGGGCGCGCGCCAACATGGTCGAAGCCGTAGGGCGCGCCGGGGTGCGCGATGCGTCGGTGCTCGAGGCACTGCGCCAGGTGCCGCGACACCTGTTCGTCGAAGCGGGCCTGGCCAGCCGCGCCTACGAAGACGTGTCCTTGCCGATCGGCCACGGCCAGACGATCTCCAAGCCCAGTACGGTGGCCCGGATGATCGAACTGGCCTGCGGCCATCGTTCGAGCGCTGCGCGCCTTGCCTCCCGGGCGCTCGAGGTCGGCACCGGTTGCGGATATCAGGCGGCGATCATGGCGCATGTCTTCGGACAGACCGTATCGATCGAGCGCGTGCGTGGCTTGCACGAACAGGCCCGCACGAACCTTCGGACCATGCGGCTCTCGAACCTGCGGCTGGTGTTCGGCGACGGCCATCACGGAGTCGCGCAGGGCGCGCCTTATGACGCGATCGTGATCGCGGCCGCGGGCCACGAGGTGCCTGAATCGCTGCTCGAGCAGATGATGGTCGGGGGGCGCCTCATTGCTCCGGTGGCAACGAGCGGGCGCCAGGCGTTGCACTTCGTCGAGCGGGTTTCGTCGGCTGAATGGCAACTCACCATATTGGATGCGGTACGATTCGTACCCCTGCGAACCGGCACGACATAGCGCGCGTCGAAGCGCTTTCGCTGCTGTCTCTCCTCTGTCAACCGAGTGCGCCGAACCCGGCGCGAAACAATCATGGCGAACAAACATCGAAGCGCAGGCGCCTTTTTTGCGCAGGTGCCCGGATTGGCGCAAGCGCCTGGATCGAGTCTCGATCGCGCGCGAACGCAAGCGTGCGGCTGTTGGTCGGGCGCCCGCGCGCTGGCACTCGGCGCGCTTGCCGCGGTGATCGTGGCCGGTTGTGCAAGTCCGCATCCGGCGCCTATCGTGCGTCGCGAGCCACCGCGGCCCAGCGTCCCGCTGATTCGGGAGCTGCCTGCTGCGCCGGTCGCCGGCAGCGCCGATCTGGGTCCCGCGGCTGAACCTGCGCAAACCACCCCGGTGCGCCCGAGCGCCGGCGAGACGCGGCCGCTTCCGGGCGCCGCGCAGCCGGTTGCACCCGCGGTGCCGGGCGTGCCTGGCTCGGTGGTGCGCACCGAACCGAGCGGCGCAAAGCGCCCGTACTCCGATGCCTTGCTCGCGCAGATGAAGGCGGCAGCGGGCTCAGGGGCGCCTGCGGCTGGAGCCGCGGCCCCGGCTGCGGCCGCGGCTCCAGCCGAGGCTGCTGCGGCGCAAAGACCTTCGTCCAGCGGCTTCATCTGGCCGGCATCCGGCCAGGTTGTCCAGGGATTTTCGCCGCCGAACAACATGGGCATCGCGATCGCCGGCAAGCCCGGTGATCCGGTGGTGGCAGCGGGCGATGGAAAAATCATCTTCAGCGGCCCGGGTCCACGCGGCTACGGCAACCTGGTGATCATCAAGCACGACGCGGACACGCTCTCGGTCTACGCGCACAACCGCTCCTTGCTGGTCAAGGAAGGTGCGAGCATCAAGCGGGGCCAGCGCATCGCCGAACTCGGCGAGACAGGCGCCGACAGCCCGCAGCTGCACTTCGAGATCCGCAAACAGGGCAAGCCGGTGGATCCGGCACAGTTCCTGCCGCCGCGCTGAGCGCAGCCCCGGGGAGTTTCGCGACCATGACGCCGGTCCTCGTTTTTGATCTCGAAACGGTCCCCGACGCCCGTGGGCTGCGCAGCGCCTGGGGCATCGACGCCGCGCTGTCCGATGCCGAAGTGGTCGAGATCGCGCTGGCGCGGCGACGCGAAAAGACCGGCGGCAGCGATTTCCTGCCGCTGCACCTGCACCGGATCGTGGCGATCGGCTGCCTGCTGCGAGATGACCGGGGCATTCACGTGCGGTGTCTCGGCACGACTGACGACGACGAAGCGAAACTGGTGCAACAGTTCTTCGCCATGGTCGATCGCTACACGCCGCAACTGGTGACCTGGAACGGCGGCGGTTTCGACTTGCAGGTGCTGCACTATCGCGGCCTGGTCCACGGCGTGCAGGCCTCGCGCTATTGGGAGACCGGCGACGACGATCGCGATTTCAAGTGGAACAACTACCTGAACCGTTACCATTCGCGCCATCTGGACCTCATGGACCAGCTCGCCCTGTATTCGTCGCGCGCCAACGCGCCGCTCGACGAACTGGCCAGACTGTGCGGTTTTCCGGGCAAGCTGGGCATCGACGGCTCGCAGGTCTGGCCGGCGTATCGCGATGGCAAGCTGGGCGAGATCCGCGACTATTGCGAGACCGATGTCGCGAACACCTGGCTCATGTACTGTCGCTTCCAGTTGATGCGCGGGCTTCTCTCGTCTGAAAGCTACGCCGCCGAGATGGCTTTGCTGCGCGCGAAGCTCGTTGCCCTCATCGACGGCGGCGCTGTCCATTGGCGCCGGTTTCTCGACGCCTGGCCGACAGCGTGAGCGCGCCGCGTCAAAGGGGCGCGCAGGCGGGAAGCGCCGGCGCTGCGGGGCCTGGATCGCGCCTGGCGGGTTCCGCAGCCGGTCCGGCTGAAGCGGCGCGTGCCGTGCGGGGCGCGATCGGCGAACCGCTGGTACTCGAAGTGGTCTCGCTCGATCTCGAGGCCAACGGGGTGGCGCATCACGAGGGCAAGGTCGTGTTCGTGCGCGGCGCCTTGCCCGGCGAGCGGGTGCGCGCCGTTGTAGTGCGCCGCAAGCCGCGCTTCGAGGTCGCACAAACGATCGAGGTGCTGCGCGAGTCGCACGCGCGAGTGACTCCCCGTTGCCCGCATTTCGGCGTATGCGGGGGCTGCTCGATGCAGCATCTCGAGGTCGGCGCGCAGATCGCAATCAAGCAGCGCGCGCTCGAAGACCAGCTCTGGCATATCGGCAGGGTGCGCCCGCATACGGTGCTGCGAACGATCGCGGGGCCGCCCTGGGGCTACCGGTTTCGCGCCCGGCTGTCGGTTCGCAACGTGCCGAAGAAGGGTGGCGTGCTGGTCGGGTTTCACGAGCGTGGATCGAGCTTTGTTGCGGACATGCGCGAATGCCATATCCTGCCGCCGCGGCTTTCGGCAATGCTGTTGTCGTTGCGTGAACTGATCGGTGGCCTGAGCATCCGTGACCGCTTGCCTCAGATCGAGGTCGCGGTTGGAGAGATCGACGACAGTTTGTTGATCGCGCTTGTGTTGCGCGTGCTCGATCCGCCGAGCGTGGAAGATCGCGCGCGGCTGCTCGATTTCGCCGCTCGCGAAGGTGTCGAGTTGTGGCTGCAGGCGAAGGGTCCGGACGCGATCGAATTGCTGTGCACTCGCGACGGCGCGCCGGCGCCGGACAACGCCGCTTCGCAGCTTGCTTATCGCTTGCCTGAATTCGCCATCACGATGCCGTTTCGGCCGACCGATTTTACCCAGGTCAATCACCGGATCAATGAAGTGCTCGTGTCGCGCGCGCTGCGGCTTCTCGAGGTGCAGCCGCACGAGCGGATCGCCGACCTGTTCTGCGGGCTTGGCAACTTCAGCCTGCCGCTGGCGCGGCGAGCACGCGAAGTGATCGGCATCGAAGGCAGCACTGCGCTTACCCGGCGAGCACAGGAAAATGCCGCATTGAACGGTCTGGCGGATCGAGCGCAGTTTCGCAGCGCAGACCTGTTCGAGCTTTCGCCACAGGACTGGGCTGCGCTCGGTCGCTTCGATAAGGTATTGATCGATCCGCCGCGCGAAGGCGCCCTTGCGATTGCCCGTGCGCTCGCCGCTGATCCGCTCAAGCCGCGCCGGATTGTCTATGTGTCCTGCAACCCGGCGACGCTCGCCCGCGACGCAGGAATGCTCGTGCACCAGGGCGGGTTCGCTCTGGTTGCAGCCGGTGCGGTCAACATGTTTCCGCAGACCTCGCACGTGGAGTCGATCGCGGTATTCGAGCCGGGGGAAAGGCAGCCGGGCGACGCGAGCACCGAGAACGAGTTGCCTTCGCGGCAAGCGCTTCCCGGCTGAAGCACCGATGAAACCGAACCCAAAGAGCGACCCCTGAACGGACTGCTCCGGGGCTCATGCCAGGCGGAGCGGCTGCTGTTGCTCAGCAGCCGCTGCCCGGATTCAATCGCGGTTGCCGCCGAAGATGCCGAGCAGCATCAGCAGGTTGCTGAACACGTTGTACAGACTGATATAGACCGACAGGGTGGCGATGACGTAGTTGGTCTCGCCGCCCCGCACGACGCGCTGCAGGTCGTAAAGGATGAAGGCGGAGAAAATCAGCACGGCCAGCGACGACACGGTCAGCACCAGCGCGGGCAGCTGCAGCCAGATGTTGGCGATTGCCGCCACGAAAATGACCAGGAAACCCATGAACAACCACTTGCCCATGCCACTGAAATCGCGCTTGGACACGGTTGCCACGGTCGCCATCACCCCGAAGATGAGTGCTGTACCGCCGAACGCGGTCATGATCAGGCTGGCGCCGTTGGAGAAGCCGAGCACCGAGCCGATCAGTTGCGAGAGCACCAGGCCCATGAAAAAGGTGAAGGCCAGGAGCAGCGCCACGCCGACGCCGCTCTCCTTGTTGCGCTCGATCAGGTAAAAAGATCCGAAGGCCACCCCGAGGAAGATCATCAGGCCGACGAACGGGCTGCCGGCAAACAGATTGAAGCCGGTCTTCACGCCGATCCATGCACCGAGCACGGTCGGAATCATTGACAGCGCGAGGAGCCAGTAGGTGTTGCGAAGAACGCGATTGCGAGAGGCGGCGTCGATGACGCCGCCGGGAGTCCGGCCCAGGCTCCCGGTGCCCATCTGGTTTTGCTGGAATGCCATTGAAGTCGTCTCCGAAAAGGACATTAGGCAGGTCAGGACTACTTGGTGTCCGAGCGAGTGATTTCAAGCCGGACCCCAGACAGCCCCCATGGTACACTCACTGGTTGATTTTCGGGAACTCTCATGGCTGTTGAACAGACTCTTTCCATCGTAAAGCCTGATGCCGTCGCCAAGAACGTCATCGGTCAGATCTATGCGCGCTTCGAAGGCGCCGGCCTGAAGGTAGTCGCTTCCCGGATGATGCATCTGTCGCGCTCGCAAGCCGAGGCCTTTTACGCGGTGCATAGCGCGCGCCCGTTCTTCAAGGACCTGGTCAGCTTCATGATCTCGGGTCCGGTGGTGGTCCAGGTGCTCGAGGGCGACAATGCCATCGCGAAGCACCGCGACCTGATGGGCGCGACCGACCCCTCCAGGGCCGCCCCCGGAACGATCCGCGCCGACTTCGCCGACAGCATCGATGCGAACGCGGTACACGGCTCGGATGCCCCCGACACCGCGCGTACCGAGATCGGGTTCTTTTTTCCGGCAATGAACATTTTTTCCCGGTGACCCTCGCAAGGGTGATTCTCCGTTGGAGTAACCATGGAGCCGCACGTCAACCTGCTCGGGCTTGATGCTGACGCGTTGGCGCGTGGCTGCGCCGACTGGGGTCAGAAGCCTTTTCGCGCGCGTCAGTTGATGCGTTGGCTGCATCAACGGGGCGAGCGCGATTTCGACGCGATGACCGATCTCGCCAAGCCGTTTCGCGAGTGGTTGTGCGAATGCGCCGTTGCCGCGGCGCCGAAAGTCATCAGTGACAACGCTTCCGCAGACGGCACACGCAAGTGGTTGCTCGATGTCGGCGCGGGCAACGCGATCGAAACGGTGTTCATTCCCGAAGCGACCCGCGGCACCTTGTGCGTGTCGTCGCAGGCCGGCTGCGCTGTGAACTGCGTGTTCTGCTCCACCGGGCGGCAAGGTTTCGCTCGCAATTTGCAGGCGCACGAGATCGTCGCGCAACTGTGGCATGCCAATCACGCGCTCGGCGCTTACGGTCGCGGGGACGGCATCGCCCACGATCGGGTCATCAGCAACGTGGTGTTCATGGGAATGGGCGAGCCGCTGCAGAACTACGCGGCCACCCTGACCGCGCTGCGGATCATGCTTGACGACAACGCCTATGGTTTGTCGCGGCGGCGCGTGACCGTGTCCACCTCCGGAGTGGTGCCGATGATCGACCGACTGCGCGACGACTGCCCGGTCGCCCTGGCGGTGTCGCTGCATGCGCCAAACGATGCGCTTCGCAACGATCTGGTGCCGCTCAACCGCAAGTATCCGCTGCACGAACTCATGTCGGCGTGCCGCCGCTATCTCGAGCGCGCGCCGCGCGATTTCATCACCTTCGAGTACGTGATGCTCGACGGTATCAACGACGCCGACGCGCACGCCGACGAACTGGTTGCGCTGATCCGCGATGTGCCCTGCAAGTTCAACCTGATTCCGTTCAATCCCTTCCCCGATTCGGGGCTTCGCAAGTCGCCGCCGGAGCGCATCAGGCTGTTTTCGCAGCGCCTCGCCGATGCGGGAATCGTGACAACCGTGCGGCGCACCCGCGGCGACGATATCGACGCAGCCTGCGGCCAGTTGGCCGGCGAAGTGCGCGACCGGACAAGGCTGCAGCAGCGGATGGCGGCGCGTGGCCGACCGGTGATCGGGCTGGCGGCGGCGCGATGAAGGGTTTTTTGTCGCAGTCCGGATCAGGCGCCTTTTTGCCGTCGCTGTCCGCCGCGCTTTTCCCGCTGCTCCTGGTCGCCGCGTTTCTCGGTGGCTGCGCGGCCACGGGCGGCCCTGACGGCAAGCGTTCCGATCAGGCGGCTGCCACCGGCGGCGCAGCTGCCGGCTCCATCATTCCCGGCTCGACCGAGGAGTCCGAGCAGCGCCGGCGCGCGCGAATCCGCCTGGAGCTGGCGGCCGGGTATTACCAGCAGCGCAACTACACGATCGCACTCGATGAACTGGGCCAGGCGCTGCGCGCCGATCCGGACTATGCGGCTGCCTACAGCATGCTCGGGCTGGTCTACATGGACCTTGGCGACCGGGCGCGCGCCGAGGAAAGCTTCCAGCGGGCGCTGCGCCTCACGCCGAACGATGCCGAGTTGAACAACAGCTACGGCTGGTTCCTGTGCCAGAACGGGCGCGAGCGCGATGCGATCGAGCACTTCATGCAGGCGCTGCGCGACCCGCTGTACGCAACGCCCGGCAAGCCGCTGCACAACGCGGGGATCTGCGCCCTCAAAAGCGGCGACGAGCCTGCCGCCGAGCGCTATCTGCTGCGTGCCTTCCAGGTCGACCCATCGAATCCGGTGGCGATGTTCAACCTGGGCGAAATCTACTTGCGCCGAGGCGAACTCGAGCGAGCGCGCTTTTACGCCCAAAGGCTGGTCACCACCCATGAGCCGTCGGCGCAAACCCTGTGGCTGGCGCTGAAGATCGAACGCGGCCTCGGTGACCGTGACGCCATTGCGAGCCTGAGCACGCAGCTGCGCCGCCGGTTTCCGGCATCGCCCGAAGCGGCCCTGCTCGCTGCCGGGAGATACAGTGACTGAGCCGGGCGACCGGGAAGTGCAGCCGGCGACCGGCGAGCAGCGGATCGGCTCCGTCTCGAGCGTCGAGCAACTGGTCGCGGCACGCCAGGCGCGGGGCTTGGGCGCCTCCGACATTGCTGCCAAGCTCGGCATGACAACCAGGCAGATCGAGGCCATCGAGAGTGGCAGCTGGCAGGCGCTGCCGGGCCACGCCTTCGTTCGGGGAGCGTTGCGAGCCTACGGAAAGACGGTCGGCGTCGATATCCAACCCTTGCTCGCCACGCTCGGTGGCCAGGTTCGCGCGCCGGAGTTGCGGGCGTCTGCTTCGCTCGATTCGGCGATGCCGCGAGGCGGCTCGATGAGCTCTGGCGGCTCGCTCGGCCGGATGGCATGGATCCTCGTCGGCGTCGTCGCAGTGATCGCCATGGCGTTCTATTTCAGCCGTCCCTTCGAATCGGGCGGCTCGGCGATGGCCGATGCTTCCTCGTCCTCGCGCAACGCCGATCGCGGCGCATCGCAAGCCGGTTCAGCATCGGCGCCTGGCGATGCCTCCGCCGGGGTTCGTTCCCCAGCCGGCGAGCGTGCCGCCGACGCCCGGGGCTCGACCGCGCCGCTTGTCCCCCTCGCGCCGCTGGCGCCCCTGGCACCGATGACACCAGCCGGTGGCGCAGCTTCCGATGCCACGTCCGGAGCCAGCCGCAACGACGCGCTCGGTGCGGGCGTCCCGGCGCAGGGAGTTGCGACGCCGACCGCGGGCACTCCAAGCGTTGCCCTGGCGTCACCGTCCGGGGCAGGCGCGGGCGCGGCGCAGTCGCCTTCCCAGGCGTCCCGGCCCGCGACATCGAGCCCCGGCTCGGCGGCCGGGTCCGGCGTCGAAACGCTGCATCTGCATTTCGAGCGAGATTCCTGGGTGGATATCCGGGAAGCCGACGGTGCGGTGCTCCTGTTCGGCATTCAGCCGGCCGGCAGCAGTCGCGAGTTGAAGGGGCGCAAGCCGTTCACGTTCACGCTCGGCAACGCTCAGTACGTGAGCCTCGAGCGCGCCGGCAAGCCGGTCGATCTGAGTGCCCGCTCGCGCCAGGGCGTTGCGCGGTTCACGCTTGACTGAGCCAGGGATTCTTACAATGAACGCAGCAATGGATTCAATCCTGCTGACGCAGCGCAGTGCGGCTGACGAACCGATGCCGGCCGGACCGGCGTCTCGGCGGCGAACCAGCCAGTGCGTCGTGCGCTGGGGCGAGCGCGCGGTACCCGTTGGCGGCAACGCGCCGGTGGTGGTTCAGTCGATGACCAATACGGACACCGCCGATCCGATGGCCACCGCGGTCCAGGTGAAGGCGCTCGCGCGAGCCGGCTCCGAACTGGTGCGGATCACGGTCAACACGCCCGCCGCCGCCGCAGCGGTTGCCCAGGTGCGCGAGCAGCTCGACCGGTTGGGCGTCGACGTGCCGCTGGTTGGCGACTTTCACTACAACGGACACAAGCTGCTCGCGCAGTACCCCGACTGCGCGCAGGCCCTGTCCAAATACCGGATCAACCCCGGCAACGTGGGCGCGGGGCGCAAGCGCGACGACAATTTCGCCCAGATGATCGAGATCGCCTGCCGCTACGCCAAGCCGGTGCGCATCGGGGTGAACTGGGGCAGTCTCGACCAGAGCCTGCTTGCACGCCTGATGGACGCGAACGCCGCACGGGCCAGGCCCTGGAGTGCGCAGGCGGTCATGCGCGAGGCACTGGTGACTTCGGCGATCGAGAATGCCGAGCGTGCCGTGCAGCTTGGTCTGCCGGCCGATGCGATCGTCCTGTCAGCGAAGGTGTCCAATGTGCGCGACCTCGTTGCCGTGTACCGCTCGCTCGCAGCGCGCTGCACCTGGCCGCTGCATCTCGGACTGACCGAGGCGGGCATGGGCAGCAAGGGGATCGTGTCATCGACGGCAGCGCTGGCGGTCCTGCTCCAGGACGGCATCGGCGACACGATTCGGGTATCGCTTACCCCCGAGCCGGGCGGCGACCGCGCGAAAGAGGTCGTCGTCGCCCAGGAGATCCTGCAGTCGATGGGACTGCGCGCCTTCGCGCCGGTCGTCGTTGCCTGCCCGGGCTGCGGTCGCACGAGCAGCACCTTCTTTCAGGAACTGGCCGCCAAGATCCAGAGCTACCTGCGCGAGCAGATGCCGCTGTGGCGGGCCGATCATCCGGGGGTGGAGGCCATGCAGGTCGCGGTCATGGGGTGCGTGGTCAATGGCCCAGGCGAAAGCCGCCATGCCGATATCGGCATTTCACTGCCAGGCGCCGACGAAGCGCCGGTAGCCCCGGTGTTCGTCGACGGCGAACGTACGGTCACCTTG
>CAJDTU010000057.1_pt1 | contig 21210 bp, 20 predicted proteins | sample 7389901 | NCBI WGS metagenome assembly CAJDTU01 (sample SAMEA7055649, study PRJEB34461) | soil metagenome | biome: terrestrial ecosystem; feature: Peninsula; material: soil | place: Antarctica | collected 2016
ATCGAACTCCTGGCCAAACAGCGGGTGATGCGCATGCGTTACGCGAAAAGGTCGTCGCTCAACATGCCCATGCGGCGCAGTTGACTGCTCACTCCAAGGCGCATCCAGGAATCACGATCCGCCTGGTCGATTGTGTGGTCGACGACGCCATCCCCAAGGTCGTCATCGGTGAAGTGGATTTCGGCATCGGCCCAGAGCGTGATACCAGTTCAGACGTTTGCGCTACACAGCTGTTCGAGCTGCCCTTGCGAATGGCAAGTTCCGCTGCCCGGGAAACCGTCAACGTGATTTGTCCGGTATGCCGGCACTGCGTGCGAGCAGCAGATTGACGCTCGCCTGGCCGGTGATCTCGGAGGGTTCGCGCGGGGGCAGACGCTTGACGTAGGCGGCCAGGAAGCCGCGCATCTCTTCGCTCGGTGACCACCGCGGCAGATGCAGCGGCTCGAAGCGGCTCGCGATCTGCAGATCGGTTTGAATCGCCGTGAGTGCGTCGCCGGTGCCGATCGTCACCATGCTCACGCGCAGCTCGTTGGCCAGAAACTTCAGCAGATTCAGCGCCCGACGCTGCTTCCGTGCGGTGCCGGCCAGCAGATGATGAACCCCGTCGATCACGATGAGCTGCGGGCGCAACGCCTTCAACAGGCGTCTGCTGCGGCCTTTACGACCTCGCGTTGCTTGAGCACGCCCTCGAAGAGTCGGTACTCCTGGCGCCGGGCGCGCTCGCTCTGGTCGCGCCCCGATAGGCCGCCTTCGCCTCGGCCAGCGTGATGGCCGGCTGCCGGATATCGGCGTACGGTATCGGCCAGTACCGGCCCTCGCCGTTGATAGCGTTCGCACATTTCGAGCGTGATCCAGCGCTCGAGTTCGGCCAGCGTCAGTTGGGCAGCCGCCTCGGCGCGGTAGCGACCGCGCTTCACCGGATTTGCCTGTGTCGTGCCGGGGAGCAGTGGCCATCTCAAACGGAACGGACGGCCATCTCCAACGGAAACCGACACCGGCCGACGCATCGGACGATGAGCCGCTCGAGGGCTGGATGGTGCACGTCGTCGGCAAGGGACAGAAGGTGCGCGAGGTGCCGGTGCCCACCGAGGTGGTCGGCGAACTCAGCGCTTACCTGGCCGCCCGGGGGTTCGCCTCGAAAGTCGAGTACATCGGCAACCAGGGAGCGTTTTTGCTCGGCAAGGCGAGCGACGCGGCCGCGCGTGCGCCGGGGCTCGCCGCACGGCTGCAGGCAGACCCCCGCGAGGGCGTTGCGGCATCGACCTTCTACGATCAGCTCAAGGCGTTCTTCGCGCACGGTGCCGAGGTCCTGAGAGGGGAGGGCGACGCGAAGGGGGCCGGGCGTTTTGCGAAGGCGAGCACGCACTGGCTGCCATTCGCACGCGAGCCATGCGATCGCCCGCGGCATGCCGAACGAGATAGCGCAGCAGAATCTGGGACACGCGTCGCTCGCGACCACGACCGTCTATGTGACAACCGAGAGCAAGCGGCGCATGTGCGCGGTAAGGAGGTTTTGGAGGGAAACGATCCTGAGCCAGATCAACATCCAGGTGGGCGCCCCGATGCGGCAGGCCATCGCCGCCGTCCCTATGGCATCCCTATGGCGCCTCGTTCAAGGCGGCCCTGGAGCATGCCTCCTACATTCCGGCCTGGATGGAAGGCACCATCCTCTCTACACTTGGCGCCACCAGGCGCCTACATGAACGAGCCCAGGCCGTCTCCGGACGGGCGGTTCTTGTATGTCGGCATCGGCTCCAACAGCAACATTACCGAGCGTGGGATGGAGGCTGAGGTCGACCGGGCCATGGTGTGGCAGGTGGATGCCAGCACCGGCGCGCGCAAGCCCTACGCGACTGGCCTGCGCAATCACACCGCGCTCGCCATTCAGCCAGGGACGGATCAGGTGTGGGCCGTGGTGAACGAGCGCGACGAACTCGGTCCGGACCTCCCACCCGACTACCTGACCTCGGTCCGCGAAGGTGGATTCTACGGCTGGCCTTACAGCTACTGGGGCAAGAACGTCGACTCGCGCGTGCGGCCGCAGAACCCGGAAAAGGTGGCCCCGCTCTCACTCCGGACTACAGCCTGGGTTCGCACGTGGCGGCGCTGGGTCTGGATTTCTCCACACCGACGATGGGTGCCCAATTCGCGGAAGTCGGTGAGCGTGGAAGTTGGAATCGCAAGGACCCCGTTGGCGTGCCGTTCTGCGATGGTCGCTCCGCCAGTCCACCGGTCGATTTTGTCTCCGGCTTTCGTGGGACCGATGGCAAGACCCGTGGCCAGCCGCTTGGGGTGACTGTTGATCCACGTGGAGCCCTCATTGTCGGTTTCCGTTGGCGCCCTCAAGTCTATGACGGAAATCGCCAAGGATGGGTGACGCGCGCCCGGCGACCGGGCAGCGGCGTCGAATCCTTGTCCACACTGGCTGAGAAGCCCGCGTGCTGCTGACATTCGTAGCGGACGTTGCTGACATTTTTAACGGAAGCCGACACCAAGTACGACACTTACTTCGCTCTGAAGCGAAGTAAGTGTCAGGACTCCCAAAATCCGTCCCCTCTGGAGCGGGTCAGCGGGGCCGTTCGACATTTACTTTCGTTGACAGCACCGCACCATCACCAGTCCGGCGCAGTACCGGCCTGGCTATCGGCATCTCGATCATCACCATCCGGGCGCGGCCGATAGCATCACATCGCCAGCGCGCCGTAAAGCAGCGCCAGCGTGGCCAGGTTGGCAAGCTCCGCCGACACCTCCGGCAACCGCGCGCTCATCTGGTTGAGTTTGACCATTGCGTTGATCCCTGGTGTGCTGGGCAGCATCTGGGCGATGCGCACGAGCAATCCCGGCGTGGCCTCTACCGGCCACGACAGGTTGGACAAAAAAAACATCGGCAACGATGTGACGGTGATGAGCTGGAAGGCCCGCTCGCGAGTGCGAAAGAAACTGCCGACGAACAGCGCGAAGCCGACCACCGAGACAATGAACAAGGCGCCGGCCAGCAACAACCCGGCCAGGTTGCCTGCACGCGGATAGTCCTGGAACCAGAACACGAAGCCGCTGAAATACAGCAGGCTGAGCATCCCGATCACCGCGAACGCGGCAGCAATGCCACACAGGCCTGGCCGCGAAAACCGCAGCCGCCCATGCCGTTCCCGCCGGGTGGCGGCCAGCACTACCACCCCGATCAGCAACGTCTGCTGCACGATCAGTGCCGCGACGCCGGGAACAATGCTGCTGCCATAACCTTCGGCCGTATTGAACAACGGCCGCTCGATCACCTGCAGCGGTGCCGGCGCGGGGAGGCCGGCAAACTGAGCCTGGCTGACCGCCACTTCCTGGGCTAAAGCGGTGATGGCCAGCGCCGCGCCCTGCATCGCCACGCTCGCACGACCCAACAGGGTGCCATTGCCGAACAACGCCAACCGGCCCTGCCCGCCTCGCAGGATGTTGCGCTGGAAATTCGCAGGCACCAGCAGCAGCGCTTCGGCCTCGCCGCGCTCCATCACCCGGCGCGCCTCGTCCATCGACCCGACCACGTCAGCCAAGTGCACCGCGCGCACCGCATCGAGCTTGCGCAGCAAACTACGGCTCATCGGACTGTGGTCCTGATCGATTACCACCAGCGGCAACTGCACGGCCACTTGGTGGCGATACGCCGCAGGGTAGAAAAACGAATACAGCACCACCGCGCCGACCAGAGTCAGCATCGCTGTGCGATCGTTGACAATTGCGCGGAAGGTCTCGCCAAAGGCATGCGCGAAGCGATTCATCGTCGCCCCCACGCCGCCGGGTCACGCGATGCGCGGCCCAACAGGCCAATACCGCCGGCCCCGGCGATCAGTACAAACAGCAGCAAGGCCCCCAGCGGCCACGCCGATACTGCCAGCGAGGAGCCCATGTCCAGTTGTTGCGCCTGCAGCTTCAGGTAGGCGGTGAACGGCAATAGCTCGCTCCAGAGGCGAGTGAACCAAGGTGCGCCCTGCAATGGGAACGTCGCCCCCGAGAACGCCAGCGACGTGCCCGCATACAACCCGGCCATCGACAGCGCCGAGACCATGTTGCGCGTGACCGACACGAACAACAGCGCGATCGCGGCATAAGCCAGGTACATCAGCGCCTGCCCCAGCATCAGCCAGGCCACTCCACCGGCCACCCCGCTGCCACGGATGGCCGCCAGCCACACCAGGCCAGCGCCGCCATACAAGGTGAACAACAGGAAGTACGGTGCAGTCTTGCCCAGCACCGCCGGCACCACCCGGTCATGACTGTCGCGCAGCCAGTGCTGGATGGTGGCGTCGCGCAATTCACGACCGAACGCCCCCACCATCGCCACGCATATGCCCAGGTGCAGCACGGCCGGAAACAGCAAGCCCAGCAGGAAGTGCTCGTAACTGCGGCCCGGATTGAACAGCACGCTCGACTGCACGGCGACCGGCGCGACGCGCACACTCCCGGAGCCGCGACTCAGGGCAACTTCGGCCACGGCCAGCCTTGCCGATGCCGCCCGCACAGCACTGTCGATATCACGCGCCGCCGCCTGTCCCGCCACCTGGTAGCTGGCATTGAAATAGCTGACTACGGTGCCGCTGCCGCCGCGCTGGATTTCGCGACCGGTCCCGGCACGAATGTGCACCACCGCATACACCTTCAGCGCGCGCGCCAGCGAAAACGCTTGCTGCAACGATGCGGGCTGCTCGGCCACCATCAGCCCGGGCGATGCCTGCAGCTGACGCACCAGGTCGCGACTGGTCGCGCTGCGATCCAGGTCGACCACTGCGATCGGCAGTTTTCTCGGGACCCCGCCGCTGAACAACCAGGCCAAGACAATCAACAGCAGGCACGGGATCCACGTCGCCAGCGCGAGGTCCCATGGACTTCCACGCAGAAACCGGCATTCGCGCCGCGCCGACGCCAGCAGCGCCTGCATCGCCGTCGCCCTGCCGGCTGTGCCGCCTAGTTTGCCGGCGGCCATGGAAACAGGACGCTCATGCCCGACCGGAAGCCGTCGATCCGCTGCAACGGTCGCACTCGGACCTCGAAGCTCTTCACGTCATAGCCGCTGGACTGGCGAGTCGATCGCCAGGTGGCGAAATCACCGGCCGGGCTAATGAAATACACCTCGAAACGCACTGCCTTCCGGCCCAACGCGGGAATGTCGCCGAGCAACTGCCGCCCGAGCCGGATGCCGCCGAGCTGGTTCTCGCGCAGATTCAGCGAAACCCACATCCGATCGATCTCGACCAAGGCGAACACCGGATACCCCGCCGGCACCAGTTCGCCGACATCGACCAGGCGCTTGCCGACCTCGGCCGCGACCGGAGCACGGCCGTTGATCTCGGCCTGCGCGGCGCGCACTTCGGCCACCGCGCCTTCGGCCTGCCTTACCTGCGCCTGCGCGGCGGCCTTGTCCTCCCCGCGCGCACCGGCCAGGGCCAGGTCGTATTGCGCTCGCGCGGCGATGGCCAGCTCGCTGGAACTGCGCTCCTGCGCCAGGGCCTCGTCGCGCTTCTGCCGGGTCATCACGCCCTGGCGGTAGAGATTCTCGACCCGGCGATAGGTGGAGCGGGACAGATCCGCACCGGCGAGCGCGCGGCGCCAGTTGGCTTCCGCCGCGCGGATCTCCTCCACGCGCGCCCCCTGCTCGGCCTTGCCGGCTTGCGCGCGCGCCGCGTCCAGCACCGCCATCGCCTGCTTCTGCTTGGCCGCGACCTCGGGGCTGTCCAGCTCGAACAACACCTGCCCGGCCTGGACCCGATCGCCTTCGCGCACCAGCAACCTGGACACGCGCGCGCTGATCTTCGTCGACACACTATTGCTGTCTGCATCGGCCATGCCCTGCACGACATCCGCCGGGGCGCGGAATGCCAACCACAACCCGAACACGATGACCGTCACCACGATCACGATTGCCACCACGCCCGCCCACCGGCGAGCGCCAGTCGGCGCCGACAGCGGCCGCTCGCCCAGAGCCTGCGCCACCGCAGGCGGATCCACCGGCGGTCGCGGGTCCGGACGCTGCGGAGCTTGCCCGGTGGTCTCGTTCTCGCTCATTGCTCCAGCACCTTGTCCGCTCGACGGAAATAGTCCTGGTAGTGGTCAAGCCGACCGCTGATCTCCAGCAAGCGCGCCAACGCCACGTCGTAGTCGTAGGCTGCCTGCGCGCGCTCGACCATCGTGCCCCAAGCCGCAGTCGCGCATCGATCACGTCCAGCGAGGTCACCTGTCCTTCGCGGAACGAAAGCTCCTGCAAGCGCAGGCTCTCTCGGGCCAGCTCAATCGAGCTGTCCAGCAACAGGTACTGCTGGCGCGCCGATTCCAGATCGTTGTAAGCCTTGCTCACGCCGATAGTGATCTGGTTGCGGGCCTCACGCACTCCCGCCTCGGCCTGTAACTGCTGCTCACAGGCCGCAGCGATCTGGCGAGGCCGGTTGCTACCCGAAAGGAAGGTGTATTCCAGCCCGATTCCAAACGCCCAGTCGGAATCGGTTATCAGCGCATCCTGGCGATGCAGGTCGTACTGGCCGAACGCATATAACTGCGGCTTGAGCTTGGCTTTCTGCACTTTCACCGCTTCGCTGGCCTGCTCGCCCAACGCCTGCAGGCGCCGAATTTGCGGGTGCTGCGAGAGCGCGGCCTGGCGAAAAGTCTCCAGCGGACCCGGCGAGGCGCTGATTACGAACAACGGGGTCGTCGTGGCAATGGGCCGATCGCTGCGCAACAGGTTCGCCAACGAGGCGCTGATCGTGTCCAGATCGTTGTGCGCGTGCCGGTATTCGCGCTCGGCCTGATCGCGGGCCACCGCCGCCTGCAGGCGCTGCGCCTTCGTCGCGAAGCCCTCGCGCTCCAGTTTGTCGGCATGATCGACATGGCGCTGCAGACCATCGCGCACGTCGCGGCGCACCTTCAGCGCCTGCCGGGCCAGTTGCTGGCCGAAATACACCTGCACCAGTTGCAGCACCTGGGACTGCGACTCCAGGTCGCGTTCAGCCGATGCCTGGCGCGCCGCAGCGGCCGCTGCTGCCTGCGCCGCCGGGATTTGTCCACCGCTGTAGATCGGCAACACGGCGGTCAGCACGGGACGCAGCCGCCAATCACGCTCACGGAACTGCAGCGGACTGGCAATGCCGAACGCACCCGCGACCGGCGCGAGCGAACCTAGCAGCAGGGACAGCGATTTCTGGAACTGCATCTGCCGCACGTCCACCGAAACCTCCGGCAGTCGAAGCGACTGGGTGGCTTGGGCAAGATCGAACTTGCCGCGCACGTTGGCATCGGCTGCGGCCAGCGCATCCGACGCCTGCTCCAGCGTCGCGCGGGCTTCCTCGAAGCTCAGCGTTTGCGGGGCAATCCCCTGCGCCCACGCAGCGCTCCATAGCGCAGTGCCGAGCAGGCAGGCCAGCGCGCCAGACACCTTATAGCGATGGCGACTTCCGAGCATCTGGATCAATCTTCGACCTCCTCGCGCATTCGTCGGACCAACCCTGATCTGCTCACGTCCCAGCCCTCGGGCACAAACCAAGGACACCGCTCATGCGACGGGTTTGCGCACCTCGAACTCGCCGTGCCGCACGCCGACACCCTTCAATCTGAAATCAACCTCGACCTTGCTGCCTGCCGGAACCGGTGCCTCGGGCTGCATCAGCATCAGCAAAAAAGGGATCAGGTTCGCTAGAGTCGAGCAGTGGCGCGGTAGTGGTAGGCCAGATTTGTCTGTGTTCGCCTCTTTCGTCTGGCGGTGCCCAAGTAGCTTGACCCCGACTCCGTTTCCACTGCCCGCTCGTCGAACCGGACGTGCAGATTTTCCACATCCGGATCTCGGACGGGACATCATGCGCTCGCCCACGGCAGGCGCTGCGGTAGCCTTGGTAAGCGGATGAGTCCCAAGCGGTTGTAAGGGTACTCATCGGGATAGCGCGTGTATCCGTCGCCGCCAACCTTGTGCTTCTTGCAAAGCCACCGGTGCAACCGCCGCGTGGTGTAACAGTTGAGCCCGCGATAGGTGGTCGGGAAGACCGGGTCGTCGGACCGACCTTGGCGCTCGCGCATCCAACTTCGTAACACGCCAACGGTGTCCTTGCCCAGCGGAGTGCAACGATTCTTGCGGCCCTTGCCCTCGCATCGCACGTGCGCGCCGACGCCGAGCACGATGTCCTCGCAGCGAAGACCCGTGAGTTCCGCGGCGCGCACCCCCGTCTGGACGGCCAGCATCAGCAGCGCCCGGTCGCGGCGCCCCGACCAGGCCAGTCTCGGGCATCGACGCTCTCGGCTCGAGCGCAGGCCTGCAGCGCTGACAAGGTCTAGCACCAACTGAGACGTGAAGGCATTGCCGTGGCCCGCTGCACGGTCGAACGGCTGATGCGTTGCATGGGTCTGCGCGGCGTGCGCCGTGGTAAGTTGGTGCGCAAGTTCAATCAAAAAAGCTGTGTCGCAAAACCGTGTTGTTGTCCAGCATGGATCAGGCGGCATGTTGTGTTTCCGGACGTCACATCCGTCGATTTGTTTGCCATCGGCCCCGACTTGACTGTATTCCCCTCGATTGACTGGCGGGCCGCGCTGCAAGGCTGGCATGCTCCAGACGAACTTCGGCGGCGCCGCGTTGGGCGGTGCTGCCAAGACTTGCGTAACGACTGGCCTACTGAATTGAAATCAACGTCGTCAGTCTTGCCTCTTTTGCGTTTGTATCGGCGTCCGCGATCACAGTCTGCAGGAAATCCGTCACTGCGCCACAGATCTTGTCATACTGCTTTGCGCGCTTAAAGGTTTGGATCGACGTTATCTGGGCGGTGTAAGGAGCAAGACCGGTGTTGGTGGGAGCCTTTCGCGCGGCTGCCATCTTGTATGTCGCTTGAGCCTGTATCATCTTCAATTGCAAATTCAGCCTGTCTATTGCTAATTTCAGGAATTGCTGAAAATGCGAGAGTATGAACCGGGGCTGGCCGAAACTTCCCAAATTGTTCTCAACAACTCTCCCGCAAAAATCCTCGCCCAAGCTGCTCTCCATTGCCCGGTATAGAAATAGCTGGGAATTGAGAAGATCGGTCACCTGGCTATCGTCGAACTTGATGAGAGTGGCCAGATCACCAGTGATCGCCTTGGCCATGGCTGCCGAAATAATTGCAATCCCCTTGTTGACATCGGTAACGCCCCCAGATCTCGGCACCGTTGCCAGTGCCGCGTCATATTCCTGCAGTTTGAAACCTCGGAGATCGGCAAATCCCGGCCACACGCCAACAAGGTCGCGTTGCTTTGCGGCGAGCTCTTGCGATGCAAAGGGCGACATGGACCGGGCTTTTGCCGATTCGCCGGGCGGCGGAGGTGCGATTTTGGGGCTCGGCGCCGGCTGACTGAGACCTTGCGCGGGAAGGGGATTTGAGGGAGGCTTCAGCGACGTGTCGTGGGGTTGCATCGGCTCCCGCGACGCACGCGCTGCGGCATTGTTCAAACGGGCATTTTCCCTAAGCTTGGCTTGCGCTGCGTCATCAACGGACTGAAAGGTAGGGATGGGCGGCTCATAACTCAGACTGCCTTTAGCAAGTGCCGCGCGATTCGCAATGTAGCGACCTTTTACGTCGAAATCCTCGACGGTGAACGAAATCGGCGGAGGCTTGAACTCCGCTTCAATCCGGATGTTTGACCCCAACGCGACTCTCTTAGCGAAAGCCAAAAAACTTATCTTAGCTACGCGCTCTCCGTGGCTCCCTGCCGGCGGGCTTACGTGTCCCTCCAGCAATCGCAGGCCGGCCCGAAGCTGTGACCGGCGCCAATCCGTGTCCTGCCTGTTAAGCGGTGTAGGCAGGGGTGACATTTCAACCCTCAGATGCGTTTCAATAGGTTCGTGTTCCTCAACCGTCCCGTGCTCAGCCTAGAGACTCATCTTGGCGTAACCGCTTCGCCGCAAGCCCCGTTTCTCACGGACTTCGTCACCTTGCCAGTGTCCGGCAAGTCACCGCCGCTTCGGCTCACTTCCTCTCGCAGCAGAGAAAGGGCACGCTCGTTACTGCAAATTCATCGAGCTATGCATTCCAACATGCTCAAGCAACGTCATCCCCGTACAGGCGGGCTTCGTTGTCTGGGCGTACGCTTGGTGATGTCCCAGCTCCAAACCTCGTTGGGCGCCACCGCCAGCAACTCGGGGCGGGTGTAGGCCGGGTGAGTGAGCTGGTTGCGCCGCTCGCGCGAGCCGCCGTTGGCTGCCAGCAGCCGGTACATCGTGCGCACCGAGCCGAGATAGCGCCCCTCGTCGAGCAGCGTTGCGTGCACCGCCGCCGGCGCCGTGTCGACAAAGCGCTCGCTGTTCAGGGTGTCGAGCAGCGCCTGGCGCTCGTGCGGCTCCAACGCCAATGGCGGGCGAGGTCGTGCGGCGCGGGGCACCGGCGGCCCCACCAGCGCCACCCGATGCAAGCGCACCTGCTCGCGAGCGGGCGCGCAGCGCGGCAGACCCAGGGCCCGGCACGCAGCGCCGACCCCGAGGGCGGGGGTGAGTTCGCGTACGCCAGCCATCACGTGCTCTCGCCGCTCTCGTCGAGTGTGTGGCCCAGCAAGGCGGATACTTTTTTTTGGACCTCGATGACCAGCAGCGCCTTGTCCAGGCGGCTCTTGAGGCGGTCGTTCTCACGCGTGAGCTGCGCGATGTGCAGCGTGTCGGCGCGGCCCGGATCTGCTTTCGGTCCGCGCCTTTGCGGCGCAAGTGCGCCAAGTTCGGCGGCTTCGCGCTGGCGCCGCCAAGTGCTCAGGCTGGACGAATACACCCCCTCGCGGCGCATCAATGCGCTGATCTCGCCCGGCTTCGTGCAGCGGTCGGCCGCCTCCAGAATGCGCCGCTTCTCGGCATTGGAGAACCGCCGGCGCCGGGCTCGCGCCACGACCTCCATGTCGGGGATTGCCGGCTTCGTCGGTGCCTCCGATTCGGTAGCATCTTCAGTCGCCCTACGGGCTCTTTGCGATGCTATCGAATCGAGAACATGGGGCGCTGCGTCCATCAAGACCTTCGGTTCGTGGTTGATCGTCATACCTACCTCGTTACTCACTAATCTCTCTCGCGGGTAGGTGTCGCAGGTCATATTGGCACAGGGGGCGGTCTCTTGGCTTGGTAGCCAGAGACTCCCCCAGAGGGTTCGTTTGTTCAAGCTCCCCAAGGGGGATCACCCCCTTTCCATCACGCTGCTTGATCAATGCAGCGTCGATCGCCATCAAGATCGGTGACTGCACTGAAGCGAATGATGAGTTGGACGAACCGCGAGTGTGGTTAGTATTCAGGAGCGAACAAAGTGGTCAAACATCATCGCGTATGCACTATCCTTCGCTCCACGTCCATATTTGTTGCATTTGCAATGCTCGCGTCGGTTGCCCAACCCGACGACATCTTTCGGCCAACCTTGAAATTTTGCAACCGCACACTTTCCAAGGTTAACGTGGCAGTTTCCTATGACTTAGCCGGAACCGCCCAAAGCACCTCGGTTGGCTGGTACGCAGTGCAGGGATGCACCTGCCGCACAGTGCTGCAGAGCACGCCATTGCGCGCAACGGAGATCTTTTTATTCGCGCATCGCAGCGCCGGGGCCCCCAACCTGCTGCAACCTGCGAAGGCGAACACGTGTGTTAAGAGCGATGCATTCAAAATGATGCCTGAGAACGCGAATGCCCGAACTTGCTCGGCGGCAGGCGGAAGTTGGCTACCCTTCAAGCTCTACGACACTGTCGGTCGGCCCTATACGGTAAACCTGCGCCAACCAGGCCAGTGCAACCTTATGGGCGATCAGTAACTGTGCGTATTCGCAGTGCCATATCGGTGTGGTTAATTCGGCCTTCCACCAGAACGCCGATCCTTGACGTAAAGCCGAGCGGTCCATATCCCTCCCTGAGGTGGGCGCTTCCGCTGGCAACTCGATCCAGTGAAGCATCAGTTGACGCAGGCCGTGCTGCAAGGGGCGTCCGAGATCGACAACTGGACGCTGTACCGCGCCCTGTCCGAGCCGCTCGAAGGCCTGGTCGGACACTCGCCGGTGGATGCCGTGACTGCTGATTCGCTCGATGAGGTGACCAGGGCGGTTTTCAATGTGTTGGGTGTACGTTGAGTCGGGGTTGGCGTGGGTATCGAGTTGCCGTCGTTCCGTATCGAATGCGGGAGAACTGCTTCAACATGTCCGTCGCGTCGTTTACCGGGACAAACCGCTGTACTTAAAGGTGATGTGCCGTTATTCGATGGCGTGCTCTATCCTTTTCGAGTCACGACCAGGTCACGGCGGCCAAGAACATGTAGCCGGCACCATAGACGGTCTTGATGATCTTGGGTTTCTGCGGATCGCGCTCGAGTTTGCGGCGCAGGCGCGAGATGCGCACGTCGATGCTGCGGTCCAGCGGCGCCAGGTCGCGCTGGCCGATCAGTTGTTCGCGCGTGAGGATCTGGTACGGCCGCTCGACGAACGCGCGCAGCACCTGCGTCTCGGCGGTGCCGAGCAGGTGCTCGGTGCCGTCCGCGGCGCGCAGGATGTTGGCGGCGCAATCGAGCGTGCAGCCCAGGAAGCTGGCGTGGCGTCGCTGCAGTCCGGGCGCGGTGCCACCACCGCAGGCGCGCCGGCGCAGGATGCTGCGTACGCGCGCGACCAACTCGCGCGGTTCGAAGGGCTTGACCATGTAATCGTCGCCGCCGAGTTCGAGACCCATCACGCGATCGACCATGTGGCCACGGCCGGTGAGGATCAGCACGCCGCTGCTCGACACTGCGGCGATCTGCCGCATCAGGTCGATGCCGTCCATGTCAGGCAGCCCGAGATCGACGATACACAGGTCGGGTCGCTCGGTCTGCAGGCGGCGCAGAAGCGTGGCGCCGTTGCGAAACGCTTTGGCGGTGAAGCCGAACTCGTGCAGCGCCGCGACCACCAGCTTTGCGATCGCGTCGTCGTCTTCGACAACATAGATCAGCGGGGCGGGCGCCGCCACCGCATCGGTATGCGGCGCTATCTCGTTCATGCCGAGGCCTCTGCGAGCAGCGCCGCGAGCTGCATCCTGGTGAACGGCTTGCCGAGCATCGGCACGCCGGTGGGCTGCCCCAGGTCCGGCGCGTAACCGCTCATCAGCACCACCCGCGGCACGCCGCGGCGCTCGCGCGCATGCGCCGCCAGCACCCGGCCGTCGATGCCGCCGGGCATCACTACGTCCGAAAGCAGCAGTGCGATGCCCGGCGTCTGGTCGAGGATCTGCATCGCCTCGCTGCCGTTTTCGGCCTCGATCACCGCAAAGCCGAGTTCCAGAAGGGAGCGCCTTACCACCTTGCGTACTTCCGGGTCGTCCTCGACCAGCAGCGCCAGCCCATGGTCACCGCGCGGTTCCTCATCGGCCAAGTCTGCCGGCAACTGCAGCTCGCTGGAGACCTCCGAGGCTGGCAGCCACAGAGAGACCGTCGTGCCTTGGCCGGCCGTGCTGCGGATGCCGATCGCACCGCCCGACTGCTTGATGAAGCCATAGACCATCGCCATGCCAAGGCCGGTGCCCAGCCCCGAGCGCTTGGTGGTGGAAAAGGGCTCGAACACCCGTGCCAGCGTCTGCGCGTCCATGCCCGTGCCGTTGTCGCTGACTTCGATGCGTACGTAGTCCCCCGGCTCGACCTGCAGTACAGCCGCACGTGCCTCGTCCAGCGCCTGCGCCGACGCATGCACGCCGATCTGGCCCTGTGACTGCGCCGGAGCCTGTATTGCGTCGCGCGCGTTGAGGATCAGGTTCAGCAGTGAGTTCTGCAACTGGTGGGGATCGATCCAGGCCCACAGCGGCACGTCACCGGCATCGATGTCGAGCTGCAGATTTTCCGGCAGCGAGCGTCGCACCAGCCGACCGACCGAGGCGATCAGTTGTACCACGTCGGCGGCCTGGGCTTCGAGCGGCTGCTTGCGCGAGAACGACAGCAAGCCCTTGATCAACTCGGCCCCGCGCCGTGCGGCATCGACGGCGGGTCCGACGAACTCGGCCACTGTCTCGTCGCTGCCACGGGCATCGTTGAGTGCGCTCAGGTTGCCGATGATGACGGTGAGGATGTTGTTGAAGTCGTGCGCCAGACCGCCGGTCAACTGGCCCAGAGCTTCCATCTTCTGGGCCTGTATCAGCATCTCCTGCGCGCGCCTCTGCTCGCTGATGTCGAAAGTCAGCTCGAAGCAGCCGGCGACCGAGCCGTCGCCGGCGATCTCCGGGATCAAGGTGGTGCGCGCCGTGACCCGGCGGCCTCCGACGATCGCCGTTTCGTATTCGAAGGTTACGGCCTCGCCGGCCAGCGCGCGCGCCACGTTGTCGCGGATGTCGGCGTCCGTTCCGGCGCCGAGGTATTCCCCGGCACTCACGGCGCCGGGGTTCGCGGTGTCGAGGCCGAACCACTCGTGGTAGCCACGGTTGATGTAGCGATAGACGCGATCACGATCGAAGTACGCGATCAGCGCCGGGATCGAGTCCGTAATCAGGCGCATCTGCGCCTCGCTGCGGCGCAATTCGGCGGTGCGTTCTGCCACACGGGTTTCCAGCAGTGCAGTGTGCTCGCGGATCTGGCGCTCGGCGTTCGTCTGTGCGGTGATGTTGGAGTAGAGGGTCACGAAGCCGTGCCCCGGCACCGGCACGCCGCGCACGAGCAGCACCGTGCCGTTGGGGCGGGTGTGCACGATCTCGTGCGCCACGAAGGCACGTGCGGCGCGCATGCGCGCGTCGATGTGGACGTGCGGATCGTCGAGACCGTACTCGCCACGCTCGGCGTTGAAGCGCATGAAGCTCTCGAAGGGCGCGCCGACGTAGCCCATCTCCGGCGGGAAGTCGAGCAGACGCAGAAAGGTCTTGTTCCAAGCCACCAGGCGCAGGTGGCGGTCGATCAGAGTGAAGCCCTGGTCGATCAGGTCGAGCGCCGCCCGCAACGATTCGTAGCGCCTGAAGCGGTCGTCCGAGGAATTGATGAAGGGCTCGCTCACGGCAGGCTCATGGAGGCGATCTCGTTGGAATAGCGCAAATTCCAGGAGTTGGCATCCCCGTCATGGGGCTTACGCAAACATTCGTCACATTCCCTAGCGGCTGGTGAAACAGTCGTCGGCCATCCTACTCGTTCCCCTGCCGCCCGCATTGCCACCGCAGGCAGCGGTTCACAAAGGAGACAAGATGACGCACACCAATCCGTACGAACTCGGCCAGGACAAGAATGAGGCCAACTTCGTGGCCCTGTCGCCGCTCAGTTTCATCGAACGCTCGGCCAACGTCTATCCGGATCGTACTGCCGTGGTCTACGGATCGCGTCGGCAGACTTGGGGTGACACCTACGCGCGCTGCCGTCGTCTGGCCAGCGGACTGGCGCAGCGCGGCATCGGCGTCGGCGACACCGTCGCGGTGATGCTGCCCAACGTGCCGGCGATGTTCGAGGCGCACTTCGGTGTGCCGATGACCGGCGCGGTGCTCAACACCCTCAATACCCGGCTCGAGGCCGAGACCATCGCCTTCATGCTTCAGCACGGCGAGGCCAAGGTGCTGCTGACCGATCGTGAGTTCGCCGGTGTGGTGGAAAAGGCCCTCGCGATGGTCGGCGGCAGGCGGCCGTTCGTGATCGAAGTCGAGGACGAGGACGCCCCGGCCGGCAAGCCGCTCGGCGATGTGTCGTACGAATCCTTTCTCGCACACGGCAACCCGGACTTCATCTGGCAGCTTCCCGCCGACGAGTGGAACGCGATCGCGCTGAACTACACCTCGGGTACGACCGGCAACCCCAAGGGCGTGGTGACACATCACCGCGGCGCATACCTGAACGCGGTCTCGAACGTCGTTACCTGGGAGATGCCGCGTCACTCGGTCTATCTGTGGACGCTGCCGATGTTTCATTGCAACGGCTGGTGCTTTCCGTGGACGATGGCCTTGCAGGCCGGTACCAGCGTGTGCCTGCGCAAGGTGGATACGGCGCTGATCTTCGACCTGATCCGCGAACACCGTGTGACCCATCTGTGCGCTGCGCCGATCGTCTACGGCATGCTGATCAACGCCCCTGAAGTGCGGCGTGCCGGCATTACGCACGCCATCAACGGCCTGATCGCAGGTGCAGCGCCGCCCGCCGCGATCATCGAAGGTTGCGAGCGTATCGGCATCGCCATCACGCACGTCTACGGCCTGACCGAGTCCTACGGCCCGGCAGCCGTGTGCGCCCAACAGGTCGAATGGGCCGGGTTGCCGATCGGCGAGCGTGCCCGCCTGAACGCACGCCAGGGCGTGGCCTATCCGATGCAGCAGGCCATCACCGTGCTGAACCCCGAAACAATGGAGCCTGTGCCGGCCGATGGTGAAACGATGGGCGAGATCTTCTTCCGCGGCAACCTGCTGATGAAGGGCTACTTGAAGAACGCCAAGGCCACCGAAGAAGCCTTTGCCGGCGGCTGGTTCCACACCGGCGACCTCGCGGTGATACACGCCGACGGTTACGTCAAGATCAAGGACCGCAGCAAGGACGTGATCATCTCCGGTGGCGAGAACATCTCCAGCGTCGAGGTTGAGGAAGTGCTGTATCGCCACCCCGCAGTGCTGGCGGTAGCGGTGGTTGCCAAGCCCGACGAGAAGTGGGGTGAGGTGGCGGCGGCGTTCATCGAACTGCGTGAGGGTGCCACGACCACAGAGGCCGAGATCATCGAACACTGCCGCGCCGAGATGGCGCGCTTCAAGGTGCCCAAGCTGGTGATCTTCGGTCCGCTGCCGCAGACCTCGACCGGAAAAATTCAGAAATTCGTGCTGCGCGAGCAGATGCGCTCGACTGCGGCGATGAAATGAGGCGCGCGCCATGGCTGACGACATTGTCGCGGAGTGGCCGCCGGCGTCTCCGCCGCTGCGCGACATGCTGTTCGCCATGAAGGAACTCGGCGGCCTCGGCGCCGTGCTGGCCCAGCCCGGCAATGAAAAAGTCACCGGCGAACTGGTCGAAGCGATTCTGGACGAGGCATCGAAGTTCGCATCCAACGTCCGGGCGCCGATCAACAAGCAGGGCGACGTGCAGGGATGCCGCTGGAACCAGGGCACGGTGACCACCGCCGACCGCTTCAAGGAAGCCATCGACGACGACTGCAACCAGACCGGCCAAATGCTGGCGGCCCTCACCGATCTGCCGCATGCCGCCTTCGCCAGTAAGGTCGAGTTGGCCGGCGCCAAGGCCCAAGCCACCCGCGAGATCGATGGCGGCTTGAAGACTCTGTCGGTGAGCCTGCCGGCGACGTGCACAATGCTGATCGCCGGCGCAAATACTGCCGGCGCTGCCGCCGCCGCAGTGCAGATCGCGGGCGTAACCAAGGTGCTGCACGCCGATGGCGAACAGTTCAATCACGGCTTGGCCGAGAACGTCGCCGCGCAAGTGCTCGCGCTCGCATCGAACTACAGCCACATCCTGTTCCCGGCCACCGCCGCGGGCAAGAACGTCGCGCCACGCGTCGCCGCCAAGCTCGACGTCGGCCCGATCTCCGACATCACCAGGGTCGACGCGCCCGACACCTTCGAGCGCCAGATCTACGCCGGCAACGCCATCGCCACGGTGCGAAGTCTCGACGCAGTCAAGGTGATCACGGTTCACAGCACCGGCTTCGACCCTGCCGCTGTGACCGGCGGCACCGCCAGCGTCGAAACCAGCACCGCCCTGGCCGATTCCGGCAAGTCCAGCTTCGCCGGTAGTGAGATCGCGAAGAACGACCGGCCTGAGCTCACCGCGGCGAAGATCATCGTCTCCGGCGGCTGCCGGGGGCTCGGCTCCAGCGACAAGTTCAACGAATTGCTCACGCCGCTGGCCGATAAGCTCGGTGCCGCGCTCGGAGCGAGCCGGGCGGCGGGCGACGCGGGCTATGCCCCCAACGAGTCGGCCCAACCGGCAAGATCGCCGCACCGCAGCTCCCATCGCCTGCGGCATTAGTGGTGCGATCCAACACTTGGCAGGTATGAAGGACTCCAAGGTGATCGTGGCGATCAACAAGGACCCTGAAGCACCGATCGTCAGCTTTGCCGACTACGGGCTCGTGGGCGACCTGTTCACCGCCATCCCCGAACTGGTGAAGGCACTGTAAGGTCGACCGGCAATGACCTTCCTGCGCCGCCAATCCCTGCTTGAGCTCCGCGTGCGAACGGGTTTGCCTGAATACACGACAAGAAAGGAACAGCGGCAAGAGTGAATCCGATCAATACGACAAGGCGGCGGCGCAGGTTCGCGTGCTGCTGCGCCGACATCACAGATTGTCAACTTCAGGAGAAGTTCCATGCCCACTTCACCCCTAACTCCAGTTACCGAAACCAAAATCATCCATTCCGACCCGACTGCGCTTGGCGTATTTGGCCTGTCGATGGTCACCTTTGTGGCGGCCTCTCAGAAAATGGGCTGGACCAGCGGCAGCGTGTATTTGATCCCATGGGCCCTATTTCTCGGTTCGATCGCGCAGGTCTGGGCTTCCTCCGTCGACTTTAAAAAGAATAATTATTTCGGCGCGATTGTGCTCGGCGCCTATGGCTTGTTCTGGATCGCGGTCGCGATGCACTGGGCAATCAGCCTAGGCTGGTTCGGTGCGGTCGGCGACAAGGCCGACCCCAGGCAACTCGGGGTGGCATGTGTGGGCTATTTCATTTTCTCGCTGTTCATCATGGTCGCCGCATTCGAAGCGAACAAGGTGTTTGCCGCGATCCTGGTGATGATCAATGTGCTGCTGCCATCGCTGGCGCTGAGCCTCTTCGGCATCAATGCGCCTCTGTTCAGCGTGCTCGCCGCCTATTCCGAACTGGCGATTTCGCTGCTCGGCTTCTACTGCGCGGGGGCGGTATTCCTGAACAGCTATTTCGGGCGCACGCTGCTGCCGCTCGGCAAACCGTTTGGCTTCATCCGCAAGGGGCCGCTAGCGCACACGGCGAAGGTAGTGCCGTTGACCGAGCCGATCGTCGCTGCAGCGAACAGATAAGCGGTCGTCGATCGATCGCATTACCAACCGAGTGGAGTGGCGGCCCCGACGGCGACGAGACCGGCGGGGAGGAGGTACTCGTCGAAATCCTTGGACTGTCGACTGCAGGACTGACACGTCACCGGCACGCAGCGCGTTCTTTAGCTCCCACATCGTCGCCAACTCGTCGAACTTGCGATCGATTTGCTCGGGCGTGAAAATCAGCGGCTTCCAGGGCTTGCGCAGGAATTCGATCGGGACGGTTGCGGGTGGTTTGCGCACCTTGCTGTCGTTGACTTCGCGTAGACAATCGACCGCCGCCAGCAGTGGTGCCGCCACGGGCGCGCCGCGCAGTTCGAACATCGCCAGAAACGCCGGCTCGTAGCGGCGTAGTCGGGTGTAGTAGTCACCGACCAGGCGCAGGTGATCGAAACTCTCGTCGCGAGCCAGCTTCCCGGCCTTCAGAGCCGTCGCCGTGAAGATGTCCCAGGGCAGCACGACTTCGATCGCTTCGTAGGGGTCCGCGCCACTGGCCTTGGCATGGATCAAGCCGGCAAGGGGATCGTGCGCAAATCCGCATGCAATTGCCTCGCTGCCGGAGCACGATGGATCTGTCACTGCCGTCATCACCGATGGCGGCAATGGCGTGCAGCACCTGCACCGTCTGTTGCCCGGCCGAGTCCACTCCATCCTCGACAGCAGTCTGCCCGAATGATATGGATGCGCGTATTATGTAAGTTAGTAGACGCCGCCAGGACATCCGATGATCCCCGGCGTGAGTTGTCCACCGGAAGCGTCCGCTTCCTTGGAGAGTGAACATGGCGGCAGCGTTCGACTACATCATCGTGGGTGCCGGCTCGGCCGGCTGCGTATTGGCCAACGCGAATAACCGGGTCCTGCTGCTCGAAGCCGGGGGGCCCGACAACTACCCCTGGATTCATGTTCCGGTGGGCTACTTCAAGACGATGCACCATCCGAAGTACGACTGGTGTTATCAGACGGAGCCTGACCCGGCTGTCGCCGGGCGGCAGATCGACTGGCCCCGAGGCAAGGTCCTGGGCGGCTCGAGTTCGCTCAATGGGCTGCTCTACGTGCGCGGCCAGCGTCAGGACTACGAGCGCTGGGCCGAACTCGGTAACAAGGGTTGGAGCTACGCCGACGTGCTGCCGTACTTCAAGAAGTCGGAAGACCAGGAGCGCGGCGCCAGCGAGTACCACGGTGTCGGGGGGCCGCAGAAGGTGTCGGACCTGCGACTGCGTCGCCCGATCGCCGACTATTTCATCGCCGCGGCGACCGAGATCGGCATCCCGCGCAACGACGATTGCAACGGCGCCACGCAGGAAGGGGTCGGCTACTTTCAGCAGACCACCTACAAGGGCTTTCGCTGGAGCACCGCCAAGGGATTTCTTCGCCCCGCCAGGGCGCGCCCCAATCTCAAGGTCGAAACGAACGCTCAGGTCACCCGCATTCTCTTCGAGGGAACGGAGGCGGTCGGGGTCGAGTACCGGCAGGGTGAACAACTGCGTCAGAACCTGGCCAACGTCGAAGTCGTGCTCGCCGCCGGTGCGATCGGCTCGCCGCAGATCCTTCAAAACTCAGGCGTCGGACCGCGGGAACTGCTCGAAAAGGTCGGTGTGCCGACGATCCTCGATCTGCCCGGCGTCGGGCAGAATCTGCAGGATCATCTGCAGATTCGGCTGGTCTTCAAGACACGTGAACATACGCTGAACGACGAGGTCAACAGCCTGTTCGGCAAGATGAAGATCGGGATGCAGTACACCTTGTTTCGCACCGGCCCGCTGACCCTCGCGGCGAGCCAGGTGTACATCTTCACGCGATCGACCTCATCGGTGGAGCGGCCCGACATCCAGTTCCACATGCAGCCCCTGAGCGCTGACAAGCCCGGGGAGGGCGCTCACCCATTTTCGGCGTTCACCGCCTCGGTGTGCCAATTGCGGCCCTATAGCCGGGGTCGTGTCGAGATCCGGTCGGCCAACCCGCTGCAATATCCGCGGATCTTCGCCAATTACCTGTCCGATGAGCGGGACCATCCGATCGCGATCGCGGGAATCAAGGTCGCTCGACGGATCGCGCACGCGCCCGCACTTGCCTCGCACATCCTCTCCGAATTCGTGCCTGGCAGCCAATACCAGACCGATCCCGAATTGCTCGAGGCGGCGCGGCGCAACAGCCAGTCGATCTACCACCCGGTGGGCACCTGCAAGATGGGCAGCGACCGGATGGCGGTGGTGGATGAGCGGTTGCGCGTGCGGGGCATCCAGGGCTTGCGAGTGGCCGACGCCTCGATCATGCC
>CAJDTU010000053.1_pt1 | contig 20811 bp, 17 predicted proteins | sample 7389901 | NCBI WGS metagenome assembly CAJDTU01 (sample SAMEA7055649, study PRJEB34461) | soil metagenome | biome: terrestrial ecosystem; feature: Peninsula; material: soil | place: Antarctica | collected 2016
ATGGGGTGGCTGACGGGGCTCGAACCCGCGACAACTGGAATCACAATCCAGGACTCTACCAACTGAGCTACAGCCACCACGGAAACTGGCCTGCCCGACAGGAATCGAACCTGTGACCCTCAGCTTAGAAGGCTGATGCTCTATCCGACTGAGCTACGGGCAGCGAACCATCGGGCTTTCGGGGTGCGGCGCCGCTGGTACCGGCGCCACTGGGAAGTCGCAAGGGGTCGGGGCGAGAGGATTCGAACCTCCGACATCTTGCTCCCAAAGCAAGCACTCTACCAGGCTGAGCTACGCCCCGAAGGACGGCAATTGTAACGCATAAATCAGTTCGCGGCCCGGATCGATTCGGCAAGGCGGTGCGCCATGGCTTTCGCGGCCTGCTCGCTGCGCGCCTCCACCATCAGGCGCAGCAGCGGTTCGGTGCCCGAGGGACGAATCAGGATGCGCCCGCGATCGCCCAGTTCGGTTTCTACCTCGCGGCTTGCGCGCTGCAGGCCGTGATGATTCTGCCAGTCGAAGCCGCGCTCTACCGGTACATTGATCAAGATCTGGGGCAGCAGCGACAGGTCTTCGCAAAGTTGCGCGAGCGAACGGCTGGCCCGGCGCATCGCCGCCAGCACCTGCAAGGCGCTGATCGTGCCGTCTCCGGTGCTGTGGCAGTCGAGGCAGAGCAGATGGCCGGAGCTCTCTCCGCCATAGAGCCAGCCCCTGCGGCGCAGTTGCTCGAGCACATAGCGGTCCCCGACCTTCGCGCGCTCGAAGCCAATTCCCAGTCGCGTGACAGCCTGCTCGAGCGCCAGGTTGGACATCAGGGTGCCGACTGCTCCCTGTACCGCGCCCATGCGCATACGATCGCGCACGATCACGTAAAGCAGTTCGTCGCCGTTGTAGATCCGGCCATCGCCGTCGATGAGGAGCACCCGGTCGGCATCGCCGTCGACGCCGATGCCGAGATCTGCCCCCTGTTCGAGCACGGCCGCACGCAAGGCGCCTGGCGAGGTGGCGCCGCAGCGCTCGTTGATGTTCAGGCCATTCGGCTCGGCGCCGATCGTTGCCACATCGGCACCGAGTTCGTGAAAGACGTGCGGGGTGGAGTGGTACCCGGCACCGTTGGCACAGTCCACGACGAGCTTCATGCCGCGAAGATCGAGATCCGAGGGAAACGTGCCCTTGCAGAACTCGATATAGCGCCCGGGGGCGTCCTCCATCCGGCGAGCGCGTCCGAGCGATGCGGAACGCACGCAACCGATCGGTTCGTCGATGGCAGCCTCGATGTCAGCTTCGACCTGATCGGGCAATTTGTCGCCGTCTGCCGAGAAGAACTTGATGCCGTTGTCGTCGAACGGGTTGTGCGAAGCGCTGATCACGACGCCCGCGGAAAGTCGCAGGGCGCGCGTGAGATAGGCCACACCGGGCGTGGGCAGCGGGCCGGTGAGCAGGACATTGACGCCAGCCGAGGAGAAGCCGGCGACCAGCGCGGCCTCGAGCATGTAGCCCGAGATCCGCGTGTCCTTGCCGATCAGCACGGTCGAGCGGGAGCCCGTCGCGCCGCCGTCGCGATCGCTCCAGGAGGCCGTGGGGGCTCGCGTGGCAAGCACCCTGCCCGCCGCGTAACCGAGCCTGAGCACGAAATCGGGGGTGATCGGTGAATCACCGACACGACCACGGATCCCGTCGGTGCCGAAATACCTGCGCGTCATCTTGTTTTTCTCCGTGAATCAGGGGATCGCAGGGATCACTGCGTGCCCGCTTTCGAGATTGCGCTCCAGACGCGCAGGGCGTCGCGGGTTTCGGCCACGTCGTGGACGCGAACGATTCCTGCGCCGCGCGCTGCCGCGGCCAGCGCCGCCGCGAGGCTGCCTGCAAGGCGTTGCCCGAGCGGCTGGCCGGTGAGCTTGCCGATCATCGATTTGCGCGAGAGGCCAACGAGGATCGGCTGGCCGAGTCCGAGCAGTTCATCGAGAGCCTCGAGCAACTGCAGGTTGTGCTCGAGCGTCTTGCCGAAGCCGATGCCGGGGTCGACGACGATGCGCGCCGCCTGGATGCCTCGCGCCAGCAGCGCATCAACCCGCTCGCGCAGGAAATCCTCGACCTCGGCCACCACATCCTGGTAGGCGGGGGCGAGTTGCATGGTGGCCGGTTCGCCCTGCATGTGGACAACGCACAGACCACAGCGCGCCTCGGCGATGGCGTCGATCGAACCGGGAGCAGTAAAGCCGCCGATGTCGTTGATCATGTCGGCGCCGGCGGCAAGCGCCTCGCGCATCACTTCGGGCTTGCGGGTATCGACTGACAGCGGCCGGCCGCAATCGGCCAGCGCTTCGAGCACCGGCAGCAACCGGCGCAATTCTTCGGAAGCATCGACCGTGTCCGCCCCGGGCCGGGTCGATTCGCCGCCCAGGTCGAGGATATCGGCGCCGCTGTCGACCATGGCTCGGGCTGCGCTGATCGCAGCCTGCGGATCGGTGAGCCGGGCCCCGCCGGAGAAGGAGTCGGGTGTGAGATTGAGCACACCCATGACAAGCGGCCGATCGAGCGCAAGCTCGAATCGGCCGCATTGCAGCAGCTTTTGCTGCGGACGTGGCATCGTCATTCAAAAAAAGACCGGTGGTCCGCTCCTGCGCCTCCGCCCTTACGGCGCGGCCGGCTCGGCAGGCGCAGCCGGCGGCGCAGGTGCAGGCGCCACGACGGTCGTGCTGCCCGGCGATCCACCGCCACCCGAAGCACTGCTTTGCTTCGGCGGACGAGGCGGCCGACCCGACATGATGTCGTCGATCTGGTCGGAATCGATCGTTTCCCACTCGAGCAAGGTGCTTGCCATGGCCTCGACCTTGTCGCGATTCTCTTCGAGGATCTGGCGCGCTCTCGCGTATTGCTCGTCGATGATCCGGCGGATCTCGCCGTCGACCTTGCGCATGGTTTCTTCGGAGACATGCGTGGTCTTGGTAATCGACCGACCGAGGAAAATCTCGCCCTCGTTCTCGGCATAGACCATCGGTCCGAGGAGATCGCTCATGCCGTAGCGGGTGACCATGTCGCGCGCCATGGCGGTGGCCCGCTCGAAGTCGTTCGATGCGCCGGTGGTCATCTGGTTCATGAACAGCTCTTCGGCGATCCGGCCGCCGAACAGGACGGCGATCGTGCTGAGCATGCGCTCGCGGTCGAGACTGTAGCGGTCGCCTTCGGGAAGCTGCATGGTGACGCCGAGCGCCCGTCCGCGAGGAATGATCGTGACCTTGTGGACCGGGTCGGTCTTCGGCACGATCTTCGCTACCACCGCATGGCCCGACTCATGGTAGGCGGTGTTGCGACGCTCGTCTTCGGGCATGACGATCGAGCGGCGCTCCGCGCCCATGATGATCTTGTCCTTGGCACGCTCGAAGTCGATCATCTCGACCAGCCGCGCGTTGCGACGCGCCGCAAAGAGCGCCGATTCGTTCACCAGGTTTGCCAGGTCGGCGCCCGAAAAGCCGGGCGTGCCGCGCGCCAGCACATCGGCGCGCACATCTTGCCCCATGGGCACCTTGCGCATGTGCACGACCAGGATCTGCTCGCGCCCCCGGATGTCGGGCAGCGGCACGACGACCTGGCGGTCGAAGCGGCCCGGGCGCAGGAGCGCGGGATCGAGCACATCGGGGCGGTTGGTGGCTGCGATGACGATGACGCCCTGCCCTGTTTCAAAGCCGTCCATCTCTACGAGCAACTGGTTCAGCGTCTGTTCGCGCTCGTCGTTCCCGCCGCCGAGGCCGGCGCCCCGCTGACGGCCCACGGCATCGATCTCGTCGATGAACAGGATGCACGGCGCGTGCTTCTTGGCGTTCTCGAACATGTCGCGAACCCGAGCCGCACCCACCCCGACAAACATTTCGACGAAGTCGGAACCCGAGATCGAGAAAAACGGCACCTTCGCTTCGCCGGCGATCGCGCGGGCGAGCAGGGTCTTGCCCGTGCCCGGTGAGCCGACCATCAGCACGCCGCGCGGAATCCGGCCGCCCAGCTTCTGGAACTTGGAGGGATCGCGCAGGAACTCGACAAGCTCAGAGACTTCTTCCTTGGCCTCGTCGCACCCGGCGACGTCGGCGAAGGTGACGTTATTGTTGCTTTCGTCGAGCAGCTTCGCCTTGGATTTGCCGAACGAAAAGGCGCCCCCGCGTCCGCCGCCCTGCATCTGGCGCATGAAGAAGACCCACACCCCGATCAGCAGCAGCATCGGGAACCAGGACACGAAAATGTTGAGCAGCAGCGACTGCTCTTCTTCAGGTCGAACGTTGACCTGGACGCCGTCCTTCATGAGGTCGCCGACCATCCAGATGTCGTTGGGGGCGTTGACCGTGATCGAGCGGCCGTCCTTGGCGCGCGCGCGCAAGGTGCGCCCATCGACGACGACGCTATCGATTCCCCCGTTCTTGGCTTCGGCCATGAACTGCGAATACGGCATGTCGCCGCCACGTGTCTGACGCGTGTCGAACTGCTTGAATACGGTAAACAGCACCAGCGCGATGACCAGCCAGACCGCGGCCTTGGAGAACGCATTGTTCACTAACTGACTCCTTTGGGCCTCACAGACCCTTTGCCTGCGCTATTCTACGCGGTTGCCCCACGCGGACCCCGTGAGTCCGCACCGGGGGCGCCACCTTTCGACGTCCGGGCGGTCGCCTTCATGCCACGCCCGAGCAGATAAGTTTCGGCCGACCGATCCCTCGATGCCTTTGGCTTGCGCGGCGCCACCGCAATGAAGATTTCCCGGAACCGTTCCACGAGCTGACTGTAACCGCTGCCGTGAAAGCACTTGACCAGCAAGCCACCCTGCGGCGCCAGCCTTGTCCGCGCAAATTCGAGCGCCAGTTCAACCAGGTCCGACATCCGCGCTGAATCGGCCATTGCCACACCGCTCAGATTGGGGGCCATGTCCGAAACCACAAGGTCGACGCAGTGCGGGCCGAGCATCGTTTCGAGCCGCGCAAGGGTCTCCTGCTCACGAAAGTCGCCCTGCAGGAATTCCACGCTCTCGACGGGTTGCATCGGCAGCATGTCGAGCGCAATGATCCGTCCGTCGATGCCGCCGCCCTGGTCTGGCGGTCTTGCGAGGCGTTCGCGCAGCACCTGGCTCCAGGCACCCGGTGCCGAGCCCAGGTCGACGACGATCATGCCGCGATGAATCAAGCGATCCTGCTCGGCAATCTGGATCAGCTTGAAGGCGGCGCGTGAGCGATACTGATGCTTCTGCGCAAGCTTCACATACGGATCGTTGATATGCTGGGTAATCCAGGAACGATCCACCTTGCCCTTCTTCATTCGGCCCCTTTTCGCCGGCAATCCCGGCAGCGCTTCCGATCATGACATCCGACACGAACCCATCGACTCTGCGCAATTCGGCGCTGCAGCTGACGCCCGCTGAACGCAAGGGACTGCGAGCGGTCGCCCACCACCTCGATCCGGTCGTAACGATTGGCGATGCCGGCCTCAGTTCGTCCGTGCTCGCCGAGATCGAGCGGGCGCTCGACGCCCATGGCCTGGTCAAGATCCGCGTGCACGGAGACGATCGGGTCCGCCGCGAGGCGCTTCTTGGGGAGGTCTGCGAGGGCGCGCGATGCGCACCGGTGCAGATGATCGGCAAGCTGTTCGTGGTGTGGCGCCCGAAGCGCGAAGCCGGAACCGGCGGCAATGCCGGCACTTCGAAACGCAGCGCGGCGCGTCAGACAAAGAAGCGGGCAGGCGCCCGAAAAGAGGCCGAGGCCTCGCGGCCGACCGCCGTTCAGAGCGCGCCGTCGCGCGCGCGGCCGGCCACCGCCGGAGCCTCACCGGCGCGCAAGACGCCCACCTTCAAGCCGACCGGCGCGCGACGCACCGGCGCTGCTGCTGCGGCACGGCCTCTCACTCGTAGCGCACGCCCAGAATCTGGTATTCGCGGAGGCCGGCGGGGGCGTTGACTTCGGCCGTGTCTTCGACACGCCGTCCGATCAGCGCGCGCGCGATCGGACTCGACACGGAGATCCGGCCGGCCTTGATATCGGCTTCGTCCTCGCCGACGATCTGGTAAGTCACGGTGTCGCCCGATTCGAGTTCTTCGAGCTCGACTGTGGCGCCGAACACCACGCGTCCGTCGGTATCCAGCTCCCGAGGGTCGATAATCTGCGCGTTGGCGAGTTTTGATTCGACTTCGGCGATCCGACCTTCGATGAACCCCTGGCGGTCGCGGGCGGCATCATATTCTGCATTTTCCGACAGGTCACCCTGGGCGCGGGCTTCGGCGATCGCGTTGATCACTGCCGGTCTTTCAACGGTCTTGAGCTTTTGAAGTTCCCCCTTCAGCAGCTCCGCCCCGCGGCGGGTCAGCGGAATCGTGGTCATCGCAAGTCCTTTTTGGAAAACAATTCGGACCGCGCGCCCTTGCGGGCCAGCGGTCCGTTGCCTGTGATTGTACGCGAATCGCAAATGGCTAGAGCGTGGCGTGCAACTCCTGCAGCGAATAGACCTCGAGCCGGTGCAGATACCGCATCCCTTCGACCGCGGCGCGCGCACCGGCCATGGTGGTGAAGTAAGTGACGCGTTGCCCCAGCGCGGTCGTACGAATCGAGCGCGAGTCGTGGATTGCGCCGCGCTTGTCCTCGACCGTGTTGATGACCAGGGCGATCTCGCCGTTCTTCAGCAAGTCAACCACATGCGGGCGCCCTTCCTGGACCTTGTAGACCGCGGTGACCGGCAGGCCGGCGGCACCCAGCGCAGCCGCCGTGCCTTTCGTGGCGACCAGCGTGAAGCCCAGCCGGTGGAGCGCCCCGGCCAATGCCACGGCCGCGGGCTTGTCCGAGTTCTTCACCGAGACGAACACGGTGCCGGACTCCGGCAGGCGCACGCCCGCGCCCAGTTGCGACTTCACGAAGGCCTCGCCAAAGGAATAGCCCACGCCCATGACCTCGCCGGTCGACTTCATCTCGGGGCCCAGGATCGTGTCGACGCCCGGGAACTTGACGAAAGGAAACACCGCCTCCTTGATCGAGTAGTAGCCCGGCACGATTTCGTCGTGCACGCCCTGGTCGGCCAGGCTGCGCCCGGCCATGCAGCGCGCTGCGACCTTGGCCAGCTGCAGGCCGGTGGCCTTCGAGACGTAGGGCACGGTACGCGAGGCGCGCGGATTCACCTCGAGCACGAACACCGTGCCATCGCCGCCGCTGCCGTCCTGCTGGATCGCGAACTGCACGTTCATCAGGCCGCAGACCTTCAGCGCGCGGGCCATCAGCGCGCTCTGGCGCTTCAGTTCCGCCACGATGGCCGGCGACAGCGAATAGGGCGGCAAGGAGCACGCCGAGTCGCCGGAATGCACGCCGGCCTGCTCGATGTGTTCCATGACGCCACCGATGAAGACCTCCTTGCCGTCGGACGCCAGGTCGACATCGACTTCGATGGCGTCGTTCAGGAAGCGGTCCAGCAGTACCGGGCTTTCATGGGAAACCTTGACCGCTTCGCGCATGTAGCGCTCGAGATCCCTTTGCTCGTGCACGATCTCCATCGCGCGCCCGCCAAGCACATAGCTGGGGCGCACCACCAGCGGATAGCCGATATCGCCGGCCAGCTCGATCGCCTGCGCCTCGGTGCGCGCGGTGCGATTGGGCGGCTGCTTCAGGCCCAGCTCGACGAGCAGATGCTGGAAGCGCTCGCGATCTTCGGCGATATCGATCGATTCCGGAGAGGTGCCGATGATCGGCACGCCGTTGGCCTCCAGCGCCAGCGCCAGCTTGAGCGGCGTCTGCCCGCCGTACTGGACGATCACGCCGAGCGGCTTTTCGACGGCGACGATCTCCAGCACATCTTCGAGCGTGAGCGGCTCGAAGTACAGGCGATCGGAGGTGTCGTAATCCGTTGAGACGGTCTCCGGATTGCAGTTGACCATGATCGTCTCGAAACCGTCTTCGCGCAGTGCGAACGCAGCATGCACGCAGCAGTAGTCAAATTCGATCCCCTGGCCGATCCGGTTCGGCCCGCCGCCGAGCACCATGATTTTCTTGCGATCGGTGGGCCGCGTCTCGTCTTCGTCCTCATAAGTCGAATACATGTACGCGGTGTCGGTGGGAAACTCGCCCGCGCAGGTGTCGACCCGCTTGTAGACCGGGCGCACGCCGAGAGCGTGGCGAATCGCGCGCAGCGCATCGGCGTTGGTGCCGAGAACAACGGCCAGGCGCCGATCGGAGAAGCCCCGGGCCTTGAGCCAGTGCAGTTCTTCGGCGCTCAGCGAATCGAGCATGCGCCCTCGGAGCCGGGCCTCGATGGCGATCAACTCCTCGATCTGGGCAAGGAACCAGGGATCGATGCCCGACTCTTCGTGGATCTCCGCCACGCTCATGCCGACCCGGAAGGCATCGCCCACATACAGGATGCGCTCGGGACCCGGCTCACCCAGCTCGGTGGCGATCTCGTCGCGATCGGTGCTGCGTTCGTCCAGCCCGTCGATACCGGTCTCGAGTCCGCGCAAGGCCTTCTGGAAGCTCTCCTGGAAGGTGCGCCCGATCGCCATGACTTCGCCCACCGACTTCATCTGCGTGGTAAGTCGCGAATCGGCCAGCGGGAACTTCTCGAACGCGAAGCGCGGAATCTTTGTGACGACGTAGTCGATCGTCGGCTCGAACGAAGCCGGTGTCGCGCCGCCCGTGATCTCGTTGCGAAGCTCGTCGAGCGTGTAGCCGACCGCAAGCTTGGCAGCGACCTTGGCGATCGGAAAACCGGTGGCCTTGGAGGCGAGCGCCGACGAGCGCGAGACGCGCGGGTTCATTTCGATGACGATCATCCTGCCATCGGTCGGGCTGATCGCAAACTGCACATTGGAGCCGCCCGTCTCGACCCCGATCTCGCGCAGGATCGCGATGGAGGCATCGCGCATCAACTGGTATTCGCGGTCGGTGAGGGTCTGCGCCGGCGCTACGGTGATCGAGTCGCCGGTATGCACTCCCATCGGATCCAGGTTCTCGATCGAGCAGACGATGATGCAGTTGTCGGCGCGGTCGCGCACGACCTCCATCTCGAACTCCTTCCAGCCGATGAGCGACTCTTCGATCAGCAACTCGCTCGTCGGGGAAGCCTCGAGGCCGCGCTTGCAGATCACTTCGAACTCTTCACCGTTGTAGGCGATGCCCCCGCCCGTGCCGCCAAGCGTGAAGCTGGGCCGGATAATCGCCGGAAAGCCGATGCTCTTTTGCCCAAGCCAGGCTTCTTCCAGGGAGTGCGCAATGGCCGAGCGAGCCGACGCGAGACCGATGCGGGTCATCGCCTCCTTGAACTTGAGCCGGTCCTCGGCCATGTCGATCGCCGCCGGCGAGGCGCCGATCAACTCGACGCTGTATTTTTCCAGCACGCCGTTGTGGTGCAGATCGAGCGCGCAGTTCAGTGCGGTCTGGCCACCCATGGTGGGCAGGATGGCATCGGGGCGCTCCTTGGCGATGATGCGCTCGACGACCGGCCAGGTGATCGGCTCGATGTAGGTCACGTCGGCCGTTTCGGGGTCGGTCATGATCGTGGCCGGATTGCTGTTGACCAGGATGACCCTGAAGCCCTCCTCGCGTAGCGCCTTGCACGCCTGCGCGCCTGAGTAGTCGAACTCGCAGGCCTGCCCGATGACGATCGGGCCGGCGCCGATGATCAGGATTTTCTTGATGTCGGTACGCTTGGGCATGGTGCTGGATCAGTGAACGGGCGCGGCGAGCTTTGCCTGCGCCTCTTGCATCAGCGCCACGAACCGGTCGAACAGATAGTGGATGTCCTGTGGACCGGGACTCGCCTCGGGGTGGCCTTGAAAACAGAAGGCCGGCCGGTCGACATACTCGAAGCCCTGCACCGAATCATCGAAGAGCGACGCATGGGTGATCCGCAGGTTCGCCGGCAGCGACGCCGAATCGACCGCGAAGCCGTGGTTCTGGCTGGTGATATGGACCTTGCCAGTGGCGATGTTGCGCACCGGATGGTTGGCGCCATGATGGCCGAACTTCATTTTCATGGTGCGCGCGCCAGCGGCCAGCCCCATGATCTGGTGGCCGAGGCAGATGCCGAAAACCGGCACGCCGTGCTCGACCAACTCGCGCGTCGCCACGATCGCGTAGTCGCAAGGCTCCGGATCGCCGGGGCCATTGGAGAGGAAAATGCCATCGGGCTCGTAGGCAAGCGCCTCGGCCGCGCTGGTGCGCGCGGGCACCACGATCAGCTCGCAGCCGCGGTCGACGAGCAGTCGCAGGATGTTGCGCTTCACGCCGAAATCGTAGGCCACGACCCGGAAGCGGCGCGAGGGTGGCGAGGCGAAACCCGCGCCCAACTTCCAAGAACCTTCGGTCCAGGCATAGGGTTCACGGGTCGAGACCACGGCGGCCAGATCCATGCCGGTCAGGCCCGGGAATTCGCGCGCGGCATCGATCGCCGCCCGCTCATCGAGCGTTTCACCGGGCCGCGAGGCCGCCACGAGACAGCCGCCCTGTGCGCCGTTGTCGCGCAGCAGTCTCGTGAGCCGGCGGGTGTCGATCCCGGCGATCCCCGGCACCCCTTCGCGCACCAGGTAATCGGTCAGCGACTCGACGCTGCGCCAGTTCGACAGATGAGCGGGCACGTCTTTCACGATCAGACCGGCGGCGTGGATCTTCAGCGCCTCGACGTCCTCGGGGTTGATTCCGTAGTTGCCGATGTGGGGGTAGGTCAGGGTGACGAGCTGGCGGCAATAACTCGGATCGGTGAGGATCTCCTGATAGCCGGTCATGGCCGTGTTGAACACGACCTCGCCGGACGCGCGGACAGGTGCGCCCACCGAGCGCCCGCGAAAGACGGTGCCGTCTGCCAGCGCAAGAAGTGCGGGAACGGACTCGGGGATCAAACGCGCACCGACCGGCCGGGCGGGTTCGTGATTCTCATCGGGTGACAACGGAAACTCCTGAGGAATTCACCGGTGCACCCGTGCCGACTCGCGGAAACTGGTCGGCCGCGGCGGCGTTACAGCGTGCCGCTGGCCGAAACGACCCGGCCGCAGGCGGCGGCTCGGCAGAGTGTAAATGGGAAGGCAGGCGCTAACCGGTGAGCGTTGGTAAACCGGCTGATTGTAGCATCGGGGCCGATTCAGCTGCGTGCGCATCGAGTTGAACGAAGCCCGCCGGGGGAGAGATCCGCCCGGCGGCCGTTCGTGCGACGAAAGGCCACCCTCAACTGTCGCGCTACTTTACAGCGATGGCATCCATGCCGCTGGCCCATTCTCCAACGGCCTGAAATGCAAGCATTTGTTAAAACTGGCACATTCGTTGCTTAATTCCTGTTCGGTCCTGGCACATCACGCGGTGTGCGTCCCGGGACTTTCCACTAATGGGGACTGGAAATGAAAACGCGATTGACTCTTACTACCTTTGCGCTTGCACTCACAACCGCACTTTCCAGCGGTGCATTTGCAGAGGCGCTGATCGTGTCGCCTAACGGCTTCGCACAGATCGGCATCAATGATGACGGATCTCTGGATGCAAACACTTCGGCCGGACTCGTCGGGATCGGATACAAATTTACTGGCCAGGGAGGTCGTACCGGCTTTCAGGATGCGCTGACGCCCGGGTGCGCCTGCGAAGCGTGGGGCGTTTCGGCCAACGGAATCGGAGGCCAGGTCGGGCAGACAACCGGCAATCAGAATATTACCGTCCTGCCCTCCTCGACTGCTGCTTCCACATTCACCTCGAACACGGCTCTTGGCACGCTCTCGGGGTTGACGATTACCCAGGTGTTTTCGCTCGGCACAGAAACGGCCACCGGTGCACTGTTCAAGAACCAGGTAACGATTCACAACGGTACGGGCGCAAACGTTACGGATCTGCGCTATGCGCGCGCCATGGATTGGGATGTGCCTCCGACCGAGTTCAGCGAATTCGTGACCATGCGGGGAACGACGACGACGACGAGCCTGCTGCACTCGACCGACAATGGCTTCGCGAACGCCAATCCGCTCACCGCGATCAATGATCCCGGCATCATCGGCCCGATCGATGCGGACGGAACAACCGGCCCGTCGGACCACGGCTCCCTGTTCGTATTCGGCTTCGGCGACCTGCTTGCCGACACCGATTTCACCTTCAACATCTTCTACGGAGCGGGCGCGAACGGGGCTGATGCACTGGCCTTGCTGGGTGCCATTTCGCCCGAGCTCTACTCGCTTGGCCAATCCACTAGCGCCGGCGGCGCAGCGACGGGCCTTCCCACCTACGTTTTCGCCTTCAACGGCGTCGGCGGATCGGTTGTGATTCCGCCCCCGTCGGGTGTCCCGGCACCGGCGACCTTGTGGCTGATTGGCGCTGGACTGTTGGGTTTTGCCGCGAAACGCCGCCGTCGCATCTGAAGTTTTTTCACTCTCAGTGACTGAGGGCGGCACCGAAAGGTGCCGCCCTCTTTCCGCGAGCGCGCAGGCCGCTACAGCTTCTCGGTTTCGCCGGTTTTCGGCTGCCACTTCATCAGCCGCTTTTCAGCCACGCTGACGAGACCGTCGAGGACCAACGCGAAGATGGTGAGCACCACGATGCCGGCCATCACCGTGTTGATGTCGAACGTGCCTTCGGCCTGCAGGATCAGATAGCCTACGCCCTTGGCAGATCCGAGATACTCGCCGACCACTGCACCGACAAAGGCCAGACCGACTGAGGTGTGCAGGCTCGAGAACACCCAGCTCATGGCACTGGGCAGATAGACCTGGCGCAGCAACTGGCGACGGTTGGCGCCGAGCATGCGGGCGTTGGCCAGGATGGTCGGGCTGACCTCGCGCACCCCCTGGTACACGTTGAAGAACACGATGAAAAAGACCAGCGTGAAACCGAGCGCAACCTTTGACCAGACGCCGAGGCCGAACCAGACCGAGAAGATCGGCGCGAGGATCACTCGCGGCATCGAGTTCATTGCCTTGATGTACGGATCGAAGACGGCGCCGGCCGTGGGCGACAAGGCGAGCCACATGCCGACCACGAGCGCGAGGCCGGTGCCGATCGCGAACGCCGCCAGCGTTTCGAACAGCGTAACCCCGAGGTGCGGAAAAATCTCCCCGCTGGTGAACCACGTGACGACGCGCTGAAAGACCAGCCAGGGCTCGCCGAAGAAGAAGGCCGCCTGCCTGGGATTGTCGAAATAAAACGGCGGCAGCAGAGTCGGACTGGTCATTACATACCAGAACCCGATCACCACGGCGAGCAACAGGAGTTGCACCACGCGCAGTTGCAATGCGCCCATTCTCATGCGAAGGATCCGAGTGTCACGGCTGCGCGCCGACGCGCCGCCTTCATGGGAGCCGCCGTATCCAGCGCCGTATCCAGCGCCGTATCCAGCGCCGTATCCACGGCCGCATCCAGCGCTGCAGCGCCGTCCTCAGGCGACAAGCTTTTGCTGCGCATAGCCTTTGAGGACTTCTTCGCGAAGCACCGACCAGATCTGCTCGTGCAGGTCGATGAAAGAGCGCTGCGTGCGGATCTCGGCCACGTCGCGCGGGCGGGCCAGCTCGACCGCAAACTCGCCGATCGGGTGCGAGCCCGGTCCGGCCGACATCACCACGACGCGATCGCTCATCGCGATCGCTTCGTCCAGATCGTGGGTGATGAACAGCACCGCCTTGCGACTGGCCGCCCACAGTTCGAGTACTTCGTTTTCCATGAGCTGACGGGTCTGGATGTCGAGCGCCGAGAACGGCTCGTCCATCAGGATGATGTCCGGATCGAGAATCAGGGTCTGCGCAAGCGCGACGCGCTTGCGCATGCCGCCTGAGAGCTGATGCGGGTAGCGATCCCCGAATCCGCCGAGGCCCACCCGGTGCAGCCATTCCTCGGCATGCCGGCGCGCCTCGGCATCGGCGACACCATGAAACTGCAGCCCGGCCATCACGTTGGCCAGCGCGCTGCGCCACGGCATCAGTGCATCGGACTGGAACATGTAGCCGGCGCGTTTATTCACGCCTGCGAGCGGCTCGCCGAAGGCGCGCACCGAGCCGCTCGAAGGCTGCAGCAGCCCTGCGCCGACGTTGAGCAGCGTGGACTTGCCGCAGCCGGTCGGGCCGACCACCGACACGAACTCGCCGGGTGCGATGTGCACGGTCACGTCGCGCACGGCCGTATAGCGTTGCCCGGGCGCCTCTCGCGAGACGAAGGTGCAGGTGATGTCTTCGAGCGAGAGCGCCGGTTGCAGCCGCGGTTTCACCGTGCTCATGTGGCCGGGTGCGCGAGCGCCTTGTGCACGAAGGCGTTGGTCCAGATCGCGGAAAGATCGATCTTCTTGCCCTCGAGGCTGGGGTCGAAGGCCTGCAGGGCGCGCAGGGCGGTCTTCGGACCGGCTTCCGGCATCAGTCCGTCGGGCGAGATCGCTTCGCGTACGTGCTGCCAGGCCGACAGGTACAGCGCCCGGTCGCCCAGCAGGTAGCCTTCCGGAACCGTCTTGACGATATCCGATGGCCCTGCCGTCTGGAGCCACTTGAGGGCCCGCACCATGGCGTTGGTGAGCGCCTGGGTAGTGTTCGGATTGCGCTTGAGGAACTCGGAGGGCGCATACAGGCAACCCGAGGGCATCGGGCCGCCGAACACTGCCTCAGCCTCCTTGATCGTCCGGGTGTCGGACACCACCTTGATGGCGCCGTCGCGCTCGAGGATGGAGATCACCGGGTCCAGGTTGGCGATCGCGTCGATCTGGCCGGACTTCATCGCCGAGACTGCGCCCGCCGCAGCGCCGACACCGATGAACGATACGTCGGAGGGCTTGAGCCCCGCTCGCGCCAGCACGAAGTTGGCCATCATGTTGGTCGACGAGCCGGGCGCCGACACCCCGATCTTGCGGCCCTTCAGGTCGGCCACGCTCTTGTAGTCGGGCATGGTCCTGGTCGACACCGCAAGCACGATCTGCGGGGCCCGGCCCTGCAGTACGAACTCGGTGAACATCTGGCCTTTGGACTGCAGATTGATCGTGTGCTCGAAGGCTCCCGACACCACGTCGGCCGAGCCTCCGACCACTGCTCGCAGCGCCGCTGAACCACCGGCGAAATCGACGATATCGACGGCGAGCCCTTCGTCACCGAAATAATGGAGCTGTTCGGCGATCGTGAGCGGCAGATAATAGAACAGGTTCTTGCCGCCGACGGAGATCGTGAGCTTCGGCTTCTCGAGCTTTTGCTTCTGCGCGAAGGCCAGCGAGGGTATCGAAGCGATTGCCGGAACGGCGAGCATCGTGGCCAGGAAGGTTCTGCGCATGGTCATCCTCCAATTCGTTCGGATCCGGAATTCTTCTGGATGCAGATTACCCGATCATCCCTGAGTGCGGCGATCTGCGCCGGGATCAGCCGGTCGAGTTCAAGCACGCGCAGCCGGCCAGGGGACTGCCTGACGATCCGGAACCTGTGCCCATGCGGCCCCCTTGAAATGCCTGTCTACACCGAGCGCCGATCGCGCAGCGCCTGCGCGATCGTACTCGGATCGACATATTCCAATTCGCTACCCACCGGCACGCCGCGTGCGAGGCGCGACACCTTCAGGCCGCGCGCGCGCAATAGCTCCCCGATGTAGTGAGCCGTCGCCTCGCCTTCCTGAGTGAAATTGGTCGCGAGTATCACCTCGCGCACATCGGGATCTGCAGCCCGCTCGAGAAGCCGATCGAGCCCGATCTGCTTCGGGCCGATGCCATCGAGGGGCGACAGGCGACCCATCAACACGAAGTAAAGGCCGCCGAAGGACATCGTCTGCTCGACCATCAACAGGTCGGCCGGGGTCTCCACCACGCATAGCAGGGCGGGATCCCGGCGCGGCGACGAACAGGTCTCGCAGATCTCCTGCTCGGTGAAGGTGTTGCAGCGTGCGCAATGCCGGATCCGCGCCACCGACTCGGCGAGCGCGCGGGACAGCTGCGAGGCGCCTTCCCGATCATGTTGCAGCAGATGGTAGGCGAAGCGCTGCGCCGATTTGGTGCCGACGCCGGGCAAACGCCGCAAGGCCGAGGTCAGCGCTTCGAGCGGCGCGGGAGTCTTCATCGATGGGCGGCGGCTCAGAACGGCAGCTTGAATCCCGGCGGCAGGGGCAAGCCGGAGGTCAGCGCGCCCATCTTCTCGGTAGCAGTTTGCTCCGCTCGTCGCAGCGCGTCGTTCATCGCCGCCACGACGAGGTCTTCGAGCATGTCCTTGTCATCGGCGAGCAGGCTCGGATCGATCGCGATTCGCTTCACGTCGTTGCGGCACGTGACAGTGACCTTGACAAGGCCGGCGCCCGACTGGCCTTCGACTTCGATCAGCGCCAATTCCTCCTGCGCCTTCTTCATGTTGTCCTGCATCTGCTGGGCCTGCTTCATCAGGCCGGCGAGTTGTCCCTTAAGCATTCATTTCTCCCGGGGGGCGGTTGCCGGCGGCCGGTCGTACCGAACCTGGCACGATCGTGCCGCCGAATTCATTCAATAGAGTCTGCACGAACGGATCGGCCTCGATTGCCGCCTGCGCGCTCGCCTGGTCGTCGGATCGGCGCTGGTGCGCCGCTGCCGCGGCGGTTGGGCCGGCGACCGCGCCGACTTCGACGCTCAGCCTTACGTCGCGGCCGAAATGGGCGGCGAGCAAGTCGCGCGCGCGCTTGACGGTGGCCGCTTCGGCCAGCGGTCGGATCGGCACCCTGAGCCGAAAATGCAGCTCCTGGTGGCCAAGCAACTCGCTTTGCTGCAGGAACTGCGCAGCCATGCCGCCCGCGCGAACCCGTGCGACCAGCGCGGGCCAGTCGCCATCGAAGTGAGCAGTGCCGGCCGCGTTCGGAGCTGCCGCAGCGCCGGGTCTGGCCGACGGCGCCACTGGGTCGGCCGGCTGCCCGGGAGCGCGGTCGTCGGACGGGGCGGGTCGGCGCAGGGCTGCGCGAAGCGCCTCGCGGGCCGGCCCGCTGCTGCTGGATCGGGCAGCGGACGAAGCCGCGGAACCACGGGCGGTCGCCGAATCCGATGCGTGGGCGCTCGCTGCCTGGGGTGCGAGAGCCGCCCCGGCGCACGCGCGAGCGCTCGCTGATTCCGGTGCGCGAGCGGGCGCTCGCGCAGCCGAGGCTTCGACGGCGGGTGTGCCCGGGCCAGCGGCCGCTGCCGCCGGCGCGCGTGCCGCCCCGACCGAACGGGCCGGCGGCGCAAGTCCGTCGTCGGGCCGAAAGGCGAGCATTCGCAACAGGGTCATGGTGAACCCGGTATGGGGATCAGGCGCCAGCGGAAGGTCGCGCTGTGCATGAACCGCGATCTGGTAGTGAACCTGGATTTCCTCGGGCGCCAGGCGCGCCGCCAGCCGCTCGAGCAAGGCCGAATCGTCACCGGGCGCCGGCACCCCGGCCTGGACCAGCGCGATGCGCTGGAGCAGGAGCGCCAGTTCGGAGAGCGCAGCATCGAACGGCGTGTTGATCTCGAGCATCGCATCGGCTTGCGCCACCAGCGCGACACCATCGCGATCGGCCAGCGCACCCACGATGCGCTCCAGATACGCCCGATCGACCACGCCGAGCATCTCGCGCACGGCCGCCTCAGAGAGCTCGCCTGCGCCGAACGAAATCGCCTGGTCGAGCACCGAGAGCGCATCGCGCATGCTGCCGGCCGCGGCCCGGCCGATGAGCGCCAGGGCGCCACGCTGGTAACCGATGTTCTCCGCCTCGAGCACGCGCTCGAGATGCGCCGCCACGGTGGACGGCGCCATGTTCTTCAGGCTGAATTGCAGACAGCGCGACAACACCGTGACCGGCACCTTGTGCGGATCGGTCGTGGCAAGCACGAAGACGACATGCGGCGGCGGCTCCTCGAGCGTCTTGAGCATCGCGTTGAACGCATGGTTGCTCAGCATGTGCACTTCGTCGATGACGTAGACCTTGTAGCGCCCGACGGTTGGCGCATAGACCGCGTTCTCGAGCAACTGCGTCATTTCCTCGACACCGCGGTTCGATGCTGCATCGAGTTCGAGGCAATCGACGAAACGGCCGGTGTCGATGCCGGTGCATGCCGCACAGATTCCGCAGGGCCGGGCACTGACACCGGTTTCGCAGTTCAGCGCCTTCGCCAGGATGCGTGCGATCGTGGTCTTGCCGACGCCGCGTGTGCCAGTGAACAGGTAAGCGTGGTGCAGCCGACCGGTATCGAGCGCATGGGTGAGCGCGCGCACGACATGCTCCTGGCCGACCAGCGATTCGAAGTCGCGGGGGCGCCACTTGCGGGCCAGCGCCTGGTGGGTCATCGGCACTCGGGTTCGGTGAAAGCTCGACGGAGCCAGGAAAAGAGTCGGGAAGGCACAGGAAAAGTCCGGGTGGGCGAGCCGGAACCCCGGCACGCACGGGGAAAGGCTGTGGCTGCTTCCTTCCGGACCTGACCAGGTTCACCCATCCGCACTGCGGGGAGGCCCGCCCGCTGCGGATTCTATCAGCGCGTCGGAAAGTCGGCGGTCTTGCCATTACCGGGCGGCGGACCCGCCGGGCAATAGCGGATCGCTGTGATATTGTTTCCAGCGACGATGCCAGCCGGGAACACCGATTCGATGGGCGAGCGGTGCGGTTCAGTGGGAGCTTTCATGTCCGTCGAGCATATTACCGACTCTACCTTCGATGCGCAGGTGCTGAAGTCCGATTCACCGGTTCTGGTCGACTATTGGGCCGAATGGTGCGGACCCTGCAAGATGGTCGCACCGATCCTCGATGAGGTGGCCCGGGATTACGGCGACAAGGTACGGGTCGTGAAGCTCAATGTCGACGAGAACCAGGCGGTGCCAGCTCGTTACGGGATCCGCGGCATCCCTACTCTGATGCTGTTTCACAAGGGCGAAGTCGTCGAAACCAAGGTCGGCGCGCTGTCGAAGTCCCAACTTACGCTGTTTCTGGACAGCCATCTCTGATTCGGTGTAAAGTCGCGCCGCCGGGATCTTCGGCGGCCCTGTGGGTTGCTGCCTTGTCCCGGCATGGTGGCAACCGCCGAGTTGCGACCGGTCATCCCGGTGTGCGCCCTCGCCGCAGGTACTGGATCCTCGCGATCCGCTGATCCCACCGGATCAGACCCCCTGGGGCGGTCGCTCCGCCTCGCACCCACCACTCTGACGCCTCATTCGACGCCGCACGTCTGCCTTTTCCCCAGCGGGGAGCCCCGAATTCCATGCACTTATCCGAACTGAAAGCGCTGCATGTCATGCAGCTGATCGAAATGGCCAACGGCCTGGAGATCGAGAACGCCAACCGCCTGCGCAAGCAGGAACTGATGTTCGCCATCCTCAAGCGAAAGGCCAGAACCGGCGAATCAATCTTCGGCGACGGGGTGCTCGAAGTGCTGCCCGATGGATTCGGGTTCCTGCGCTCGCCCGAAGCCTCTTACCTGGCGAGCACCGACGACATCTACATCTCGCCGTCGCAGATCCGCCGCTTCAATCTGCATACCGGCGACTCGATAGAAGGCGAGGTGCGCACGCCCAAGGAGGGCGAGCGGTATTTCGCGCTGGTGAAGGTCGACTCGATCAACGGCGAGCCGCCCGAGGCGAGCAAGAACAAGATCCTCTTCGAGAACCTGACACCGCTGCATCCGACCCAGCCGATGGTGCTCGAGCGCGACATCAAGTCGGAAGAAAACTATACCGGCCGGATCATCGATATGATCGCGCCGATCGGCAAGGGCCAGCGCGGACTCATCGTGGCGCCCCCGAAGGCCGGCAAGACGGTGCTCATGCAGCACATCGCGCACGCAATTACGACCAACCATCCCGATGTTGTGCTGATCGTGATGCTGATCGACGAGCGGCCCGAAGAAGTGACCGAGATGACTCGCTCGGTACGCGGCGAGGTGGTCGCCTCGACCTTCGACGAACCCGCCACCCGCCACCTGCAGGTCGCCGAGATGGTGATCGAGAAGGCCAAGCGGCTCGTTGAGCACAAGAAAGACGTGGTGATTCTGCTCGATTCGATCACCCGCCTGGCACGCGCCTACAACACCGTGATTCCGGCGTCCGGAAAGGTGCTGACCGGCGGCGTCGACGCCAACGCGCTGCAGCGCCCGAAGCGCTTCTTCGGCGCGGCGCGCAACATCGAGGAAGGCGGCTCGCTCACGATCATCGCCACCGCGCTGGTTGATACCGGCAGCCGGATGGACGAAGTCATCTACGAGGAGTTCAAGGGCACCGGCAACATGGAGCTGCACCTGAACCGCCGGATGATGGAAAAGCGCGTGTATCCGGCGATCGACATCAACCGCTCGGGGACCCGCCGTGAGGAGTTGCTGATCAAGCCGGAGATCCTTCAGAAGATCTGGATTCTGCGCAAGCTGCTGCACGACATGGACGAACTCGAGGCGATGGAATTCCTGCTCGACAAGGTCAAGCAGACGAAGAGCAACCAGGAGTTTTTCGACATGATGCGGGGCTCGTCGCGCTGATCCCGGGGTTCGTTGCGCCGTGCCTGGTGCTGCACACCGGGCGCCGCGCCTGCCTGGGCGAGCCGCGCGCCCGCACCTTTTGTTGACGAGCGGTGCGCCCGCGCCTGCTCAGGCTGACGACGCCCGCGAGGCGCGTTCCGCAAGAAAACGGGCCGTACCGTCGCGCCCGATCGCCAGCGCGCCGAGCACCGCACCCGTTTCGTCGGTGATCACCGAAAAGCTGAGATCGACGTACAGCGTGCGGCCGTCCTTGTGAGTCGCGCGGGTCGTGCGCACCTGCCCGCCACCTGAGGTGTGGCCCACCTCGAGAGCCTTGTCGAAACCGCTCCAGTGAGCGCGTCGGAAGCGTTCGGGAACGATCAGATCCAGGCTGCTACCGAGCGCCTCGCCTGCCGGAAAGCCGAACAGGCGCTCGGCCCCGGCATTCCATATCCGGATGTCGCCGCTGCG
>CAJDTU010000067.1_pt1 | contig 20520 bp, 16 predicted proteins | sample 7389901 | NCBI WGS metagenome assembly CAJDTU01 (sample SAMEA7055649, study PRJEB34461) | soil metagenome | biome: terrestrial ecosystem; feature: Peninsula; material: soil | place: Antarctica | collected 2016
CGGCAGCCCGAGGAGCAGGAAGACGGCGAACGCGATCGGAACCGCCGGGAGGGGATTGATCGCGAAAAGCGTGAACAGCCAGAACGCGAGAAAGGCGCCAAGCATCAGGAAGTCGCCGTGCGCCAGGTTGACGATGCGCATCACCCCGAAGACCAGGTTCAAACCCAGTCCAACCAGGGTGAAGTACAGGCCGAAGAGCAGGCCCGCGAGCAGGGTGTAGGCAAGCATCGGCGCTCTCGCTCTCCTCGTTCAGCGCGGCCCTTCCGCACGTACATCCGCCGGCACCGTCGGCCCCGCAGCGCCCGCCCTCAGCCGCTGCTCGCCGCTCAGCGACATCCGGCTCCCGGGTCGGCGCCCCGATCGCGCGGCCGCGCCCGCTTCTTGCTGGCGCCGCTCGCGCTCAGGGGCGCGGGTAGACCGGCTTGCCGGTTGCCACATCATGCGGCCAGATGGTCACGAACTTCAGGCTCTTCTTGTCCTTGTCCGCGATCAGTTGGCCGAGCGGCGTGATCTCCCCGATCTGGGCGCCATTTTCGTCCAGTTCGAAAGTACCGTCGAGGGTTTTGAGCTTTCCAGACTGGCTGAAGATGGCCTTGCGCAAGGCCAACTGGTCCATGCTTTCCGTAACCGAGAGCGCCTTCTCGAGCACCAGGCCCGTGGTGTAGCCCGCCACCGAGTTGAAGCCGAACTCGACCCTGCTGTCCCGATACTTCTTCTCCCATGCCTCCTTGAACTGGGCCAGCGGCATGCCGAAGTTCGTCTCGTAGGCGATTTCGGACGACGGCACATACGTAAAGACGTAGTTCAATCCACTCACACCGACGTTTTTCTCGAGGAGATCGGTCTCCAGGCCCGGATAGATCGCGAACAGGAACTTGAACTTTATCCCGCTGTCCTGCACGTTGCGCAGCAACGCGATGTCGTTCGGCGCGTAGCCCAGATGCACCACCGCGTCGGGCTTGGAAGCACGGATGTTGTTCAGCAGCACCGTGTAGTTCGAGGTGTCGGTGGGCACGCCCTGGTCGTAGACGATCTCGATTCCGACGTTGGCATCCTTGATGAACTTGCGCACCGCGTTGGCCTGCGTGCCGGTGAAATCATTGGTGGAATAAAGCATGGCCACGCGCTTGATGCCCAACTGCACGCCATCGTGAGTCAGAAAGTCGGCCAGCGGCTTCGGCCAGACCGAGGACACCGGGTCCGACATCAGCACGATGTACGGATTGTCCGGCGTAAAGAAGGTTGCGCCAGTGCCGGTCTGGTCGATCAGCAGCATCTTGTGATTGCGCGCAATCGGCACCGCCACCGAAGTCAGCACCGAGCTGGAGTCCGCCACCAGCAGGTCAACCTTGTCCTGGGTAATCAGCTGGTTGTACAAGGTCGCTGCAGTCGCCGTGTTGCTCTGGTCGTCGTAGGCGATGAGCTTGATCGGGATCTTCTTGTCGAAGGCCTTCACATACACGCCGCCCTCGGCGTTCTTCTGGTCGATCCACAGCTTCAGCCCGTAATGCACAGGCATCGAGATGCTGGCCAGAGGCCCGGCCGAGGCGTAGAGCGTGCCCAGCTTGATCTCGACGGGCGCCTGGTCTGCGGCGGCGGCTTGGGCAACACCGGAGAGCGCCAGCAAGGCGCTTGCCGCGACCGGCAGAACCGCGCGGGCGAGGAGCTTCAGGAACGGATTTGCGAACATCGGTGCCTCCTTTCGTTCTGCGAACGAGCGTTCGCCGCGAACGCTGTGCGTCGGATGTGCGCCGCTCGATCGAGCGATCGCGCTATCAAGCGAGGACGAGCCACGACATGCCACTCCCCGACGCTTGAGTCGCGGCCATGCAGGTCGGTCTCGGCTTGCCGCAATTTCTTACACCTCCCTCCTACCAAGAAACGGCTCGATCTCTCCAAAGTTTGCGGCCGGGTTCGACTGGTTTCCATAGCCCCGGCGCGCGCAGTCCCCTACAGTGGTTGCTGCCACATCAAACTCCCGGAAGGACTTGAAAATGACCTTGCCATCCAGCCTGCCGCTCGCCGGACTGCGCGTGATCGAGTTGGGGCAGCTTATCGCCGGCCCGTTCTGCGGGCGGATGCTGGCCGACTTCGGCGCCGAGGTGATCAAGATCGAACCACCTGGCAAGGGTGACCCGCTGCGCAACTGGCGGGTGATTCGCAACGGCACGTCGCTGTGGTGGCACGTCCAGTCCCGCAACAAGCAGTCGGTTGCGATCGACCTGCGCAATCCCGAGGGGCAGGAGCTCGTGCGCGAACTGGCCGCGGCAGCCGACGTGCTGATCGAGAACTTTCGCCCCGGCATGATGGAGCAATGGGGGCTGGGCTACGAAACCCTGAGCCGGAATAATCCGGGGTTGATCATGCTTCGCATTTCGGGCTACGGACAGACCGGCCCGTACAAGGACAGGCCGGGCTTCGGCGTGATCGGCGAAGCGATGGGTGGACTGCGTCATCTGACCGCCCAACCCGCCGAGATCCCGGTCCGCGTGGGCGTCTCGATCGGCGACTCCCTGTCGGCCCTGCACGGAATGATCGGGGTGCTGATGGCGCTGTATCACCGCAAGGCGCACGGCGGGCGAGGCCAGGTGATCGACGTGGCGCTGTACGAGTCTGTCTTCAATATGATGGAGAGCCTGCTGCCCGAGTACGTGGCAAACGGCACCGTGCGCGAGCCGGCCGGCAGCTCGCTTCCGGGGATCGCGCCCTCGAACGCGTACCGCTGCCGCGACGGGATCGTGCTGATCGCCGGCAACGGCGACGCGATCTTCCGTCGCCTGATGCAGGCGATCGGCCGTGACGACCTCGCCGGCCAGCCCGACCTGCAGAACAATGCCGGACGCGTCGCGCGCGTGGCCGAGATCGACGGGGCGATCGAAGACTGGACGCGGCAGTACACGGTCGAACAGGTGCTTCCGGCCATGGACGCCGCCCGCGTTCCCGCCGGGCGTGTCTACACGATCGCCGACATTGCCCGGGATCCGCAATACAAGGCGCGCGAGATGATCCTGCGCCAGCAGGCTTACGACGGCGAGGAGGTCGCTACCCCGGGCTTCGTCCCGAAGCTGACCGAGACGCCGGGCGCGATCCGCACGCGGGCGCCCCGGCTCGGCGAGCACACCGCCGAAGTGCTGGCTCGCGCCGGCGTGTCAGCCGAGCGCCTGGTCGAATTGCGCAAGCAGGGAGTGATCCAGTGACGCGCAATCGCAGCGGTCTTCGCGCCGTCCCCGATGTCCTGCTCGCCGTCGAGGTCGCCGACTCCTCGCTGCGCTCGCCCTGCCGCTCGTCAGTTGCGACGCGTCACCCGTCCACGCGGTCCTCAGGGCCTTTAAGTAACGACCCTCCTCGGAACGCCAGGAGCGGCCGTCCCCTGTCATGCGCGTGACGGTTTTCGCGGCCGGGAAAACAAATAGTTGGGCGAAGCGTGGACCCTGGGGCACCATACTCGCTGCCCGAGGGGAGCTCGCACGGGCGTGGCACAGGGCGTGAGGAACCGCATGTTCGATACCTACGAAAGCATCTTCAGCCAGCGCGCCGATTCCTACCAGGCAGCGATGGCACGGTGGCCCGATGTCCGCTGCGCCGAGTTCGAGATGGTTCTGGCCCCGCTTCCTCTGGAAGCTGGAACGACGTTGTGCGACATGCCAGCCGGCGGCGGCTATTTGCGCCGGTATCTGGCCCGCGACGTGGACTATGTTGCCGTGGAGGCATCGGCCCATTTCTTCGCCCGGTGTCCCACGGAAGCGGGTGCGCGGCGTTTCCAATGCTCCGCGGACGCCGTACCGCTGCAGGGTGCGAGTGTCGACTACATCGTCAGTCTGGCCGGGCTTCATCATGTATCCGATCTGGATGCTGTTTTCGTCGAAATGCGGCGGCTGGCCTGCCCGGGGGGCTGGGTGGTCATCGCAGACGTCGATATCGGGAGCGCCAGCGATCGCTTCCTCAACGGTTTCGTGCACGCTCACAATCCAATGGGACACACCGGCGTCTTCCTTGACGAAAGTACCCCGAACCGGCTGGCACGGGCCGGATTGCGCGTGATCGACGACCGGCGGGTGGCAGTACCGTGGTCATTCGATTCCGCCGACGAGATGGGCGCTTATTGCCGGTTGCTGTTCGGCGTCGAGCGGGCGAGCGCTCGACAGGTAACCGACCACCTCGCGGCCGCGTTCGAATCCTGCGGCGGGCCGGGAGCCGTGAACATTGCCTGGCCGCTGCGCAGGCTGGTCTGTCGGCCGGCCTAGAGTGGCTCATCGCGCCGAACGGGTTCACCACCGGCGCCTAAGCGTAGCGGAAGCGGTCCGTGCGCGCCGCCATGAAGCGCAACCGGGCGCCCATGCCGCCGTCCATGTTCTGCGGATCCCAGTAACGGTTCGCTTCGATGATTACCGGACCCTCCGGGGTCAGGCCGATGTCCCAGCCGATCGAGCGCGTCGGCAACATGGCAGGCGCCGCACGCAAGGCCAGCGAAGTGACCGCCTGCCACAGGGGCGGCACAAGGCCCTCGAGCGCCACTCCGCTCACCGGGTGCTTCGACAGCCTCTCCATCCGGGTGCCGGTTGGTGAAAGTTGCAACGCCGCTACGATTCGGCCCGCGTTGACATCGATATTGCACAGGTAGTTGCCGCCACAGCCGTCGTCGAAATTGTCCTTCACCGCATCGCGGGGAGCGAGCCTCCATTGCGAAGCGATGACGTGCGGTTGGTCGTCGTCGCCGACAAAAGTCACCACACGCAAGGTTTGCAAGGCACGCGACGGACTGATCGCGTCGACATCGGGATGGTTGGTCACGCGCCGCTGGATCAACCAACGGCGAAAACCGGGCGTTTCGGCCAACTTGGCAAGCAGCGCATCCGGGCTGTAGACAGGTCCGTGCGGCGCGATGAAGCGGCCGCCCACGTGGTTCAACTGGATGACGCCCAGCCCGTGATAACCCTGCGCCGGTTTGATGATCATCTCGCCACCGGGTGCTGCCGCAAGCCGCTCGCACGCGGCCGTTCGCGCGTCCAGATCCAGTTCGCCGAGAACCGCCGGGATCGGCAGGCAGGCCTGCTCGCACAGGCGATAGAAAACTGCCTTGTCCTCGGTCTGGTCAGTGAGAGCGACCGGGTTGAGGCGCATCTGGATGCTGATCAGCCGTTCCTTGCTGATGAATTCGCCCAGGCTTGCGGCAGGCAAGCCGAGGAGTTCGAGCCGGAAGATCTCGCCCGGCGAATATCGGCCGGGGCCGTAAAGCCGGATGAAGCGAGGCAACAGCCACAGGGGCGAGCAGCCCTGATGGCGAGCGGTATCGCGCACTTGCCGCCGGAGACCCGCCAGTTTTCCAAACTTCGTCATAGCAGGCCCGTCGACAATACGGGCGCAAGTATTCGACGTTTCGCTGCGGCTGGTCAATGGTGCGCGAAGACCATATGCAGCCTTTCGCACATTTCTCGCCGATCGCCAAGGTGAAACGGGCCGGTTGGTTCGTCGAAACGCATCGGTAGCCGGCCGGACGATCATGTCCCAACCACGCGTCTGCTTCAGCGCGAAACGGTATTCGAATCAGCGAATCACGCCACACGCGATGCGCGCACCACCCCCGCCCAGGGGCTTGGGTTGATCGGAATAGTTGTCGCCTCCCGCATGGACCATCAGCGCCCGTTCGAGCAGATCGGAGAGCTTGAGCCGCGGTGCCAGCACCGGCTGCGAGGCATTGCCCGACGCGTCGACGTAGAGCGCGGGCAAATCACCGAGGTGGCCGTTGCCCCAGGGCGCACCGTGCTGGCCGGTCATTTCGGGATCGAGGTGTCCACCGGCCGCACCTGCAGGAGTAACCGTGCCGTCTTTCGTCGACGATTCACAACTCGGGTTCTCGTGAACGTGAAAACCGTGTAGACCGGGCGCCAGCCCTGTCAACGCCGGCGTGAAGACCACGCCGTACTTCGACTCGCTCATCGTGACCGTACCCACCTCCTGCCCGACGCCGCTCTCGTCGACCTTGTTCATCGTGGCTACCGTCTGGGTCTGGGTCTTTATCTGCGGTTGCGTGCTCGCCTGGGTCGGGGACTGCGTGCCTGGCGGGGTCTGTGTCTGTGCCGCTGCAGCGGCCAGTCCGAGCGCCGAAATCAGGCTCGCTACGATTACGCGATGTTTCATATGATCCTCCAGCGAAAATCCGCGAAAAAGAAGTCGAGGGGGATGCTCATTCTATTACCGTGCGAGCGAGCGACCCGCGAGGGCGACAGCCGAGGATCGCTGTCACCCGGGTGTAGCGAGTCGCTCGCCCCGATCGCCACGCTCGGCAGCAACACGACTGGCGAGGCTGCAGCAGCGCGCCAGGCAAAACCGGCTGAGGTAAAGTGACGAGTGCCCGTGCTGCCCCGGCCACGCATCTGCTTCGCACGCGGGGGCATTCTCAGGCTTTAAAAACTACAAGATGGACCCCGGCTACGATCATCGGGGTTCTGGAGGAGAACGAATGGAGCAGGCCGGCAGCCAGGTGATGGTCGTCGATGAACAACCTCCGGTCGGCGACAGAGCCGTCCGGGCAACCGTTCTATCGTGCGACAACGTCAGCCGCTGGTTCGGTGGCTTGCAGGCGGTCAAGGGCGTTTCCCTGTCCATCGAGCAGGGCGAAATACTCGGTCTGGTCGGCCCGAACGGCTCGGGCAAGACAACACTCGTGAACGCGATCACGGGCTTTTATCCCCCCCAGCAGGGCCGGATCCTGTTTCACGGACAGCCGATTCATCGGCTCAAGCCCTACCAGGTCGCGCAACGCGGCATTGCCCGCACCTTCCAGAACGTGGCGCTGTTCAAGGGCATGAGCGTGCTCGACAACATTCTCCTGGGGCGGCACAACTTCATGCGCCCCAGCGTACTCGCGTCGCTCTTCTATTGGTGGTGGGCGCAGAAAGAAGAAGTGCTGAACCGCCACAAGGTCGAAGAAGTCATCGACCTGCTGCAACTGGAGAGCGTGCGTGATGAACCGGTAGAGATCATTCCGCTGGGCACGCAAAAGCGCGTGGAGCTGGCCCGCGCGCTATCGGCGGAGCCGACCTTCCTGGTGCTCGACGAGCCGATGGCCGGCATGAACCAGGAAGAAAAGGAATACATGGTGCGCTTCATCCTGGATGCGCAGGAAACCCTGGGCCTGACCATCCTTCTCATCGAGCATCACATGGACGTGGTCACGGCCATCTGCGACCGGATCGTGGTGCTGAACAACGGCGAGAAGATCACCGAAGGACTGCCCCGGGATGCGATCAATGATCCGGCCGTGGTAGCCGCCTACATCGGGAAGATCGACGATGCAGCCTGAAGCACGCGCCCTGCCCCGCGATGGCACCGGGGTCCATCCGAACGCGCAGGGCCCCCTCGGCTCGCGGGAACGCCTGCGCTCCGAAGGCCGTGCGAATGAGCAGGACCACCCGGGCTCGCTGAATCACCTGAACCCCCAGGGCCTCCCGAGCACGAACGCCCATCCGAACTGGCAGGAGGCCGACAACCTGATCGCTATCCTGGCCGGCAACGCGAGTCGCTTTCCACTGCAAGTCGCCGTGCGGGAGCGCGACCAGGGAATCTGGCAGGAATATCGCTGGAGCGACTACCTGGATCAGGTCCTCTGTTTTGCAGCCGGCCTGGAGCTGCAGGGCGTCGCCCCGCAAGACAATATCCTCATCATCGGCGACAACCGGCCGGCGCTGTATTTCGGCATGCTCGGCGCCATTGCGCTGCGGGCGGTGCCCTCGCCCGCCTATCCGGATACGACCCCGGAAGAAATCGCCAACCAGATGCGCCGCGAGCACGTGCGCTGCGCGCTGGCGGAGGATCAGGAGCAGGTCGACAAGCTGCTGCTGATCCGTGACGACTATCCGGAGCTGAAACTGATCATCTACGATGATCCGCGCGGACTCAGCGACAACCCGCCGCCCGGCACGATCGCCTATACCGCGGTGGTCGCAGCCGGTCGCGAGCGACTCGAACGCGAGACCGGCCTGCGCGAGGACCTGCTCGGCCGCGCCAGCGCGCACGACGTTGCCGCCCTCCTGCACTCCTCCGGCACCACCGGGGTGCCGAAGGGAATTCCGCTCAAGCACGGGCACATTCTCTTCGGCGTTCGCAGTGCCGCCGCGGCAGGTTACTTCCGGGAAGGTGAAGTGCACATGGCCTACCTGCCCATCGCCTGGGTCGGCGACTTCATCTTTTCCGTGGCGGCGGCCCTGGCGCTGCGTTTCGTGATCAATATTCCCGAGCGCCAGGAAACCTCGCTGCACGATCTGCGCGAGATCGCGCCTACCCTTTATTTCTGCTCGCCCCGCGCCTGGTCGAACATGCTCACTCGCATCCAGGTCGGCATCGACGAATCCACGCCTTTCAAGCGCTGGTTGTACCGCCGCTTCATGCCTTTTGCGATCGAACTGGAGCGCGATCGCATCAACGGCAAGCAGCCGGGCCTGCGCGAGCGACTCTGGCGCCGCGCGGGAGAATTCCTGATCTATGGCCCGATCAAGGACCAGCTCGGCCTGGCGCGGGTCGAAAGGCCCTACACGGCGGGTGAAGCAATCGGCGAAGACGTGTTCCTGTTTTTCCGGGCATTGGGGCTGAATCTTCGCCAGTTCTATGGCCAGACGGAAAACTGCGCCCTCGCTGCGGCGCAATCACCCGAGGAAGTCACCCTCCATACCGTAGGCCGGCCGTTCCCGGGCGTGGAAATCAGGATCGATGAGAACGGTGAGATCCTCATGCGCGGCGACAACGTATTCGACGGTTATTACCACCAACCCGAGGATACGGCCGAGACTTTGCGCGATGGCTGGCTGCATACCGGCGACGCGGGTCATCTGGAAGACGATGGCCAGCTGGTGGTGCTGGGCCGCGTTTCAGAGGTGGTCTACACCGCCCAGCGAGAACGCTTCATTCCGACCTGGATCGAAAACCGGCTGCAATTCAGCCAATACATCAGGGATGCCTGCGTCCTGGGCAGGGACCGCGATTACCTGGCCGTCATTATCTGCATCGACCTGCAGGCGGCAGGCCACTGGGCCCAGGAGAATGGCGTTCCCTACGCCTCCTACGCCGATCTGTCGCAGCGCCCGGAGGTCCTCGAGTTGATCGAAGGGCTGATCGCGCATACGAACACGATCCTTCCCAAGGGACTGCGGATTCGCCGTTTCGTGAACCTGCACAAGGAGTTCGACGCCAACGATGGCGAGGTGACCCGAACGCGCAAGCTTCGTCGCAACGTCATCGACCAGAACTACAAGGTCATCATCGATGCCATCTACGCCGGTCGCACGGAAGTCGAGTTCGAAGCCCGCATCACCTATGAAACAGGCGAGGTCGGCGTGCTCGAGCGCCGCCTGCGCGTCCGTGATCTGCCGGCCGCCGGGGAGCAATAAGTCATGGACTTCGCCTACTTCCTCGAATTGCTGGTCAATGGCGCTCTCACCGGCCTGATGTACGGCCTGGTGGCCCTGGGGATCGTGCTCATCTACAAATCGTCGGGCGTCCCGAACCTGGCCCAGGGCGCTATGGTCATGCTGGCGGCCTATGTGATCTGGCTCATCACCACCCTGGGCGTGCCGATCTACCTGGCCATCGTGCTGGGCGCGGTGCTGATGTTCGGCTTCGGCCTGCTCGCCGAGCGGGTCCTGCTGCGCAAGATGGTCGGGCAGCCCATCATCATGGTCGTCATGCTTACGCTGGGCCTGGAAATCTTCCTGCGTGGCTTCGGGCCGGGTTTTCTCGGCGCCTCACCCAAGCAACTGAGCCTTGGTCTCGGGCTGGCGCCGCTGATCGTCGGCGATGTCTTCATCAACCGCACCTACCTGCTCGGCGGCGTGCTCGCCCTCGTTTTGATCGGCGCCTCGCTGCTGTTCTTTCGCACGCGCCTCGGCACCAGGCTGCGCGCGGTGTCCGACGACCACGTCGCCAGTTGGTCAGTGGGCATTTCGGTGGAGCGGGCGATCGGCATTTCCTGGGGCCTGGCGGGGCTCTCGGCGGTGGCCGGCGGTGTGCTTTGGGGAGCGGTGCAGGGCGTCGACTGGACGCTCTCTACGCTGCTTTTCCCGGCGATCGCCGTGGTCATCCTCGGCGGGTTGGACAGCATCCCGGGGGTGCTGGTGGGCGGCCTCATCGTCGGCATCCTGGGCAGCGTCATCCCCGGTTATCTCGACCAGTTGGCCGGCGGCGGCACCCGGGATGTGGTGACCTCGCTGATCATCCTGCTCACCATCGTATTCCGCCCCTACGGCATGTTCGGCCGCGAAGACATCGAGAGGGTCTGAATTCCATGTTTTATCGGCTATCCGGCAACTATCACACCCGCTATGAAGCCGCGCGGCAACTCTGGCCGATCCCCGCGGACCGCTGGCAGGTCTACGCGCTACTGGTCATCGGCATCGCCGCCCCGCTGATTTTCAGCAACTTCTACCTCACCAGCTATCTGCTGCCGTGGCTGATCATGAGTTCGGCCGCTCTCTCGCTCACGCTCCTGATGGGGATCGCCGGCCAACTCCATTTCGGGTTCGCAGCGGTCATGGCGATTGGCGCCTATGCCAGCATCCACTTGAGCCGGGCCGGCGTGCCCTTCGAACTCGCGCTCCTCGGAGCCGGCCTCATCACCGCCCTCATCGGCTGCGTATTCGGCGCCGCTGCGCTGCGCGTCAAGGGCCTGTACCTGGTAATGGCAACCCTCGCCATGCAGTTTCTCGTCGACTGGACCGTCATCAATGTGCCGGCAATCAGTGGCGGCGCGCAGGCCACGCTGCAAACGCCGTCGGTCACTTTCCTGTTCGTGCCGCTGGCTTCCGATATGGCGCGCTACTACCTCGCGTTGCTATGGGTGGTGCTGGTCACGGTGCTGCTTCTGAACATCAAGCGCACGAGTCTCGGCCGCGCGCTCGTCGCGGTGCGCGACAAGGATTTCGCTGCTGCCGTCATCGGCGTGAATACCGTCAAGTACAAGCTCGTCGCCTTCTTCACCAGCTCGTTTCTCGGCGGCGTGAGCGGCGCGATCCTGGCCTTTTGTTACTACCAGGCCGTGACGCCGGAGCAATTCAACTTCAACGTCTCGATCCAGCTGGTCGCCATGGTGCTGGTCGGCGGCCTGGGCAGTGTCCTGGGCGCCTATCTCGGCGCCGGCTTCGTGCTGCTGGTGCCGATCGTATTGACCAATATGGTGGCGTATTTCAACAATCTCGGCTGGCTTTCCGCCTCCACGAATCTTCTCGCGCACATCCCGCTGATGATCTACGGCGCCATGATCATCGGTTTTCTGCTGTTCGAGCCCCTGGGGCTCGCGAAGATCCATGACAACACCCGCAAGTATTTCCTGGTCTGGCCATTCCGGCATTCCAGAAGCTGATTTCGAGCCGAAGTGATCGCAGTCCGGAACACCGCCGCTTCTCGTGATTGCGAGAAGCAGCCCGTGCAGTGGCAAAGGGCTCTTGATCCATTGATGATGACAAAGGAGGAGATGTGAGATGAAACGCTTCATGAAGAAACTGGCTGTCGCAACAGCCATCAGCGCAACCCTCGGGCTGGCGGGAGCGCAGGCTCAGAAAGAACCGATCAAGTTCGGCACACCGTTGGACTTCACCGCCGTTTACACATTCCTGACCAACGAGTACAGCGAAGGCCAGCGCGACTACCTGACTCTCGTGAACGAGCAGGGCGGGGTCGATGGCCACCCGATCGATATCACCGTGCTCGACACCGGCAACCAGCCCCAGCGCGGCATCGAGGCCTACAACCGCCTGCGACGCGACGGTGCGGTGCTGATGGATTTCCTCAGCACGCCGGTGTCACGGGCCATGGTCAATCGGGTCCTCGAAGACAAGGTGGTGATGATCACCGCGCTGCACGGCCGCGGCGACGCCAGTGACGGCGAAACCTTCCCCTTCGTGTTTCCGATGATGGCGACCTACTGGTCCCAGGCTGCGTTGCTGGTGGACTACATGGACACCAAGGAGGGCGGCCTGAAGGGCAAGAAAATCGCCCACGTCTACATCGACTCGCCATTCGGGCGCGAGCCGATCCCCGTGCTCGAGGAACTGGCCAAGCGCAAGGACTTCACCTTGCGCACCTTCCCGTATGCCAGCCCCGGCAACGAGCAATCCTCGACCTGGTCCGAAGTGCGGCGTTACCGGCCGGACTTCGTGATCATCTGGGGCGCCGGCGGCGGCCAGGCGGTCTCGGTGCGCGAAGCGATCCGCAACGGCATCTCCCCGGAGCAGATCCATTCGGTGGTGTGGCTGGCCGAAGCCGACATGAAAACGGTCGGTGTCGACGTGGCCAAGGGAATCAAGCGCTTCGAAGCCGTGGCCACCGGCACCGATACGCCGGTCATCAAGGCGATCATGGAAAAGGTCGTCGCCGCCGGCAAGGGCGCCGGCCCGCGTGAGAACGTCGGGCGCACCTACTACAACATCGGCGTCGCCACCATGGCGATCTCGGTCGAAGGTGCTCGCCTCGCTCTCGAAAAGCTCGGCGCCCCGCTCACCGGCGACAAGCTGCGGCAGGGCTTCGAGATGATCAGGGACTACGATGCCCAGGGCCTGATGCCACCGGTCACGATCACCGCCAAGGATCACCAGGGCGGCGGCTTCGGTCGCGTCTCGCAGTGGGATGGCAAGGCCTGGGTTGCGATGAGTGACTGGCGCAACGCCTATCAGGACATCGTCTGGGAGGAGATCAGGAAAGACGCCGCCAAGTTCAAAGAGAGCCGTTAAGCATGCTGAACCTGAGCAATGTCGAGGTTGTCTACGACAAGGTTTTCCTCGCCATTCGAGGGGTTTCTCTGCAACTCGAGGAGGGCGGCATGGTCGCCCTCCTTGGCGCGAACGGCGCCGGCAAGAGCACCACGCTCAAAGCGATCAGCGGCCTGCTCGCACCGGAACGGGGCGAGGTCACTCGCGGCAGCGTCGAATTCATGGGCGAGGACATCGTGCCCTTCGCCGCTCCCAGGCGCGTGCGCATGGGACTCGTGCACGTCATGGAAGGCCGGCGCATCTTCGGACACATGACTCCCGACGACAACCTGCTTGCGGCCTACCGCAGCGGCGGCGCCCGGGCACGGCTGAACGAGCTGCGCGAGCAGGTCTACACCTATTTTCCACGCCTCAAGGAACGGGCCCGCACGCAGGCCGGTTACCTCTCCGGCGGCGAGCAGCAGATGCTCGCGATCGGGCGCGCCCTGATGACTGAACCCAAGCTCATCATGCTCGACGAGCCCAGCCTGGGCCTCGCACCACGCCTGGTGCAGGAGATTTTCGCAATCATCAAGGACATCAATAAAACGCAGCGCGTGAGCGTGTTGCTGGTGGAGCAGAACGCCGCGGCTGCACTCGAAATCGCCGATCATGCTTACCTCATCGAGAACGGCCACGTCGTCATGAGCGGCGCGGCAGCCGTGCTCAAGGCCAACCCCGACGTGCAGGAGTTCTACCTGGGTGGCACCGGCAAGGTCGATTATCACAATGTCAAGCACTACCGCCGGCGCAAGCGCTGGCTGGCCTGAAAGCGACATCTGCGGCAATCCGCCCGCCTTGTCGGTCGACTCCTCAACCTGCTCAAGGATTGCAGGGAAAGCTGCGGCTGACAATATTGTTCATCAGCCGCGACTTCCCGGGTATCCGGCAAACGTGTGACCGCGTGGGCGTCATGCGCAACGGCCAACTTCTCGGAGTGGCGGAAACCGAAACATTTCTTCGAGCGCGCCGTCTCTCCATGATCGATCGCGACGCTTGCATCGCCCAAGGCGCCGCCGAAGTGAACGGGAACTCCGACAGATACAGCGCTGTTGCCAGCCAATCACGCGGTCCCGCTCGTAATTCGCCGCCACCATGCTGACACACGGGGAACCATCGGCTATAACTGATAAACGGTCATCGGTAGCTGGTACCCCGCTCTCACGCGCGACACGAGCACGGTGCGCCAGGCCACCCGGCACTCCACACGAGGAACACAGAAATGGCCAAAACCAGGATGGTGACGCAATTCGGCATGGGCAGCTCGATCCGCAGCTGCAACTACACTGAAGCTGCGGCACGCGCGATCCGCGATGCGTTGTGGCACAACTCGCTCGGCATCGCCGATGCGTTCGGCTTCCCGAAGGAGGCAATGCTCATCGACGTCGAGATCGGCGTGCAGAAGCCCGATGCCGTGAATCCGGCGGCCCTGCTCTCGATCTTCCCGTACGGCCAGCCCTCGATCAAGGTAGTCAAGGGTGGGCTGGACGTGAGCAAGCCGGACGGCGGCGGCCTCACGGTGATCGCCAATGCCGCGATCATCGTTTCTTTCGACATAGAGCGCAGCAATGCCTGAAAAACGCATCATCCTGGAACTGGGTACCGGCAACGATCTGTACGGCGGCGACTACACCAAGGCCGCCTGCCGCGCGGTGCATGACGCCCTGCACCACTCGTCGATCGTGTTGTTCAGGTCACTCGGCTACGACCACATGGACATGCGCGTACAGGTAACGATCGGTGTGCAGGAGCCGGACAAGGTCGATGTCGCCGCAGTCACCGCCGAATTGCCGCGCGGCCGGGCGCAGGTTACGGTCGTGCACGGTGGGCTGAATGTAAACGACCCGGAAAATGGTACCACCCATGTCGTTGCTACCGCAGCCGTGGCGGCTTTCCTGCCGCTCGATGCCGGGAGCTGGCGCCTGAGCGCAGAGAGCGCACCTCAGTGATCGCTGGATCGGCTTATGCCGCACGAGCGTCCCTTGCCTTCGCTGAATAACGTTGAAGCTACTCGAGGTGGCGATCAGGATCGCGGCGCCGAAGTTCTAATCGAAGCGCTGGAAAGCAGCGGATCTGGTAAGGACTGTCCTCCCTGATGATCACGCGCAGGTTATAGCGCCGCGCAGGCTTTCCAGACGCTGGCGCCGAACGGTCTATCGACTGCTCGCCAACAATGGCCTGCTGACCCCTGGCCCAGGATGCTTTCGTTGCCTCTCCAATCAGGTTCGTGACATGAAATGCGTCTACATCGATTGCACGGAGTTCGGCCAATCTGTCCTCACGCCGGCCATCCTTGCCAGGCTTCCAGGTGTTGTTGTCCATGCAGGAGACCCGGACGCCGAGACCCTGATTTCGATGATGGCAGGCGCCGTCGGTGTCATCAACGGGCACACGCTGATGGATGCGGCGTTGCTCGAGCGCAGCGAGGCCCTGCGCACGATTGTCTTTCTCGGCACCGGTGCTTCGACCTATATCGATCTCCCTGCCGCAAAGCGGCTCGGCATCACCGTGCGCACCGTTCAGGGCTACGGCGACCGCACGATCGCCGAGCATGCCTTCGCCCTGATCCTTGCCGGCGCACGCGGCGTAGCGAGAATGGATCGCGAGATCCGACGAGGCGAATGGATCGCCTCTGTCGGCGTGGAGCTCGCCGGAAAACGATTGGGCGTAATCGGAACCGGTGGCATCGGGCGCGAATTGATCAGGATGGCGGATGCTTTCGGCATGGAGGTCGTCGCCTGGAACCGCAGCGGAGTTTCGGCCAATCTGCCCTGCACGGAGCTCGCGCTCGATGACCTGATCGAGACGTCCCACGTCGTTTCCCTCCACCTCGCTTTGAATGACGACACCCGCGGCCTTCTCGACCGCGCAAGACTCGAAAGACTGCGCCCGGATGCCATTGTGGTGAATGTGGCGCGCGGCGCCCTCATCGACGAAGCGGCGCTTGTCGACCTGCAGGGGCATCGGGCTGCAAACGAAAATGGGCAAGGCCATTGCCAATTACGTCCACACGCGCGACGCCGGCGCACTGCCCCTGCCGATCTCCAGAATCAAGCCCTTGCCTTTGTACGCGTTCAGAAAGCTGTACGTGAGTGCCGTGGTCTCCTGGTATCGATTGAATGACGGGGGTGTTTAACGTGAAAGAACCTTCGTTGAACGCGAGCGATGGCCTGGCCATTGAAGGCCATCGAAATTGTTCAGGCGAGAGTCAGATCGCTGCGGGGATGAACTCCCGGGAGCTGCTCGACCAGGCCACCTTGCTCTTCGCCAGGATCTAGTGGCGATCTGCCAGGTGGAGCAGCGGGCCGAGGTTCTTGTCGATGCAGATGACGGCGAGACCTGTTTCCTTGGGTTGCCCGAGACGGCTCGAGACTTCGTGGCGGATCCGCGGGGCGAGACCTTCTGTTGCTTCGCCGAGTTGTGGTGGATCTCGTCGATGCGCAACAGTGCCGCGACGCCGATCCGGTCGCTCACCCGCGCGCCCAACACCTTGGTCCAGAAGCGTTCGTACTCACCATGTTCTCTCCCTCGCGCACTTTCTCCGCGGGTTCGATCGAGTCGCTGAGCCCCTTCACATATTCCGCCGATACTGCCCGCCCACCTCGAAGAGCGCATCGGTGATTTGTCCAAGCGAACAGACCCGCGCGGCATCGATGAGCACTTCGAACACGTTGCCGTTGTCAATAACGGTTTGCTTCAGGCGCTCGAGCAGGGCCGGTGCGGCCTTGGCGTGGCGCACATGGAAGTCCTCGAGCCGCTTCAGTTGCGACTGCTTTTCTTCGTCGGTCGAGCGCGCCAGTTCGAGCTTGTCGTGCGGCGGATCGCCGTGCGGGTTGCGAAACGTGTTCACGCCGATGATCGGATACTCGCCGGTGTGCTTGAGCATCTCGTAGTACATGCTCTCGTCCTGGATCTTCCCGCGCTGATAGCCGGTTTCCATGGCGCCGAGCACCCCGCCGCGCTCCGCGATGCGCTCGAACTCGTCGAGCACTGCTTCTTCGACCAGTTCGGTGAGCTCGTCAATGATGAAACTTCCCTGGCTGGAGTTCTCGTTCTTGGCCAGCCCCCATTCGCGGTTGATGATCAACTGGATCGCCATGGCGCGACGCACGCTTTCCTCGGTCGGCGTGGTGATCGCCTCGTCGTAGGCGTTGGTGTGCAGGCTGTTCGCGTTGTCGTAGGTCGCGATCAGCGCCTGCAAGGTGGTGCGGATGTCGTTGAACGCGATTTCCTGCGCATGCAGGCTGCGCCCACTCGTCTGACAGTGATACTTGAGCTTCTGGCTGCGCTCGTTGGCGCCGTAGCGCTCCTTCATTGCCACCGCCCAGATCCGGCGCGCAACGCGCCCCATCACCGTGTACTCCGGGTCCATCCCGCTGCTGAAGAAAAAGCTCAGGTTGGGCGCGAAGTCGTCAACGTGCATGCCGCGCGCCAGATACGCTTCGATGAAGGTAAAGCCGTTGCTCAGGGTGAATGCCAGTTGGCTGATCGGGTTGGCGCCGGCCTCCGCGATGTGATAGCCGCTGATCGATACCGAGTAGAAATTGCGCACATCGTGGTGCACAAAATACTCGGCGATATCGCCCATGACCTTCAGGCTGAACTCGGTCGAGAAAATGCAGGTGTTCTGGCCCTGATCCTCCTTCAGGATATCGGCCTGCACCGTGCCGCGCACGCTCGACATCGTCCAGGCGCGGATCTTGGCCTGCTCGTCGTCGGTGGGCTGCCGGCCGTTTTCGCGTTCGAACTTCTCCAGTTGCTGGTCGATGGCGGTATTCATGAACATCGCCAGCATCGTCGGCGCGGGGCCGTTGATCGTCATCGACACGCTGGTTGCCGGATCGCACAGATCGAAGCCCGAATACAGCACCTTCATGTCGTCGAGCGTCGCAATGCTCACACCGGCGTTGCCGACCTTGCCATAGATATCGGGGCGCAGGTCCGGGTCGTGGCCGTACAAGGTGACCGAGTCAAACGCGGTCGACAGCCGCTTAGCCGCCATGCCCTCGGAGAGCAGCTTGAAGCGCCGATTGGTGCGAAACGGATCGCCTTCGCCCGCGAACATGCGGGTTGGATCCTCGCCCTCGCGCTTGAAGGCGAAGACGCCGGCGGTATAGGGAAACGACCCGGGAACGTTCTCGAGCAACAGCCACTTGAGCAGTTCGCCGTGATCCTCCCAGGTGGGCAACGCGACCTTGCGAATCTTCGTTCCGGAAAGTGAGGCGGTGGTGAGTTGCGTGCGCAGCTCCTTGTCGCGGATCTTCACCACGTATTCATCGCCCGCGTAGGCGCGTTGCATAGCGGGCCACATCGCAAGCAATTTCTTCGAAGCCGCATCGAGCTTCGCGTCGCGCTTGTCGGCGAGCGCCTCCACCGTGGTGCGCGCGCCGTCGCGCTCGCTATCGTCCTCGAGCAGCATGCGTGCCGACCCGCGCAGTTGCTGCACTTCACGCGCGGTGCGCGCCTGCTCCCGGGCATGTTGCTTGTACCCGCGCACTGCCTCGGCGATCGAGGCGAGATAGCGCGCGCGCGCCGGCGGCACGATCACGACCTGGCTCGACGAGTGCCGACCCTCGACGCGCGGCAGGCGACCTGCGAAACGCCGACCGGCCTGGCGACTCTCGTCTTCAAGGATAGCCGAGCGGTCTTGAGCGCCATCGTGGGCCGCCCCGGCAGTGTCAGCCTCGCCATCGGCCCGCGCTTGCGCGTCGGTCTCCAGCGGCAACTTCAGGCCGACCTCGACCAGTCGCGGCAGCATGCCCTGGTACAAGGCGGTCACGCCGTCGTCGTTGAAGCGCGAGGCTTGCGTGCCGAACACCGGCATTTCATCCGCGCGCTTGCCGAAGAACTCGTGATTGCGCTGGTACTGCTTGGAGACATCGCGCAGCGCGTCTTGCGCGCCCTTTCGATCGAACTTGTTGATCGCAACGAAATCGGCGAAGTCCAGCATATCGATCTTCTCGAGCTGGCTGGCCGCACCGAACTCGGGGGTCATGACATACAGCGAAGCGTCGACCATCGGCACGATTGCCGCATCGCCCTGGCCAATCCCGGACGTCTCGACGATGATCAGATCGAAGCCGGCGATCTTGCAGGCCGCGAGCACGTCGGGCAGCGCCTGGCTGATCTCGCTGCCTGCGTCGCGGGTAGCCAGCGAGCGCATGAAGATGTTGGGGTGATTGATCGCATTCATCCGGATCCGATCGCCGAGCAAGGCGCCGCCGCTCTTTCGGCGCGTGGGATCGACCGAGATCACTGCGAGGCGCAACCGGTTGTCCTGGTCGAGCCTGAAACGGCGGATCAACTCGTCCGTGAGCGAACTCTTGCCCGCGCCGCCGGTACCGGTGATGCCGAGCGTCGGCGTCGCAATCGTGTCGGCGCGCTTGTGCAACTCGTTGCGCCAGGCAGCGAACTGCGTGTCGTCCATCCGGCCGGCGACCTGGCCCAGTTCCAGGGCGGTGATCGTCTGCGCCAATGCGCGACGCGAGCGAGCAAGGTCATCGAGCGAGGCCGGTGCGTACTGCGAAAGGTCGATGTCGCAGCGCTGGATCATGTCGGCGATCATCCCCTGCAGGCCCATCCGCTGGCCGTCCTCGGGGCTGTAGATCCGCTCCACACCGTAGTCTTCGAGCTCGCGGATCTCGGAGGGCACGATGACGCCGCCACCGCCGCCGAACACCTTCACATGATCGGCGCCCGCCTCGCGCAGCAGATCGATCATGTACTTGAAGTATTCGACGTGCCCGCCCTGATACGAAGAAATCGCGATGGCATGGGCGTCTTCCTGCAGCGCGCAGTCGACAACCTCCTGCACAGAGCGGTTATGGCCCAGATGGATGACCTCGGCGCCTCGGCTCTGCAGGATCCTGCGCATGATGTTGATCGAGGCGTCGTGGCCGTCGAACAGCGAGGCCGCCGTCACGAATCGCTCGCGGTTCTTCATCCGGTAGTCGGTGAATTGCTTCTGATCGGACAGGTCGGTCATGGGGATAGTCCCGCAAGAGGATTCAGGATTTTGATGCGATCGGTGGCCCTGTGGCCCACCGCATGGCCGCGTCGTTCATCCGGACGCAATATCCGGAGGACGGTTCGGCAGTTGGCGCCAAGGCATCGTTCGCAATATTGGGAGTATGGCGCGTCTCGAGGTCGCTGCCCAGATGATCGATCAGAAACGCTACGTGACGCTGAAGTTAGCGTCAATCATCCGGACGTCAGCCTCCCGCTCGCCCGCCGCCCCGGGCGAGCGACTTGCGGACGGTATGATCGCCAGCAGACGCCTCCGACACGATGCACACTCTCTCCCCCCTCGACCGGCTGACACTGCGCCATGCGCTCGGCGTGTTCCCGACCGGCGTGACTGTTGTGACGACGCTGGCCGAAGACGGCGCCTGCGTGGGACTCACCGTGAACTCTTTCAATTCGCTGTCGCTCGACCCACCGCTCATCATGTGGGCCCTGGTCCGGCGCAGCGTGAACCTGCCCGCCTTCCAGTCGGCCGAGCGCTTTGCGGTCAATATCCTCGCCGATGATCAGGTCGCCATCTCGCGGCGCTTCGCTTCGCATGTTGCCGAGAAGTTCCGCGGCGTCCCGATCGAAGCAGGAATCGGCGGCGTTCCCCTGATCGAAGGATGCGCCGCGCACATCGAATGCCGGACCCATTCGTCGCACCCGGGCGGCGACCACATCCTCTTCATAGGGCGAGTCGAACGAGTGCAAACGCATGATCGCGCGCCGCTGGTGTTCGTGGGGGGGAGGTATCGGGAGGCGGGGGTGGAGGTGGGGTGAA
>CAJDTU010000056.1_pt1 | contig 19810 bp, 17 predicted proteins | sample 7389901 | NCBI WGS metagenome assembly CAJDTU01 (sample SAMEA7055649, study PRJEB34461) | soil metagenome | biome: terrestrial ecosystem; feature: Peninsula; material: soil | place: Antarctica | collected 2016
GGTCAAGCCGCCAAAAAATTGCACGACCTCTTCCCGCTACCTTCCACCCCGTAGTCTCTTTCATCATCGGGGGTGGCGGCAACCGCAATGATCGTTAGGCCGAATCCCCACGGTTGCCCGCAAAAACGCCGCCGTTTCCGCTACAAACCGGGGTTTCCTCGCGCCACCGCGGCGAGTCCGACCACACTGACAAGGCACAAGAGCCGGCCAACCGGTCGCGGGCTACGGCTTCAACTCCAACGGACGCTATGGCCAGGGCGGGCTGATCCGCGAACGCTTCTCAGCGCGCCTGACCGAGGCCGACCCGGAGAGCCTGCTCGACGATGCCGGTACCAACATCGACCCGGCTCGCGCCTGGTCGACGATGATGGCCAACGAGAAGCCGGGCGGGCATGGGAGCGCTCCGTCGTAGTGGGAACGATCGACATGGCGATCTGGGACGCCGTGTCCAGGATCGCCGGCAAGCCCTTCTTCCGCCTGTTGGCCGAGATTGGAGATCGCGGACAACTTGCAGTCGATGCCAATGGCCGTTTCGATCTGGAGACGGCAATCGCCTACGCAAGAATGCTGCGCGAATATCCGCTCTTCTGGTACGAAGAGGCGGGCGACCCGCTCGATTACCGCTTGCAGGCCGCGCTGGCCGAGTTCTACCCGGGGCCCATGGCGACCGGCGAGAACCTCTTCAGCCACCAGGATGCCCGAAACCTGTCGCGCCACGGCGGCATGCGCCCGGACCGCGACTGGCTGCAATTCGACTGTGCGCTGAGCCATGGTCTGGTCGAGTACCTGCGCAAACTGGCCGTGCTTCGACAGCACGGCTGGTCAGCCCAGCGCTGCGTTCCGCACGGCGGCCGTCAAATGTCCTTGAATATCGCCGCCGGTCTCGGGCTCGGCGGCAACGAATCGTATCCGGATCTGTTCCAGCCTTTCGGCGGCTTCCCGGACGGCGTGGAAGTCGAGAACGGCCACATCACGATGCCGGAGTTGGTCGGCATCGGATTCGAAGGCAAGGCGAACCTGTATCGCGAAATGCAGGCGCTGTCGTCCTGATCAGGATCATCAGGTGAAACCATGCACGCAGAAACCGGAGTCGCCGACGACCTCAATCTTTGCGCAATCCGGCAGGAACTGCTCGACGACCCGGACTTCCCTGACCGGGTCGAGCTGACCGAACTTGGAGAGGTGGTCGTGAGCCCACGCCCGTGGCGCTTGACGGCGCCGCTACCTTTCACAGGGCCGACGGCCCGCATCGGGAGTCGGGACTCGGGACTCGGGACTCGGCGTGGAGCTCGAGCGGCCGGACGCCTGCAAGTAGTAGTGGTTTTTGTTGAGAAAAACTGGCGTCCCGTAGGGGAGTCGAACCCCTGTTCCAACCGTGAAAGGGTCGTGTCCTAGGCCTCTAGACGAACGGGACTTTTCACTGCTACTGCTTTTTTCTTGGTGGAGGTAAGCGGGATCGAACCGCTGACCTCTTGCATGCCATGCAAGCGCTCTCCCAGCTGAGCTATACCCCCGGAAAGACCGAGAGTATAGCCACAGCTGCCGGACGACGCAAGTCAGGACCGGGCGAAATCGGCTCGCGTGCTAAACTCGATCGGCTAACCGGCCGACGCCCGCAAGCCGCAAGGTACCCCCAATTCCGCGACACAACCGGATCCCATGATCGCCCGAATCCTCGATGGCACGGCCTTGTCGCGAACAATTCGCGCAGAAGTCGCCGAACTCAGCGCCGAGCTCGTCGCGGGCGGTACACGGCCCGGCCTGGCAGTCATCCTCGTTGGCGACTCCCCGGCGTCCACGGTGTATGTGCGCAACAAAGCACGCGCCTGTGCTGAGGCGGGCATCCATTCGGTCGTCGACCGTCTTCCGGCCGACATCCCGGAGGCGGCGCTGCTCGACCGGATTCGCGAGTTGAACAACGATCGGTCGATTCATGGAATCCTCGTCCAACTGCCGCTGCCCCCGCAGATCGACGAGCGGCGTGTGATCGAAGCCATCTCGCCGGACAAGGATGTCGATGGATTTCATCTGCAGAACGCCGGCGCCTTGCTGATCGGCAACCCGCTGTTCCGGTCCTGCACGCCGTTCGGTGTCATGAAGCTTCTCGAACATGCCGGCGCGCAAGTCGACGGCGCCGAAGCGGTCGTCGTCGGCCGCAGCAATATTGTCGGCAAGCCCCAGGCGCTGATGCTCATGCAGGCAGGCGCCACGGTCACGATCTGTCACAGCCGGACCCGCGATCTGGCTGCGCACACGCGCCGGGCCGACATCCTGGTGGCCGCGATCGGCAAGCCCCGCATGATCACCGGCGACATGATCAAGCCGGGTGCGATCGTGATCGACGTAGGGATGAACCGGATCGAAGAAGGCCCGGACGCGGGCAAGCTCTGTGGTGATGTCGACTTTATCAGCGCCAGCAAGGTCGCGGGCGCCATCACGCCAGTTCCAGGCGGCGTCGGACCCATGACAATCGCAATGCTGCTGGTCAACACGGTCGACTCCGCACGCCGCTTCGCCGACTGAAGCCTGCCGAGGGCCGCCGCCCGCTCCGCGTGGTCAATCGGCCCTGGCGCCGGGCACCTTGACGACCTTCCGCCATTTCCGGATTTTGCTGGCGACGAAGCGGTCGAACCCGAGGTCCGTCGGGAAGCACGCCGGAATCCGGCGCTGGACCTTGCCACTGCGCAGATTGCCCCCATCCTGATCCTTTGCCTTTTGGCTTTCCGGACCGACCCATGACCGACAACCCGCTGCTCGACTTCTCCGGCCTGCCCCGGTTCGCCGACTTCGATCCGTCCCAGATCAGCCCCGCGCTCGATGTACTGATTGCGCAGGCGCGCAAAGTGCTGGCGCACGTGACCGATGCCGCAGTGCCGCTCACCTGGGCGGATTTCGTCGAGCCGCTCGATGACGCCACCGAGCGACTGGGTCGCGCCTGGGGCATTGTCGGTCACCTGAACGCGGTCGAAGACGCGCCGCCTCTGCGCGAAGCCTACAACGCCAATCTGCCGCGCATCACACAGTTCTGGACCGAGTTATCCCAGAACGAGGCGCTGTTCACCCGCTACAAGGCCTTCGCCGCGCTGCCCTCGTTTGCGACACTCAGCGCGCCGCGTCGGCGCACGGTCGAAAACGCGCTGCGCGATTTCCGCCTCGGCGGCGCCGAACTCGTATCACCCGCTCGCGAGCGCTTCGCCAAGATCCAGGACCAGCACGCAGCGCTTGCACAACAGTTCTCGGAGAATGTGCTCGACGCGACAAACGCCTTTTCCCTCGTTCTCGAAGACGAAGCGCGGCTCGATGGCCTGCCAGCCGACGCCCGCCAGGCAGCGCGCGAAGCAGCCGAGGCCGACGGCCGTGCGGGTTGGAAGTTCACGCTTCAGTTTCCGTCGTACCTGCCTGTAATGCAGTACGCCAACGATGGCTCCTTGCGCGAAGCGATGTATCGGGCCTACGCTACCCGCGCTTCGGCACAAGCCTCCGCGCCAGAAGACCCTGAGAAGCGCGCCGCACTCGATAACGCGCCGGTGATCGACGAATTGCTCGCCCTGCGACGCGAAGAAGCGATCCTGCTCGGCTACGCAAGCTTCGCGCAAGTTTCGCTGGTGCCGAAGATGGCCGACTCCCCGGAACAGGTGATGAGCTTCCTGCGCGACCTTGCTCACCGCGCACGGCCGTTCGCGCAACGCGACCTCCAGGAACTGCGCAGCTTCGCCGCCGATACGCTGGGCATCGCTGATCTGCAGCCCTGGGACATGGGCTGGGCGAGCGAAAAGCTCAAGGAGGCCCGCTATTCGTTTTCAGACCAGACCGTCAAGCAGTACTTCCAGTTGCCGCGGGTCCTGGAGGGGCTGTTCAGTCTGGTCGGTCGCATGTATTCAGTAAGCATTACGCCCGATGAGGCTGAAGTCTGGAATCCGGACGTGCGTTTTTTTCGTATCGAGCGCGACAGCGTGCTGCTCGGCCAGTTCTGGCTCGATCTGTATGCGCGGCCGTCGAAACGTCCCGGGGCATGGATGGACGACGCGCGCGGCCGCCGCCGTCACGGCAACCATCTGCAGACGCCAGCGGCGTACCTCGTCTGCAACTTCCAGCCACCGGTTGGCGGGCGCCCGGCACTGCTCACCCACGATGACGTAACCACGCTGTTCCACGAGTTCGGCCATGGCTTGCACCACCTGCTTACTCGCGTCGAAGACGCCGGTGTTGCTGGTATCTCTGGCGTGGAGTGGGACGCGGTCGAGTTGCCCAGCCAGTTCATGGAGAACTTCTGCTGGGAATGGGAGATTGTCCATTCGATGAGCGCGCACGTGGAGACCGGCGAGCCGCTGCCCCGCGAGTTGTTCGACAAAATGCTCGCTGCGCGGAATTTCCAGAGCGGAATGCAGACGCTGCGCCAGATCGAGTTCTCGCTGTTCGACATGCGACTGCATGCCGAATACCCGGCGACCCCGGCGGACCGCGTCACCGCGGGCGGCGCGACCGGGAGCGGCGCGCCCGGAGACGGCACAACGAGGAGCGGCGCGACGGCAGGCAAGCCAGGAGTGGGCGTGCAGGCGCTGCTCGACGAGGTGCGCCGAGAAGTGGCGGTTCTGACGCCGCCCTCCTGGAATCGCTTCCAGAACAGCTTTTCGCATATCTTCGGTGGCGGCTACTCGGCCGGGTACTACAGTTACAAATGGGCCGAGGTGCTGTCCGCAGACGCGTATGCCGCATTCGAGGAAGCGATGCAGGCCGAGGACCCTTCGCGCGCGGTAGCCGAAACCGGTCGTCGTTTCCTCGACGAAATCCTGGCGGTCGGTGGCAGTCGACCGGCGATCGACTCGTTTCGCGCGTTCAGAGGACGCGACCCGCAACTGGACGCCCTGCTTCGCCATAATGGGATGGCCGAAGTATCCGTTGCGAACCCCTCTCATGCCTGAATCCCGCTCGCCCGGGCCGGCGCCGCGCCGCGTCCGGGGAGCCAAGTGCTTGTCGAAGCATGCCCGCTGGCCGGGTCGAATTACCGTGCTGGGGTCGCTCGGCCTCGCACTCGCACTCGCAGCGCCGGCAACACCAGCGCTCGCGCAGTTCAAATGGGTCAGTGCCGACGGCACGATCAGCTACGGCGATACAGCGCCGCCAGGCGCCCGGTCGGTCATTCCGGGCGCGACCGGATCAGCGGCTTCCGGTGTCCGGACGATCTCTTCTGCCGGGGACACTGCTGGCAAGCCGGGAGCCGCCGGGGACTCCGGCAGACCCGCAGATGCCCGATTACCCTACGAATTGCGCGCCGTTGCGAAGCGCCACTCGGTCACGCTGTACACCACCGCCGCCTGCCCGCCCTGCGAGCAGGCTCGCACTCACCTGGCCCAGCGCGGCGTTCCCCACGAAGAGAGAACCGTTCGAACGAGCGAAGATGCCAGGGCTTTCACCGCGCTCGGCTTCGCTGAGCTCTCGTTTCCGGCGCTGCGAATGGGCGCTGACACCTTGCTCGGCTTCGAGGCTAACGCATGGAATCGAGCGCTCGATGCGGCCGGCTACCCGAAGACCTCGCAATTGCCGCCGCACTGGCAATTCTCGCGCGCCCGTCCCATGACTGCGCCCAGCCGAGAGGAGCCGCGATCGGCAACCAAGGCCACTGCGATCGATCCGAAAAGCATTGCCGAATCAGTCGGCGCTGCGGATCGGACTCTCGCGACGTCCAGCATCCCCGGTCCTCAGCGCACCGAGTCACGGGCCGGTGAACTGCGGCGAAGCGCACCCCCGTTCGTGTCGACACCGACGATCCGCTTTTGAAGCGCAGCGAGTCAAAGCCGATGAAAGCGAAGCTTCGGCGACTTCTCGGGCTTTGATGTCAACGTCTTCAATCCCGTTGAGACCAAGCCACGCTGAGACACGCTTACTGCCGAATTCCCGACAATTCGCGCTTCAGCGATCCGATGTTGCCTTCGGAGCGGCCGATTTCTTCCTTCAGGCGCTCGACGCGGTCCAGGTATTTCTGGTAGTTGCGCTCATTGCCCTGCCGCTCGGGCTCGCCGTTGTTGTACTCGCGTTGCAGATCGCTTAGCCGCCCTTCCTCCCGACGCAGCTCGTCTTCGAGGATGCGTTGTCGATCGCTGTCGCGGGCGCGCTGGGTCGACGATTCGACCCGCGGAAAGGCTGGCGGTGTGCTGCTCGCGGCTGCGCCGCCCGCCGCACCCGCAGCAGCCGGTGCTTTCGCGCCGGGCTTGGGCGCCGGCAGCTTCGGCGCGGGAATCGTCGTGAGCGGCGCCAGGTCGAGCGCCCGGCAGTTGCGCCCCGACGGGGTGCCCTGGTAGACCGGCACCCCGGCATCGGAGTCGCACCGGTAAACCTGAGCGTGGGCAGGAGCGCTCGTCAGCGCAGCAGCGCCGGCAACGATTCCAACAGCGAGGACCGCGGCCTTCATCGTGCAGCCACGCCTCGCCCGGAGACGCCTCGCCCAGCAGCCGCTCCTGAAAAAACCGCGGTAGTCATCGTCCAGAGATCGCAGTCATCGCTCAAAGACTGTAGTACATGTCGAATTCGATCGGGTGCGTGGTCATCTGGTGGCGCAGGACTTCTTCCATCTTCAACTCGATGTACGCATCGAGCATATCGTTCGAAAAAACGCCACCGCGGGTGAGGAATTCGCGATCGTTGTCGAGGCATTCGAGCGCCTGCTCGAGCGAGGTGCAGACCGTGGGGATCTTTGCGTCTTCTTCGGGCGGCAGGTCGTACAGGTTCTTGTCGGCGGCTTCGCCGGGGTCGATCTTGTCCTGCACGCCATCGAGACCCGCCATCATCAGCGCTGCGAACGCCAGGTAGGGATTGGCGAGCGGGTCCGGGAACCGCACTTCCACGCGGCGTCCTTTCGGGTTTGCGACGTACGGAATGCGGATCGAGGCCGATCGGTTGCGTGCCGAATAGGCCAGCTTGACCGGTGCCTCGAAGCCCGGCACCAATCGCTTGTAGGAGTTGGTTCCGGGGTTGGTGATGGCGTTCAGTGCACGTGCGTGCTTGATGATGCCGCCAATGTAGTGCAAGGCGAAGTCCGACAGCCCGGCGTACTTGTCGCCCGCGAACAGGTTCTGCCCGTCTTTCCAGACCGACTGGTGAACGTGCATGCCCGAGCCGTTGTCGCCCACGATCGGCTTGGGCATGAAGGTGGCGGTCTTGCCGTAGCTGTCGGCAACGTTATGGACAACGTACTTCATGATCTGCAGCCAGTCGGCGCGCTGCACCAGCGTGGAAAACTTGGTGCCGATCTCGTTTTGCCCGGCCCCGCCCACCTCGTGGTGGTGGACTTCGACCGGCACACCCATCTGCTCGAGGATCAGGCACATCTCGGAGCGCATGTCCTGGAAGGAGTCGACCGGCGGCACCGGCAGATATCCACCCTTGGTCGCCGGCCGATGCCCGAGATTGCCACCTTCCAGATCCTTGCTGCTCGACCAGGCGGCTTCTTCGGAATTGATCTTCACGAAGCAGCCCGCCATGTCGGCGTTCCAGGTCACCGAATCGAAGATGAAGAATTCCGGCTCGGGGCCGAAGTAGGCCGTGTCGGCAATGCCGCTCGCCTTCAGATAGGCCTCGGCTCGCCTGCCGATCGAGCGCGGGTCGCGCGAGTAGCCGTTGCCGTCCGACGGCTCGATCACGTCGCAGGTCACGTTCAGGGTCGGCTCTTCGCGAAACGGATCCATGTTCGCGGTGGCCGGGTCGGGCACCAGCAGCATGTCCGAAGCCTCGATTCCCTTCCAACCACCGATCGACGAACCATCGAAGCCATGCCCTGCGGTGAACTGATCCTCGTCCAGCGTGGCGGCGGGGATCGTTACATGGTGTTCCTTGCCGCGAGTATCGGTAAAGCGCAAATCGACGAACTTCACCTCGTTGTCCGCGATCATCTTGATCACGTCTCTGGGCGCTGCGGCCATGCTCGATCTCCAGGTTAGTTGAATCGCGCCATTATTGCACCACAGCATTGCGCGAAAATGGCAATCTTGCAATAAATAGCGCGAGGGAGCGACATCTCGCGCAGCCGCGCGCTGCTGTCCGAAGCTCAGGCGGGCCAGTTCCAGTCGGCGTACTGCTCGCGCAGTTTCATCTTCCAGAACTTGCCGGTCGCGGTGCGCGGGATCGCTTCGACGAATTCGACGGCGTCGGGCAACTGCCAGCGGGCGAACCTGGGCGCGAGGAACGCGAGCAGTTCATCGGCATCCAGGGAAGCGCCGGGCTTGCGCACGATGCACGCCAGCGGCCGTTCGATCCACTTGGGGTGGGCAATCGCGATGACTGCCGCTTCTGCCACGGCGGGATGCCCCATGATGGCATTCTCCAGATCGACCGAACTGATCCATTCGCCGCCGGACTTGATGAGGTCCTTGGTGCGATCGGCGATCCGGATGTAGCCGTGTTCGTCGATGGCAGCAACGTCGCCCGTGCGAAGCCAGTCGTCGGCAGTGAACCTCTCCGGGTCCGGCGGTTCGTCGTGATATGAACCCGTAACAAACGGACCGCGCACCTGCAGCTCGCCGGCGTCGCGGCCGTTCCATTCACACAGCCCGCGTTCTCCCATGATCCGCGCTTCGATCAGCGGAACCGGCACGCCCGCCGTCGCTTTGCGCGCGAACCACTGGTTCTCGTCCAGCCTGCCCTGTAGTTCCGGCTTCTCGAAGAACAGCGAGGCCATCGGCGAGGTCTCGGTCATGCCCCACCCTTGCGCGATGCGGACGCCATGACGGGCGAACTGACGGATCAGCACTTCGGGCACCGCCGCCCCGCCAACCATGCTGCGCATCCCGGCAGGCAGCGTCCATTTGCCCGGATTGGCCTCGAAGAGCTGGATCAGCGCAAGCCAGATCGTGGGCACGCCCAGGGTGAGCGTCGGCTGCTCGGCCTGGATCAGATCGAGCAGATCGGCCGCCTGCAGATGCGGCCCGGGGAAAACCAGATCAGCGCCGAGCATCACCGCCGCGTACGGAATGCCCCAGGAGTTGGCATGGAACATCGGCGTGACAGGGATCACCACGTCTTTGGACGAGATCCCCACGTAATCGGGCAACGCGCAGTTGAGCGAATGCAGCACCGTGGAGCGATGCGAGTAGACGACGCCTTTCGGGCGACCGGTCGTGCCGGAGGTGTAGCACATCGCGACCGGATCGTTTTCGTCGTGCGCGGTGTACACAAAATGTTCGGGCGCGCCGGCGAGCAGCTGCTCGTAATCGTCGATCGCGGGCTCGCCCTCCTCCCCCCCACCTTCGCGGGTAGCCACCGGGCCCCCTGAAAAAGGGAACACGATCACGCGCTCGAATCGATGGTGCTCGGCGAACTGGCGGTACAGCGGCAGCAGGATGTCGTCGACGATGAGGAAGCGATCCTGCGCGTGATGGGCAATCCAGCCGATTTCAGCGGGTGCAAGCCGCAGGTTCAAGGTGTGCATCACACCACCGGCGGCCGGAATGCCGAAGTAGCTTTCCAGATGCGCGTGATGATTCCAGCACAGCGTGGCCACCCGCTCGCCGGTCTTCAGGCCGAGCAGGCCAAGCGCGGCAGCGAGCGCGCGGGTACGGCGGTACCAGTCGGCATAGCTGTGCCTGCGCAGCGACTTGTCGGGCAGCCGTGAAACGATCGCCGATTGCGGGAACAACTGGCCAGCGTGCTCGAGCAACCGGTTCAGCGAAAGCGGCACGGGCATCATCGTGCTCTTGACCGGGGACATTGCGTCTCCTTGGGTGATTTTCCGCGCTAGTCTGGCAGAAACATTGTCATGAGGTCGTTCAGGAAGCGCAGGCCCATCGGCATGGCGCGAATCACGGTCGGGTCCGCATCGATCAGCCCGCGTTCGGCGGCCCGCGACAACTCGCGCGAGATGGCGATCAACGACATGCCCGTACGCTCCTCGAACAGTGTCGCGGGCACCCCCTCGGTCAGTCGCAGCGCATTGAGCATGAATTCGAACGGCAAATCGGCCAGGCCGATCGTGTTCGACAACTCCACTGCGCGACCGGCAAGCGCCGCCTCCATGTAGGCGCGCGGATGCCTGAACCGCGCCTCCCGGACGATCCGGTCGTGAAACGACAGCTTTCCGTGCGCACCCGCGCCGATTCCGAGGTAGTCGCCGAACTGCCAGTAGTTCAGGTTGTGGCGGCAACGCTGATGCTCACGAGCATAGGCGGAAACCTCGTAGTGGCGAAAGCCCGCCGCACCGGTCTCGTCTTCGATCAGCGCCTGCATGTCGGCCGCCAGGTCATCGTCGGGCAACGCCGGCGGATGCCGAGCGAACAACGTGTTGGGCTCCAGAGTCAGGTGGTAGTACGAAAGGTGCGGAGGCGCGAAAGCGAGCGCTTCGCGCAGATCGCCGCGCAGCCCCTCGAGCGTCTGGCCGGGCAGCGCATACATGAGGTCGAGGTTGAAGGTATCGAAGGCCTCGGCGGCGGTCTCGATGGCGCGGCGCGCCTGCGCTGCGTCATGCACCCGGCCGAGCGCCGCAAGTGCCCGGTCGGAAAAACTCTGCACGCCGATCGACAGCCGCGTGACGCCGGCCTGCGCGAACGCGCGGAAGCGCGCCGCCTCGAAGGTGCCCGGGTTGGCCTCCATCGTGACCTCAGCGCCAGCGACCAGCGGCAGCCTGGCGCGGATCATCGCGAGCATGCGGTCGATTGCCTGCGGCGAGAACAGGCTTGGCGTGCCGCCACCGATGAAGACGCTATACACCGTACGGCCCCAGACCTGCGGCAGCGCCGCCTCCAGATCGGCCTGCAGGGCATCGAGATAGCGCGCCTCGGGCACCGCCTCGCCAGCGCGCGATTCATGGGAGTTGAAATCGCAGTACGGGCACTTGTGCAGGCACCAGGGCAGATGCACGTAGAGCGACAGCGGCGGGGGCACCGCGATGCTCGGCCTTGCCTGGGTCGCCGCGATCGCGGTCCCTCCGATGCCGATCGGCTTGATCGGGATCATCTTGCCCCCGATGTCGAAGCCGCGAACGTTTGGTCGTCGCGCAAGCGCTCGATCAGCGCCCGCATCGCCCGGCCTCGATGGCTGAGCCGATTCTTCGTGGCGTCATCGAGTTCAGCCACGGTCCTGGCGAGCGACGGGATCATGAAGTGGGGGTCGTAGCCGAAACCGGCGCTGCCTCGCGCGGCATCGATCACCTCGCCCTGCCAACTCGCGTCGGCGACCACCGGTCGCGGGTCGTCGGCCGCGCGCACCAGGACGAGGACGCAGTAATAGTGCGCCGAGCGGTCCAGGCGCCCCGCGCGGCCCGCAGATCGGGCGAGATCGGCGACCAGGCGCGCGCTGTTCGCTGCATCGGACTGCACGGCGGCATCGGACTGACCAACGTCGGGCCGCGCAGCGCCGGGCGGCATAGCGTGGGGCGGCGCGCCGGCAGACTCCACGCCGTCGTATCGCGCGGTGTCGCTGCGCCTGCCGCCCGGTTCGCCACCGACCGGCACCGCGCCGCCAAGGCAAGCCCAGCGCGCCGACCAGACGCCCGGGCGCCCACCGAGCGCGTTCACGCAGATCCCCGAGTCGTCGGCGAGCGCAGGTAACCCGGTCATCCGGCTCGCATGACGCGCCTTGGCCAGCGCGTTTTCGAGAAAAGTCGCGAATGGCTCGTCGACTGGCGGCACGCCAAGCGCTGCCTGTGGCACCAGCTCGAGCCCGAGCGGCGCGAGCAAGGTGGAAAACTCGCGCAGTTTGCCCGCGTTGCCCGAGGCGAGAACGATCCGACGCTCAGCGTTGATGCCGTTCATGCAGCGTCAATCCGGTTCCGCGACCCGGTTCTGCGGCCCGCGATCACGCTCATCGCGCAAGCGCGGTCTTTTGCGCCGCAACCAGGGTCTGTATTCCGCCGGCCGCCAGATCGACCAGTCGGTCCAGTTGCGTGCGACTGAACGGCTCGCCCTCGGCGGTGCCCTGGACTTCGACGAAGCCGCCAGCGCCGGTCATCACCACATTCAGGTCGGTCTGGCAGGTGGAGTCCTCGTCGTAGTCGAGGTCGAGCACCGCTATCCCCTGGTAGAGGCCGACCGATACGGCCGCCACGTGATCGCGGATCGGCGACGCCGCCAGCACGCCTGCGCCGATCAGCGAGTCGATCGCATCGTGTGCGGCAACGAAGGCGCCGGTGATCGAGGCGCAGCGCGTGCCGCCGTCGGCCTGCAGAACGTCGCAGTCGAGCGTGATCGTGCGCTCACCAAGGCGCTGCATGTCGAACACCGCGCGCAGGCTGCGCCCGATGAGCCGCTGGATTTCCTGAGTTCGCCCGCTCTGCTTGCCGCGCGCCGCTTCGCGATCGCTGCGGGTGTGGGTGGCGCGTGGCAGCATTCCGTATTCGGCGGTGACCCAGCCGCGGCCGGCGCCGCGCAAGAAGCCCGGCACCCGCTCCTCGACGCTTGCCGTGCACAGCACCTTCGTCTGGCCGAACTCCACCAGCACCGATCCCTCCGCGTAGCGGGTGTAATGGCGCGTGAAGCGCGTCGTGCGCAGCGCCTCGGCCGCGCGACCGCTCGGACGTATCGACATCAGCTTCCTCCCGTTCGTGCAATCGTTTCGCGGATCTCGCGCACCGAGCGCTCCATCTCGGCGTCGCTGGCCGCGTCGGCAATGCCCTCCCTTGCGGACGACGCCATCGAGATCGTGCTCATGATCCCACCCGCCGCGGCAATGGCGGGTGAAGAACCGGATGCGCCATCACCCTCGCCCTCCCAGGTCATTGCCAGTGCAGTCGCGTTATCGGCGACCGGACCGGAGCGCTCGACGGCCCGGCGAACGAGCGCGGGCACGGCGACGAGCACCGCTTCGGATCCCATCGTCGCCACCAGATCCGCTTCCGGCAAGGGCGCCCAGACACCGTCGCTGCACAAAAGCAAGGTGTCGCCGGGCTCGATCGCCTGCGGGCCACCGATCTCGACCGTGGGCCGGAACGGCGAGCCAAGACAGTTCAGCACCTTGTTGCGCTCGGGGTGGCGCATTGCATCATCCGGATGCACGAGGCCGGAATCGATCAGACCCTGCAAGGCTGAATGATCGCGGGTGCGCCTGATGACCGCCCGCTCTCGCAGCCAGTAGAACCGGGAATCACCCGCGTGCGCCCACCACACCTGCCCACGCTGGACCACGCACGCGACGATTGTAGTTCGCGGTGCATCGGCCAGGCGATACCTGTACTGGAACTGCAGGATCTCGCGATGGCCGCGGCGCAATGCAAGCTCGAGAAACGCCGGCGGCTCGGCAAGTGCCGGCCGGGCCCGCGACTGGAACATCGTTGCTGCCGCCTGCAGCGCAATCTGTGCGGCGATTTCGCCATGCGCATGACCGCCCAAGCCGTCGGTGACCAGCATGAGCAGACTGTCGCGCGTGAAGCAATAGCCCATCCGGTCCTGGTTGAGGCGGCGATTACCGGTCAGGCTGTCCTGATAGATCGAAAAGCGCATGCGGTCCTGCTCAATCCGGCTGCGCCGCGACTTCGGTGATCGGATCCAGCCACTGTCCCACGTTGCTGGCGGGCGCATTCCCGGGGCCCGCCGGCGCGATCGCGCGCAGCGCGCGCTGCAGTGCAAACACGCTTTGCGGGCGCTCGAGCGGGTTCAGCTTCAGGCACCAGGTCACCAGGTCGAGCAGCGGACGCGGGTACGCATCCGCCAGCGAAGCCATCGCCGCCGGAACCCGGTCGTCGAGCTCACGCTGATCGGCGGGTTGCGGCGGCTGGCCCTGCAGGCAACCGAGCATGCTTGCGCCCAGGCCGTAGATGTCCGTCCAGGGTCCGAGTTGCTGGGCGCGCCGGTACATCTCAGGCGCGGCGAAGCCCGGCGTATACATCGGAAACAGTCGCTGCGGTTCGGCGTCGAGCGCCCGGCGCGCAGCGCCGAAGTCAAGCAGGAGCGGCGTGCCGTCCAGGCGCAGGTAGATATTGGCCGGCTTCAGATCCAGATGCAGCAAACGGTTGGCGTGGACCTCGCGCAGGCCGTTCATCACGGCATCGAAGACAGGCAGGACATGGCGCGCCGGCAGGACCTCGCGCCCGTGTCGCTGGCGATGCCGCAGGACCACATCCTGCAGGCTGCGCCCGCGCTCCCAGGCCATCACCATGTACACAGTATCGAAGGCGCTGAAGAAGTTGACCACCCGGACCACGTTCGGATGAAAAATCCGGGCGAGCGCCCGCCCTTCTTCGAAGAAGCAGCGCAAGCCGTTGCGAAAAACCGCGAGATTCTTCTGCGGGATCATCGGCGCAAAGGTGCCCGCCGTGCGTCTCACCAGGGAGTCCGGCATGTACTCCTTGATCGCATACTTCGTGCCCTGGCCGTCTTCGGCCAGGTAGACGATCGAGAAGCCGCCGCTGGCGATCTTCCTTACAATACGGTATCCGCCGATGGCGATCCCGTCGGGAAGCGGCGCGTTGCTGCGGGTTGCCTTCTGGGTCGCCATCACCGAATTCTAAGGTCTTCCCGAAGGTCGCGAGCCCACCTTGAACACACGAGCCGCCGAACGGCGCCCCCTGCAGAGCATGACCGGCTACGCGCTGGCTACGCGCGACACACCGGCCGGCCAGATCGGCGTGGAGTTGCGCGGCGTGAATTCGCGCTACCTCGATCTGTCACTGCGCATGCCCGACGAATTGCGGGTTGCCGAGCCGGCGTTGCGCGAGCTGATCGGCAGCGCGGTCCAGCGCGGAAAACTCGAATGCCGGGTGGCGCTGCGCTCGGCGGGTGCCGGCGCGCCGCAGGCGGTGATCGACCCCGACGCGCTCGCACAACTGACCGCGCTCGATGCGCGCCTGCGCGCGGCCCTGCCTCACGCCACTCCGCTGTCGGTCGGCGAAGCCTTGCGCTGGCCCGGACTGCTTGCCGAGGAGGCCAGCGTTGAATCCCTGGTGCCGGCGGTCCTTGCCGCCGCCGGCGACGCCATCGCCGATTTCGTCGCCACTCGCGCACGCGAGGGCGCTCAGCTCGCGGCGCTGATCGCCGAGCGCGCCGACGCCATCGACGCGATTGCAAGCCAGGTCGCCGAGCGCGCCCCCGAGTTGCTGACCGCGCACGAACACAAGCTCGTCGAACGCCTGCGTGGCGCGCTCGAGGCGGTCGGCGCCGGAGTGCCGCTCGAAGAGACCATGACCCGCGTTCGCCAGGAAGTCACCCTGCATGGCATGCGGATCGACATCGATGAAGAAATCGGCCGGCTGCGCGCCCACGTCACGGAGCTGCGCCGGATCCTTGCCGGCCCCGGCCCGGTGGGCAAGCGGCTGGATTTCCTGCTCCAGGAGTTCAACCGCGAAGCCAATACCATCGGATCGAAGGCCGCCGCACTCGATCTCACCAACGCGGCGATCGATCTGAAGATGCTTGTCGAGCAGATTCGGGAGCAGGTGCAGAACGTCGAGTAGGGTTTCAGGGCGGCCGATAGAACACGCCGTCGATGCACAAGGCGGGAACGCACTACGAGCGATCACCCCTTTGATAAGATTTGCTCGTGAACACAGCCGCCCTCACCAGCATGGAACCGACCACTCGATCGGCGCCGCCCGCGCCTGCCCGGTCGGGCAGCCTGCTCGTCGTGTCGGCGCCGTCCGGCGCCGGGAAAACCTCGCTGGTGCGCGCTTTGCTCGAGCGCGAGCCGCAGATGCAACTGTCGGTCTCGTTCACGACCCGGGTGGCGCGCCCGGGCGAGATCCACGGTCACGATTACGAGTTCATCGACCGCCACGAATTCGAGCGCCGGCGCCAGGCCGGCGAGTTCCTTGAATGGGCAGAAGTGCACGGGAGCCTCTACGCCACCTCGCGGCACTGGATCGAGCGGCGGATTGCCGCCGGCGTGGATATCGTGCTCGAGATCGACTGGCAGGGTGCGATCCAGGTGCAGCGCCTGTATCCCGAGGCCGTGGCAGTGTTCATCGCGCCGCCCTCGATGGAAGTGTTGCGCGAGCGCCTCACGGTGCGCGGCCAGGACAGCGGTGCGGTGATCGAGCGCCGCCTGAGCGCCGCCGCAGCCGAATTGAAGCAGGCGCATCTGTTCGAATATGTTATTATTAATCAAGACTTTGCGCGCGCTCTGGATAATCTGTTCACGATCGTTGAAGCGGCGCGGTTGCGCTACCCCAAGCAAAAGGCCCGGCATCCGGCGATTTTCGCGGCACTGGGCGTCTGAGGGCGCCGCCGCGCTCGGAGCGTCCCACCGCGCTTAAACGCGCAAACTATCGTTCTCACCGCACAGGTTTTCACCGGGTGCTGTATCGCCGGGTCTCGTCCGCCGGCGACTCCCATCCGGTCACAACCTGATCAGAAGGCAGGTACCCGTCATGGCCCGCATCACCGTTGAAGATTGCCTGAAGAAGATTCCCAATCGCTTCGAACTCTCCCTGGCCGCCACTTATCGGGCGCGCATGCTTGCCCAGGGGCATACACCGAAGATCGAAAGTCGCGACAAACCCACTGTCACTGCCCTGCGTGAAATCGCCGCGGGTGTGATCGGTATCGAAATGCTCAAGCGGGTGCCGGTCATTTGAAGCTTCCGGCGGCTCGGGTCTTGATCGCGGCAGTCCCGTCGAGCGTCTGAGCCGCACCGGTCATCGGCACTGAGCGCCTTGCGGTCACGGCCATGACACCCACCCAACCTGTTCCTTCCGCCAGCGCATCAGCGCCCGCGAGTGCGAACCGCGCCAAAGGTGAGCGGCGAGGCAAGCCGCGGCTGCCCGCCGACGATGGCGCGTCTTCGTCCACCGGGTTCGACAGCGGGTTTGTCGCAGCACCCGACGAACGGCAGATCGTTTCGCTCGCCAGCCTCATGCGCAAGGCGGGCGCCTACCTGCCCGAAGAAGACTTGCGCCGGATCCGCGACGCCTGGCGGCTGAGCGACCAGGCACACCTGGGCCAGTTCCGAACCAGCGGCGAACCATACATTTCTCACCCGATTGCGGTCGCCGAGATCCTCGTGGGCTGGAAGCTCGACGCCGACTCCCTGATGGCGGCACTGCTGCACGACGTGATCGAGGACACCGCGGTCGCCAAGCAGGTGCTGATCGAGCGCTTCGGCGTCCAGGTCGCCGACATCGTCGACGGCCTGTCCAAGCTCGAACGCATCGAGTTCGCTTCCAGGGAACAGCAGCAGGCCGAGAGCTTTCGCAAGATGCTGCTTGCCATGGCGCGCGACGTGCGCGTCATCCTGATCAAGCTTGCTGATCGGCTGCACAACATGCAGACCCTCGACGCCGTGCCGCGCGACAAGCAAAAGCGGGTCGCGCTCGAAACGGTCGAGATCTATGCGCCGATCGCCAGCCGGCTCGGCCTGCATGAAGTGTTCCGCGAGTTGCTCGACCTGTCGTTCCGCGCGCTTCATCCGTTTCGCTATCGAACCTTGCAAAAGGCGGTGCAGGCGGCCCGGGGCAACCGTCGCGAGGTGCTCTCGAAGATCCTCGAATCCGTGCAAACGGCGCTTCCCGAGGCCGGCGTGAATGCGGAAGTCTTTGGCCGCGAGAAGGCGCTCTACGCCATCTATCGCAAGATGCGCGACAAACGCCTGTCGTTTTCGGAAGTGCTCGACATCTACGGCTTTCGAGTCGTGGTCGAGACTGCCTCGCAGTGCTACCTCGCGCTGGGCGCGCTGCACTCGCTCTACAGACCGGTGCCAGGTCGCTTCAAGGACTACATCGCGCTGCCCAAGGTCAACGGCTACCAGTCGCTGCACACGACCCTGGTCGGCCCCTTTGGCACCCCCATCGAATTCCAGATCCGCACCAACGAGATGCAGCGGGTCGCGCAGGCCGGCGTGGCCGCCCATTGGCTGTACAAGGCCGAGAAGGAGAGCTTTTCCGATTTGCAGAAGCGCACCCACGAATGGCTGCAGTCACTGCTCGACATCCAGAGCCAGACCGGCGATTCGCTGGAGTTCATCGAACACGTAAAGGTCGACCTCTTCCCGGACGCCGTCTATGTCTTTACGCCGCGCGGCGAAATTCGGGCAATGCCGCGCGGCGCAACCGTTATCGACTTTGCCTACAGCGTGCACACCGAGATCGGCGACCAGGCAGTGGCAGTGCGGGTGAACCAGCAGGCGGTGCCGCTGCGCACCGAGCTGCAGAACGGCGATGTGGTCGAAGTGATTACCGCTCCGAATTCGAAGGCCAATCCGAACTGGTTGAGCTTCGTTCGCACCGGCAAGGCACGCGCCGGCATTCGCCACTGCCTGAAAACACTCAAGTATCGCGAGTCCGTCGAACTCGGCCGCCGACTGCTGGATCACGCGCTCGGCACGCTGCGTATCGACCCCGCCAGGCTCGACCCACAGACGCTCGAGCGCGGCGCGCGCGATGCGGCGGCAAAGAGCATCGAGGAACTGTATACCGACATCGGCCTGGGCAAGCGGCTCGCCCCGGTCGTTGCGCGCACGATCGCCCTGCAATTCGCCGGCAAGAGTGCGGCGGCTACCCTTATCCTGCCCCGCCCCGCGCCGATGCTCGTGAGCGGCAACGAGGGTGCAGCGGTCAGTTACTCGCCCTGCTGCTACGCGTTGCCTGGTGACGACATCACCGGCCACCTGCGCGGCGGCCACGGCCTCGTGGTGCACCGGGCCGACTGCAGCGTCGCCCGGCGCCATCATGCCCGCGATGCCGAACGCTGGATCGATGTCGACTGGGCAGAAGAGGTCAGTGGCCAGTTCCGCACCGAGATTGAAGTGGCCGTGCGCAACGACCGTGGCGTGCTCGGCAAGGTGGCCGCCGAGATCGCCGCCAGCGAGGCCAACATCATCCACGTGGCAATGGACGAAGACGCCGCGGACAGCGCCATGATCGAGTTCGCCCTGCTGGTGCGCGACCGAGTTCATCTGGCGCAGGTCATGCGCAATGTGCGCCGACTGTCCGAAGTCGCACGGATTACGAGACGCTGAACCCGGGCAAAAGCCGTGGCACGATCGCGAGTCCCCGCAGAGGTGATCGCCTTGGCCGCACAGCAGGATTGCCGCAGGTCGCTCCTGCGTGCCTGCCGTGAGAAATGACAAGCCAGATCGATGTCATCGGTTGTAGCATTCCTGCCCCGGCGGCGCATCCATCGATGGACCGGCAGCAAAGGGGAGCCCTGAGCGGTCGACTCGTCTGAAAGGCCGTGAGCAAGAGGCGACAACGTGCAAGAGAACAAGAAAACAAGAGTCATTGCGGTTTTTGCGCACAACGAAGCAAGGAATATCATTGCTTGCCTGGAAAGCGTCAGGAAAGATATCCGGGCGGGCGACACCTGCCTGGTGCTGAACAACGGCAGCACCGATGACACAGGCGCGCTGGTTTCGCAATTCTCCAGCCAGCACGATTTCTGCAGGCTCATCGAGATCAGCATCGGCGATAAATGCAACGCATGGAACTGTTTTATCCATGAGTTGCGCGTCGATGCCGATGTATTCTGCTTCCTGGATGGCGATTGCGAAATCGTGCCGGGCTCGCTGGATGCGCTTGAAAACTGCCTGGAGAGCAACCCGGCCGCGAACGCCGTGGCCGCCCTTCCAGCAAGCCAGGTGGGAGCAAACAGCCGGAAGATGATGGTCCGGATCGGCGGACTGGCAGGCAACCTCTACGCGCTCTCCGGCTCATTCGTCGAGCGAATCAGGAATGCCCACGTGAAGCTTCCGCTCGGACTGGTCGGTGATGACTCTCTCATCGGTGCACTGGCGTACTGGGACCTGAACCCGAAAAGCACTTGGGACAGGACAAGAATCGTCCTTTGCGAAGGGGCCGAATTTTCCTATACTCCCCTGTCGCGCGTTTCGTTCGATGACATTCGCCTGTATTACAAGAGAAAGATCCGGTACAGCCTGCGTCAGTTTCAGAACAACCTCATCA
>CAJDTU010000059.1_pt1 | contig 18631 bp, 16 predicted proteins | sample 7389901 | NCBI WGS metagenome assembly CAJDTU01 (sample SAMEA7055649, study PRJEB34461) | soil metagenome | biome: terrestrial ecosystem; feature: Peninsula; material: soil | place: Antarctica | collected 2016
CGGGCGCATTGCAGCGGCGATGCTTGCCACGAGCTTTGGTGCGCTCGTCGCAATCCAGGCGATGATGCTCGGCCATCAGAGCTTTGCCACGCTCAAGTCGGCGCGCACGATGGTCGAGACGATCCGCGACCGCATCAACCCCGGCGCCCCCTTCTACTCGGTGGGCCTCTACGACCAGACCCTGCCGTTTTACCTGCGCAGAACCACGACGCTCGTGGCCTGGGTCGACGAATTCGAGACCGGCCAGCGTAGCGAGCCGCAGCGCTCCATACCCGATCTGGCTACCTTCGAAGCCGCCTGGCGCGCTGCCCCCCGCGCAACCGCCACGATGAGCGGCGAGTTGTACACCCGGCTTGAGCGCGAGGGACTCCCGATGCAACTCATCTACCGCGATGACAACCGGGTCGTGGTGGTCAAGCCCTGATCGCAGCGCATGCGCAGCCCTCTGGACGATCCCGCCGAAGCGCCCCGACAGGGGCGGCGACTTGCGCGCGCCGTTGCCGACCTGGCCGATCTCTCCCCGGGCTACTTTGCGATGGTGATGGCGACCGGAATCGTCTCCCTCGCATCGCAGGTATACGGACTCGACATATTGGCGAACCTGTTGTTCGGCCTGAACATCGCGGCCTGGTGCGTGCTCTGGCTGCTCTTTGCGCTTCGCCTGGCTCTTTATCCAGGCCGCTTCTTCGGCTCGGCAGCCAGTTCGCGATCATGGCCGCCGACTTTCGCCTGGCCGGTGCGCTCTGGGTCGTGGCGCTCCTGCTGTGGCTCGCCCTGACCTACACCATCTTCACGGCGTTCACCGTGAAGGAAAGCAAGCCCACGCTCGACCGTGGCATCAATGGCGCCTGGCTCCTGGCCGTGGTGGCCACGCAATCGATTGCCGTCCTGAGCGCGCTGCTCGCCGCGCACAGCGGACCTGTCTATCGTTTCGAGCTGAATTTTCTTGCGCTCGCCATGTGGCTGTGGGGCGGCATGCTCTATATCTGGATGATGTCGCTCATCTTCTATCGCTACACCTTCTTTCGCCTGCCACCGGGCGATCTCACACCGCCCTACTGGATCAACATGGGCGCAATGGCAATCTCGACCCTCGCCGGGTCCTTGCTGATCGTGAACGCCGCCGAGGCCCCGCTGCTGCGCTCACTGCTGTCCTTCCTGAAGGGCTTCACGATCTTCTACTGGGCAACCGGCACCTGGTGGATCCCGATGCTGCTGGCGCTGGGGGTATGGCGCTATGTCTACCAGCGCTTCCCGCTGAGATACAACCCGCTCTACTGGGGCGCAGTGTTTCCGCTCGGCATGTATTCGGCGAGCACGCACGAGATGGCGGCGGCCCTGGACTTCGACCTTCTTCACAGCATCGCGCAGGTCTTCCTGTATGTTGCGATCGCGGCCTGGGCCGCGGCGTTCGCCGGACTGATGCGGCAACTGGTCGCTCGCCTGCGCAATCGGCGGCCGAACGAGACGATGCCGATACGCTGAGCGGCGGATCGCATGCCGGCCTGCTCGCCTTAACAACGCGCTCAGAGCAGCGCGTCAAGACCCGGCTAACGGTCGCGCTCGATGCAATCTCCGAGCAGCGCCTCGACGCCCGGGTAACGGTCGCGCTCGATGCAATACTTGCGCGCGAAACGCCCCCACGGCTCGCCGCGCGCGATCGCGCCAACGAGACCGTCGCGATCGATCACCGCCGAGCCGCCCAGGACCGTGACGCCGCGGGCAAACAGGGGATCCGGAAGACAGCCGCCGCCCGGGCCGATCATCGCCAGGAAACTCGCACTTCGACACGCCCGCAGGATTGAATCGAGCGTGTCGTTGAGCAGCACGGTCGTGGTCGAGACGATTTTCGTGCAGCCGGCGAGATCGGCCGGATCGAGGGTGACCTGGTAACTTCCGAAATCGCCCGCCAGGGCGGGGTCGAGCTCGAGCACCGTCAATGCGGCGCCCGCTTCGACGATCCGCGCAAGCAGAGGTCCGAAGAGCCCCACCATGCCGATCCGTTCGCCGCGACGAGGGTTCACCATTCCGATCGAATCCCTCGCAGGGGCGGGCAAACAGCCGGCGCGGCGAAAGAATCGCTGCGAGATTGCGTTGATCGCTGCAAAACCGAGCGTGCGCCGAACCGGGTCGGAATCGCCATACCAGCCGGCCAATTCGAGCGCCGGCATGCCGATGAGCCGCGCAGCAGACGCGGAAGCCGCAAGCGCACCGGGCATGTCGTCGAGCAACAGGTAGGACAGCCCGATCGAACCGTCGGCCAGTTCCAGCGCGCAAAAACCGCTTGCTTTGTGCGAGCCGTTCGCGGGTGCCGGCGCAGGCGCCGGCAGATGCAGCGCCGATACCGCCGGCAACGACGATCGCCCGGCAATGCGCTGCAGCAGCACAAGCATCTCGGTCGCGAAGGCGCCACCCGAAGCGCTCATGCAGCGGATGCTGTTGCGTTCATTGCCCGGCGCCGCGCTGGCGCACGGTCTCGTAGAGCACCACGCCGGCGGCCACGGAAACGTTCAGGCTTGCGATCTCTCCTGCCATCGGGATGCGCACGAGCGTGTCGCAGCGTTCGCGAACCAGGCGGCGCAGGCCCTTGCCCTCGGCGCCGAGGACCCATGCCACCGAGCCCTCGACCTGTTCTTCGTACAGGGATCGCTCGGCCTCCTCGGCGGTGCCCACCACCCAGAAACCGCGCTCCTGGATCGCCTCGATCGTGCTCGCCAGGTTGGTGACCATGATATAAGGCACGCTCTCGGCCGCGCCGCTCGCCGTCTGGACCGCGACATCGGTCAGCATGCAGGCGTGATCCTTCGGCGCAATCACCGCCGCCACCCCGGCACCGTCGGCCACCCGCAGGCAAGCACCCAGGTTGCGAGGGTCCGTGACGCCATCGAGCAGCAGCAGCGTGGCCGGAAGCGCCAAGGTGTCGAGCACGTCTTGCAGCGACAAGGTCGGCGGCGAAGCTTCGGCGATCGCGACGACGCCCTGATGCCGCTTGCGCGGGCACAGGCGCTCGAGGCGAGCGTGATCGACCAGATGAGGCCGCACTCCTGCCTCGTTCGCCAGATTCAGGAGGTCGCGGGCTCGCGCGTCATCGCGCGAGACATCGACGTAGAGGTCGCGAATCGACTCGGGTGCGCGCCGCAAGCGGGCGAGAACCGAATGAAAGCCATAAATCAGCACGCTCGTTTCTCCTGCCGCTCCAGGTCAGTGCCGATCGGTCGACTTCTTTGCGGCGGCTCCGCCGGCGGCCGCGTCGACCTGACCACCTGCGGGGTTTTTCTCGGCGGCCGTTTTCTTTTTTCCGCTGCCGGTGGACTTGCCGCTACTGGTCCCCTTCCCGCTGCCCGCGGCCGTGCCGCTGTCCGCCGCCTTGCGGCTGCCCGTGGCCTTCGCGCTGTCCACCGCCTTGCCGCTGCTGGCTGCCTTGCCGCTGGCGGCTGCCTTGCTGCCCGCCGCCTTGCCGCTGGCGGCTGCCTCGCCGCTGGCCGCCGCCTTGCCGCCCGCCGCTTTCCCGCTGCTCGGCGCCTTGCCGCCACCGGCCCCTTTGCTGCTGCCCGCCGCGCCCTTTTTCGCCGATCGGGAACCGCCGGCCCGCTTCTCGTCGCCCGCGGGCGGAGGCATGGGCAGGACCGGCATCGGCCCGTTGCCGGCGGCAGGCGTGCCCTCTTCGTCGGCCGCCGCAGCCACCCGCGCGCCGATGCCGCGCTTGCCGGAGCCGTCACGGGCCGCGCGCTGGCGTTCCCGGTTCAAGGTCCGGAAGTCGGTGGACTCGACGAGCCGGAACTCCATCCGGCGCGCTTCCAGATCGACCCGTGCGACCTGGACATCGATCGGGTCGGTGAGGCGAAAGCGCCGCCCGGTACGCTCGCCGCGCAGTTCGTGGGCAGCTTCGTTGTACTGCAGGTACTCGCTGCCCAATTCCGAGACATGAACCATGCCCTCGACGTAGAGATCGTTCAGTGTGACGAACACGCCAAAGGGCGCCACTCCGGTGATTCGCCCGGCGAACTCCTCGCCGACGCGCTCACGCATGTACATGCACTTGAGCCAGGCCTCGACGTCGCGCGAAGCCTCATCGGCGCGCCGCTCGTTTGCCGAGCACACGATTCCCCACTGCCGCCAGCCGTCGAGCACCTCCTCTTTGCTGGCCCCCGACTCTGTCGGGCGCTCGGGACTCCCCGGGCGCTCGCCCCCGGCCGAGGGTGCGGCAAGCACCGGGTCGCCATGGCTCTCGTCTCGTCGGCCGTCACCGGCCTGCATCGGTCGGTAGCGCTCGCCGCGCAACAGCGCCTTGATCACCCGGTGAGTCAGCAGATCGGGGTAGCGGCGAATCGGCGAGGTGAAATGCGCATAGGCGCCATATGCGAGCCCGAAGTGACCCACGTTATCGGGCGAGTAGACGGCCTGGCGCATCGAGCGCAAGAGCATCGACTGCATCAGCAGATGCTCCGGACGCGCGGACATCTGCGCGGCCAGGACCGCGTAATCATGCGGAGTCGGATCGTCACCACCGCCGAGCGACAAGCCGACGGTGCGCAGGAACTCACGCAGCAGTCGCAGCTTCTCGGGCGTCGGGCCCTCATGGATGCGATACAGCCCGGGATGCTTGCTGCGACTCATGAAGTCGGCAGCACACACGTTGGCGGCGAGCATCGCCTCCTCGATCAGGCGATGAGCATCGTTGCGCGTGCGTGGAATGATGCGCTCGATCCGGCCCGCCGGATCGCAGACGATCTGGGTCTCGACCGTATCGATCTCCATCGCACCCCGCCGCGCCCGGGCGCGCGCCAATACGCGATACAGCGCGTGCAAGTCACGCAGATATTCAAGCAAAGCGCGGCGCTGCGGCGTCAGGTTGGCGGTCGTGCCGCCCGAGAGCATCGACCAGACTTCATCGTAAGAGAGCCGGGCAGCCGAATGCAGGATCGCCTCGTAGAACTGATAGGCGCGGATCCGGCCGCTCGCGTCGATCACCATGTCGCAGACGAGTACCAACCGGTCGACCTGCGGGTTGAGTGAGCACAGGCCGTTGGACAGCTTCTCCGGAAGCATCGGGATCACGCGGCGCGGAAAGTAGACCGAGGTGCTGCGCTCCGCGGCGTCGACGTCGAGCGGCTCGCCCGGCTCCACGTACGACGACACATCGGCGATCGCCACCAGCAAGCGGAAGCCCGACTCGATGCGACGCCCGGGGCTGCCACCGGCGGCGCCGGCCTGCGGCGCAACCGCGCCATCTGTCGCGTCAACACCGTCGTGGGCGGTGGCGTTGCCACCGGCCGCGGCGGGGACTTCGCCAATCGACTCGATGGCCGCGCTGGCACTTGTTTCAACCTCGATCGGCTCGCAGTAGACCGCGTCGTCGAAGTCGCGCGCATCCTCGCCATCGATCGTCACGAAGGGAATATCGCGCAGATCCACCCTGCCCGACAGGTCGGCAGGCCTCACGACACCGGGCAGCCTCGCGGCCTCGTCGATGGCTGCCTGGCTGAACTCGTGCGGCACGTCGAATTTGCGCACCGCGATCTCGATCTCCATTCCCGGATCATCGATTTCACCGAGCACCTCGATGACCCGCCCGATCGGTGGCGCGCCGTTGGCCGGCGGATCGACAATCGCAACGGTGACCACCTGCCCGTGCTGCGCATGGCGCGTATCGCCCGGCGGAATCACGATGTCGTGCTTGATCCGCTGATCTTCGGGAACAACGATATGCACGCCACGTTCGTTCAGGAAGCGCCCGACCAGTTGGCGGTGCGCCCGCTCGGTGACTTCGACGATCCGCCCCTCGGGGCGACCGCGCGAATCGTAGCCGGTCTGCTTGACGAGCACCCGGTCACCGTGCATCGCTTTCTGCATTTCACGCGGCGACAGGAACGTATCGGGGCCGCCCGCGTCGGCCAGAAGGAACCCGAAGCCGTCGCGATGCCCTTGAATCTTGCCGGCGATCAGATCGAGCTTGCTCGCCAGCATCAGCACGCCCTTGCGATTGGGCAACAACTGGCCGTCGCGCTCCATCGCCGCGAGACGCTTGTTCAGCGATTCGACGTGCGGCTGCGGCACGCCAAGGCGCTGTGTCAGATCAGCCGGCGTCATCGGCACGTCAGCGGCGCGCAGACACTCCAGGATCTCTTCACGCGTCGGCGCGAACCAGGTGTTTTTCGTCATGGTCGGCCCGTCGATTTGACAAACAGCCAGAGTGGACTAAAATTCGCGCCTCTGCACGCGGTCGCCCCAACGCACCGCAATCGCGGCCCGCGCTTCAGGCGGCCCGCAGCCCAGATGGCGGAATTGGTAGACGCACCAGGTTCAGGTCCTGGCGGTGGCAACACTGTGGAGGTTCGAGTCCTCTTCTGGGCACCAGATTTAACGCCTGCGAAAGCAGGCGTTTTCATATTGATGCCCAGAAAGCAAAGCCCCTGCGGGCTTTGCGCGAGGACTCGAAAGGCCCGGCTTGCAAGCCGGGCCGGGCCCACGGAACGTGGGCGAGTCCTCTTCTCTTCGCCAGGCAAGAAAAAGGCAAAGCCCGCAGGGCGAGCTACCAACGCAAAGCCCGCAGGGCGAGCAAAAAACGCAAAGCCCGCAGGGCGAGCGCCCGTCACCCCCACCGTGCCTTCAACTCGCTCGGTTGCATGCGATCGTATTCCTCGAAAGGCTGGTGAATCCACGGATTCAACGGCAGGTGCTCGATGCAATAGTCCGGCTCCGCAACCGACGAGCCTTTCGCCCAGAGCACCGCCGAGCGGATTTCCTCGACCTGCGCGAAACGCATCTTCAGCGCTGGAATGACCTCCACCAGGGTTGCGCCCGAATCGACCAGATCGTCGGCCAGCAGCCAACGAGGCCCCGGCAGGGGCCCGGCCGAGCTCATGTGCTCGCCGATCACCAGTCGGCCGTGTCGCGTTCCAAGGTCTTCGCGATACGAACTGGTGAACAGCACCCCCAGCGGCCGGTCGAACACCCGCGAGAAGACGTCGCCGATACGCAACCCGCCGCGTGCAAGGCACACAACCGCGTCGAAATTCCAGCCCGACTCCCACACTTTCAGGGCGAGCTTCTCGATCATGCGGTTGTATTCGTCCCAGGAAACGCGCAGGTCTCGCATCGCGGCGCCCCCCGTTCACCGGAAAGGATGCCGGATGAGGATCGTCTCGTCGCGGTCGGGTCCCGTGGATACGAGGTCGATCGGCGCGCCCGCTATTTCGGTGAGTCGTTCGAGATAATGCCGCGCCGCAAGCGGCAGCGCATCCCACTGCTGCACCCCGACCGTGCTGTCGCTCCAGCCCGGCATTTCCTCGTAGATCGGCTCGCAGCGCTCGAGCTCGGCGGCGCCGAAGGGCAGCAGATCGAGTCGCTCGCTGCCGCGCTGATAACCGACGCACAGCTTGACCGTGGGCAGATTGTCGAGCACATCGAGCTTGGTGACGACCAGCCCATCGATGCCGTTGAGCTGGATCGAGCGCTTGAGCGCTGGCGCATCGAACCAGCCGCAGCGGCGCGGCCGCCCGGTGACCGAACCGAACTCCTTGCCGACGTTCGCCAGGTGTCGTCCGGTATCGTCGTGCAACTCGGTTGGAAACGGCCCGGCGCCCACTCGAGTGGTATAGGCCTTCACGATGCCGAGCACCCGATCCAGGGCCTGCGGGCCAACGCCCGCGCCCGCGGCAGCGGCACCGGCCACGCAGTTGCTACTGGTCACGTAAGGGTAGGTGCCGTGGTCCACATCGAGCATGGCGCCTTGCGCACCCTCGAAGAGCAGCGGCTCGCCGCGTGCCATGGCCTGCGCCAGAAGCGTCGGCACATCAGCGACCATCGGCTCAATCCGCTCGCCCAGCGCCAGCGCTTCGTCGGCAACCCGGGCGCCGTCCACCGGCTCGGCGCCCAGGTAGCGCTGCAGCATGAAGTTGTGCAGGTCGAGCACCTCGGCGAGCTGGTCGCGAAAATACGCCGGCGTGAACAGATCCTGCACCCGCAGGCCGCGCCGCGCGACCTTGTCCTCGTAGGCCGGCCCGATCCCGCGGCCGGTGGTGCCGATTTTCGCCTCACCGCGGCGGGCCTCGCGCGCCTGGTCGAGCGCCACATGATAGGGCAGGATCAGGGTTGCCGCAGCGCTCACGCGCAGGCGATCGCGCACCGACACACCCACCTGCTCGAGTTCGTCGATTTCGTGCAGCAACGCCTGCGGCGACACCACGACACCATTGCCGATATAGCAGATCACGCCGTCGCGCAGGATGCCCGAGGGGATCAGCCGCAGCACCTGACGACGCCCCGCGATCACCAGGGTATGCCCGGCATTGTGGCCGCCCTGGAACCGAACGACGCCGCGGGCCGTCTCGGTCAGCCAGTCGACCACCTTGCCTTTGCCCTCGTCACCCCACTGGGTGCCGATGACCACAACGTTTCTGGCCATAGCGCTCATTCCCGTTTCAGTTCACGCACAAACCAGCGGCCGTTGCCGTTCACCAGTTCTCGGTCGCAGGCAAACTCCTGCTGTTCCTGCTTGCTTCCAGGCAACTCCTGGACGACGATTTCACCGGCTGCGCGCAACTCGGCAATCCCGTCGAGCAGCCCTGCATCGTCGGACCAGGGCGCACGGATCGCCGGTGCCGGACAACCCTCTGGCTGCAGCCCGGCGAGCGCACGCAGCTCGATCGAAAATCCGGTTGCCGGGCGCGCACGTCCGAAGACACGTCCAACATTATCGTAGCGACCGCCGCGAGCGATCGCGTAAGGCAACTCTTCGACGTAAGCCGAGAACGTGACGCCGTTGTGATAACGGTAGCCGCGCAGGTCGGCCAGATCGACCGACAGTTCGATTCCCGGCCAGCGGCGCCACAACGGCGAACCGGCGAGCCGTTCGAGCTGATCGAGAGCCTCCACGATCGGCCCTGCGCCCGGCAGCAGCCGGCGTGCCCTGGCAATCGGACTGGCGCGGTCGCTGCCGACCGAACCGGCTTCGATCTGCCCGTACAACCCGGTCAGTGCCAGGAGCGCATCATGGAGCGCCGGCGCCGCGCCCTCGAGCGCCGCGGTCAGCCCGGGTACGTCCTTGCCCTGCAACAGGGCATAGAGATCTTCGTCATCGAGCCCGGGAACCGGTCCGTGCAAGGCGAGCAGTGCCGGCACGATCGCGACATGGCACAGATCGATGCGCACCCGGGTGCAGCCGGCCGCATCGAGCGAGCGCACCAGGAGATCGAGAATCTCGAGATCAGCCTCGAAACCCGCATGCCCGTAGAGTTCGGCCCCGATATGGATCGGCTCGCGGGTAGCAAAGGGACTCGGCGATCGGGTGTGCAGGACCGATCCGCAATAGCACAGCCGCGCCACGCCGCGGCGGTTCAGCAGGTGTGCATCGATGCGCGCAACCTGGGGCGTGATATCGGCACGCACGCCCAGCGTGCGACCCGACAACTGGTCGACCAGCTGGAAGGTGCGCAGACCCAGGTCGCGCCCGGATCCGGTGAGCAGGGAGTCGATGTGCTCGATCAGAGGCGGCATCACGAGCTCGTAGCCATAGGACCGGTACAGATCGAGCAGTTGCCTGCGCAGGTCTTCGATGTGGCGCGCTTCCGAAGGCAGCACGTCGGCGATGTTTTCTGGCAGGAGCCAGCGCGGCATGGCGGAAATTCCGTCAAAAAACCCGATATTTTAAGTCAGATCAGCAGCAGCACGATCCCGAGCAAAGCCGAGCCCATCCCGACGAACCGGATCTGACCGTCTTGCAGCCGGGCGATCTGCAGGAACATCGCGCGCCACCGGGCCGGGGCAACAAGGGGTAACAGACCCTCGAGGATCAGCATCAGGCCGACCGCAACCACGAGGCTGTTCACCCCAGGACTCCGCGAGCCCGGCTTGCTTAACGCGGGCCCACGCCGAAGTCGCGGAAATACCTGAAGAAATCGGCCGACGGATCGATGACCAGGATGTCATTGCGATTCTTGAACGAGGATCGATACGCCTCCAGGCTGCGATAAAAGCCGGCAAACTCGGCGTTTTGTCCGAACGCATCGGCATAGACTGCAGTGGCGCGACCATCTCCGCGACCCTTGATGCCCTGCGCGTCGCGGTAGGCTTCGGCAAGGATCACTTCGCGCTGCCGATCGGCATCGGCGCGGATCTTCTCGGATTCGGCGGCACCGGTGGCGCGCCGTTCGTTTGCAACGCGCTTGCGCTCGGACTCCATGCGCGCGAACACCCGCTCCTGGACCTCGGGTGCGAACCCGACCCGTTTCAGGCGCACGTCAACGACTTCGATGCCGATCGAGCGCGAGTCGGCGTTGACCTTTTGCCGAACGTTTTCGACCACTTCAGTGCGCGCGTTCGAAATGACGTCGGCCACTGTTCGCCGGGCCACTTCGTTGTTCAGTGCATCGCGCAAAATGCGCGAGATCCGGTCGGCGGCAATCTGTTCGCTACCCGAAACCGAGCGGATGAAGAGACGCGGGTCCACGATTCGCCACTTCACGAAGGTGTCGATCATCACGTTCAGTTTCTCCGACGTGATGAAGCGATCGCTGTCAGGGTTGTCGAGCGTGAGAATTCGCTTGTCGAAGTAGTCGACATTCTGAAACGGCGGCGGCAGCTTGAAATACAGGCCCGGCTTGTCGTCGATCTGGCGGATCTCGCCAAGCGCGTACAGGACCGCGAACTGGCGCTGATCCACGATGTAGAGGCACGACATCAGGATCGCCACGGCGACCACAATGCCGATCAACACGGCCACGATTCGGTTCATTTGAAAGCTTCTCCTGCGCAGCGGTCAGCGGCTGTCGCGATCGCGGTTGCGCAGCCCCTCGACGCGCGCCGCCGGTGTTGAGGTCGTGGGCACAGAACTGCCTGCCTGCGAGGCGGGCCCTGGCGTTGCGGCCGCGCCCCCCGGTGCGGTGCGCGCCGCATCTGCAGCGGCGCCCTGCTGCATCAGTTTGTCGAGCGGCAGGTACAGCAGGTTGCCGGAGGACTTCGTATCGACGAAGACCTTGCTCGTGTTGGCGAAAATCTGCTGCATCGTATCGATATACATCCGCTCGCGCGTGACCTCTGGCGCCTTGGCATACTCGGTAAGCACCGCCGTGAAGCGGTTCGCGTCGCCCTCGGCGGCGGCGATCACGCGCTCGCGATAGCCGTTAGCCTCCTCGATGAGGCGTGCAGCCGTGCCGCGCACCCTCGGGATGACATCGTTCGCATAAGCCTGGCCTTCGTTGATCAGGCCTTCGCGGTCCTGTGCGGCCTTGTTGGCGTCTTCGAACGCCGACTGCACCTGCTCAGGCGGTTGCGCCTGCTGGATCGTGACGTCCACGATGGTGATCCCGGCGCTGTAGCGATCAAGAATTTGCTGGGTCTGCTCGCGGGCGTCCTTGGCGACCTGCTCCTTCTCTTCGTAGAGCACCTGATCGACGGTCCTGCGCCCGACGATCTCGCGCATCGCGGTTTCCGCCGCCTGGCGCACGATTTCCTCCGGCACCGGCCCGAGCACGTTGTTGAACAGGTAGTCCTTGGCATTGCCGATCCGGTACTGGATCGTGAACTGCATGTCGACGATGCTCTGGTCGAGCGTGAGGATCAGCGATTCGCGCAATGTCTTGTTGCGCGCGCCGTTGCGATAGCCGACCTCGACGGTGCGCAATTGCTGCGTATTGACGATCTCGTTGCTCTCGATCGGATACGGCAGGCGCCACGTGAAGCCGGCGCGGTCGATCAACTGCTTGAACTCTCCGAAACGCAGCACCACCGAGGCCTGGCCTTCCTGCACGATGTAGAAGCCGCTGCCAAGCCAGAGCAAAAATGCAACCACGGCCAGCAACGCGGCGCCCGTGCCGGCGCCCTTCATCGAGGGCCCATCGCCGGTGCCCGAGTTGCCACGCGGCGGAAGGCCGCCGCCGCGCTTGCGAAACAGCCCGTTCAGGCGGCGATTGAAATCGCGCCAGAGTTCGTCGAGATCGGGAGGGCCGTCGCCCTTGTCGGGGCGTTGTGGCGGGCGCTGGTCGCTGCCACCGCCGCGCCCCCAGCCGGGATCATTCAGGGAAAAAATAGCGCGCACTGACTTCCACATGGTTCCGGGATCGGGTCTTGGGTCGAGTTCGGGATGAAGCGGATCGAATGAAACGAGCCGCAACGGCTCAGGCGACACGCGGCACGGACCCTTCCGTATCGGCAACGCCGGGTGCGCTGGCGCCAGCAGCTTGCACTCCATCGGCAGCCGCGGCGCCGAAGCGACGGGTTCGCCATTGGGTGACCTGTTCTTCGATCGCGTTACGCAGGGCATCGATGCCCGCGCCGCTGATTGCGCTCACCCAAAGCCGGTCGATGCTACCACAGGCATCGCGGGCCACCCGAGGCTCGAGCCCGGTGATGTCGATCTTGTTCATCACGGTAAGCCGCGGCACTTCGCCGGCATCGATCTCGCCGAGCACACGCTCGACCTGCTCGAGTTGTCCGTCGCGATCACCGGCCGACGCATCGACCACATGCAGCAGCAGGTCGGCCGCGGCGGTTTCCTCGAGCGTAGCCGTAAAGGCCTCGACGAGTTGATGCGGAAGATCGCGAACGAAGCCGACGGTGTCCGAAAGAACGACTTCGGCGCCCGAAGGCAATCGCAGCCGGCGGGTCAGCGTGTCCAGCGTGGCGAACAACTGATTTGCCGAAAACGAGTCGGCACCCGTGAGCCGGTTGAACAAGGTCGATTTGCCCGAGTTCGTGTAGCCGACCAGCGAGATGGCGAAGGCCGGGCGACGATCGCGAGCGCGCCGGCGCGTGCGCCGCTGGCGCTTGAGCTGATCGAGTTGCACGCGAAGCCGGCGCACCCGGTCGCCGAGCATCCGGCGGTCGAGCTCGATCTGCTTCTCGCCCGGGCCGCCCCGCACGCCGATTCCGCCGCGCTGGCGCTCCAGGTGGGTCCAGCCACGCACGAGGCGCGCCTGCAAGTGCTGCAGGCGCGCAAGCTCGACCTGCAGCTTGCCCTCGTGGCTGCGTGCCCTCTGCGCGAAGATGTCGAGAATCAGCTCGGTGCGGTCGATGACCGGAAGCTCCCAGAGCCGGTTCAAATTGCGTTGCTGCACCGGCGAGATCTCGTGGTCGAACACGACGACGTCGATCTCGAGTTCGGCCAGCAGGTCGGCGATTTCGGCGGCCTTGCCGGAACCGATGCACAGGGCCGCATCGGGGCGCGAGCGCCGTACGATCAGCCGCCCACAGGGAATCAGGCCGTCCGATGCGGCAAGTGCGGCGAGTTCATCGAGCGACGTGTCGTCGCGGGCGTGTCCGCCGAAAGCTACGCCCAGGAGCAGGCAGCGGACGGGATCTGGAGTGGCGGTCGTGCTCAGTCTTCTTGACTCTCTTGCTGGAAGTTGACGGGGCGTCCGGGGACCACCGTGGAAATCGCGTGCTTGTAGACCATTTGCGTGACGGTATTGCGCAGCAGGACCACATACTGATCGAACGAGTCGATCTGGCCCTGCAGCTTGATGCCGTTCACGAGATAGATGGAGACCGGCACATGCTCCTTTCTGAGGAGATTCAGAAACGGGTCTTGTAGCAGCTGCCCTTTATTGGTCATGGTAACTTCCGGTCATTGTGATTGTAGGGCGACTTTAACGTAAATCAGCCGGCTGCGTCGGTCAGTCGCGGGGCGCGTATGGGTTTGCGGTTGAGCGAAATTCGATTCGCAAAGGTGTGCCGTCGAGCGCGAACCGATCGCGAAACCAGCCTTCGAGATAGCGCCGGTAGGTTTCGGGCACGTGATCGAGGCCGGTGCCGTGAACCACGATGATCGGCGGGTTCTGGCCGCCCTGGTGGGCATAGCGCGGCTTGGGTCGGAACTGGCCGCGCCGCGGCGGCGCCTGCCGCTCGACCGCCTCGCGCAGCGCCCGCGTGAGCCTTGGCGTGGAGAGCCGGCTGGTGGCCGCCGCAAACGCCTCGTCGACCGAGCGCAACACAGTGCCGATCCCGTTCCCCTTCAACGCGGACACGAAGTGCAGCTTCGCAAAGCGCAGGAAATAGAGCTTGCGCTCGAATTCGCTGCGGATCCGCTCGCGGGCCGCCTGGTCGGCCAGGTCCCACTTGTTGATCGCAACGACCAGCGCGCGACCGGCCTCGAGCACATAACCGGCGATGGTCGCATCCTGCTCGGACACGTCTTCGCCGGCGTCGAGCAGGAGCACGCATACGTTGCTGTCCTCGATTGCCTGCAAGGTCTTGATGATCGAGAACTTCTCCAGCACGTCGGTGACCTTGCCGCGACGGCGCACACCGGCGGTGTCGATGACCGTATAGGGCCGCCCGCCGCGCTCGAAATCGATCGCCACCGAGTCGCGGGTGGTTCCCGGCTGATCAAAGGTGATCACGCGCTCTTCGCCGAGCAGCGTGTTGATCAGGGTCGATTTGCCGGCGTTCGGCCGGCCGATCACCGCCAGCCGAATCCGGCGCCGGGTCTCCGATTCCGGCCCTGTCGGCTCGTTCGGGATTCGGCTGCGTTCCCGGTCGCCTCGTTCCCGGTCGCCTCGTTCCCGGTCCCCACGTTCCCGGTCGCCTCGTTCCCGGTCCCCACGTTCCCGGTCCCCACGTTCCCGGCCGCCGCGTTCCCGGTCCCCGGGCGATCGGCCCCCGCCTTCGGCGCCCTCCTCCGATTCCCCCTCGACCGGCGGGGACGAGAGCCCCGCGTCGCCCATGTGCTCGAAGGCGATATCGACCAGTTCGCGCACGCCCTCGCCGTGTGCGGCCGATACCGGGTAGGGCTGGCCCAGCCCGAGCTCGTGGAATTCGGCAGCGACCTGGGCCTGCGACATGCCTTCGGTCTTGTTCACCGCCACGAAAATATGCTGCGCGGTGCGGCGCAGTTCGCGGGCGATCTCTAGATCGTGCGGCGTGAGCCCTTCGCGGCCATCGACGACGAACACCACCGCGTCGGACTCCAGCACCGCTTGCCGGGTCTGGCGCGCCATCTCGGCGGCGATGCCGGTCTTCGCCACCGGCTCGAAGCCGCCACTGTCGATCGCGATGAACGAGCGCTCGCCGCTGCGCCCGCGGCCATATTGGCGGTCGCGGGTGAGCCCCGGGATATCGGCGACCAGCGCAGCCCGGCTGCGAGTGAGCCGGTTGAAAAGGGTGGATTTGCCCACGTTGGGCCGCCCGACCAGGGCGAGCACCGGCAACTGGGCCATCGACTCAGTCCACCGCCACGGCGTAGAGGGTTCCGCCGGCCGTTTGCACGATCGCCAGGTTGCGCCAGCGCACCGGAGCGCCGACCATCGCCTTGCCGTCGGTCGCCAGGCGCGCTTCGAGTGAACCATCGTCGCGCGACAGCACATGGAGCAAGCCGAGCGAGTCGCCGACGACCACGTGCGCGTCGGTCAGGAGCGGCGCCGAGGGCTGGCGCCGACGCAGCTTGTCCTGCCGCCACACGCTGGCTCCTCCCGAGCGCGAGAAGGCCTGCACATCGCCCTCGGCATCGGGAGCCACGACCATGCGGGCGTCCAGATCGATCCCCGCGGCCACGGATAGCTCGCGCGACCAGGTGACGCGCCCGGTGGCGCTCTCGAAGCACGCGAGCCGGCCCTGCCAGGCTGCGGCGCAGACCTCGCGCCCGCTGATCAGGGGTGAGCCGACCACGTCGGCAATTCGCTCGATTTCATTGGAGCCGCGCGGCTGGCCGACCGCGGCCTCCCATTTGAGCGCACCGTTGGTCAGCGAAAGCGCCACCAGCCGACCCCCGGGAAGACCGACGTAACCGGTCGTGGGGTCCATCGCGATCGATGCAGTCTGGCGCAGCACCAGCGGCGGACCCTGGCGATCGAAGCTCCAGAGGCGCCGCCCGCTCTCGAGATCGTAGGCCGACACGCGATTGTCGCTGCCGCGAACGACAACGAGACCCAACCCGACCGCCGGCACGGTGACGACTTCGGCAACGGTCGGCACCGACCACTTCTGCTGGCCGGCGCGATCGAGCGCGATCAGCGCGCCGTCGCGCGCCGCAACCACGGTGGTCTCGCCATCGCTGCCGACTGCTGAAATCAGCGGCTTGCCCAACTCGGTGCGCCAGACGGTTGCACCGGTGGCGGCATCGAGCCTGGCCACCACGCCCTTGCGAGTGGCCGCGATGAGGCTGTCGCCCACTACCACCGGCTGAAAGCCGACGCCGCCCTCGCCGCCCAGCGCGATCTTCCAGGCGAGTTGCACCGTGGCGCCGCCGGTTGGCGGCGGCAGTTCAGGAAGCTTGGGCGCTGACGACGACCACGGCCAGATACCGCAACCGCCGATCGTCACCGCGGCGGCGCTCACCGCAACCGCGCGCGCAATCCTGCGTCTGAAACCGGACACCGGATCGAGCCTTGCGGGCGAAACGGGACCGGCCCTCATGCCGTGCCGCCAAGGGCGTCGAGCTTGATCTGGACCAGTTGGCGCAGCGGGCTCGTGGCGCTCAGCCGCTCGAGCGCTTCCTTGTAGGCGGCGCGCGCCTGCGTCGCATCGCCCTTGGCGGTGAGCAGATCACCGCGCCGGTCCGCGAAGGCGCCTGCATAGCTGTCGTCGGTCGGCGCGGCAACGAGTTGCAGCCCTTCGTCGTAGGCCTTCTCGTCGAGAAGGATGCCGGCGAGGCGCAAGCGGGCCTCGTTGCTGAAACCGGGATCGCGGGCATTCTCGACGGCCCACTGCAAGGGCACCTTGGCCGCCTTCGGGTCGCCGGTCTCCAGATAGACGTCGGCGGCGATCATCGCCGCCATCTGGGCCCATGCGGTGCGCGGATAGTCGGCGAAGATACGGCCCGCCGCCTCGCGCACCCGATCGACATTTTTCGCGCCGGCCGCTTCGTTCAGTTCGTCGTAGACCAGCGCGGCCTGTGAAACATGGTTGTGCTGATACCACTGCCAACCGCGCCAGCCGGCTACCGCAACGGAAATCACCAGCAGAACCGTCAGGATGAAGTTTCCGTAACGGTTCCAGAACACTTTCAGGTTCTCGAGCTGTTCCTCTTGTTCGGGATCGTATGCCATGGCCAGGAGTTGTCGTAGTTTCAGGAGTCAGGCTGGGCATCGCCAGCAATGGCATCGGCCAGCGCCTGGGCGACCCGTTCGAGGGCAACGGTGCTCTGGCGGCTCTCGCCGGATGCCGGCTTCGCGTCTCGACTGCCCGCGCGCAGCCATTTGATCGAGGCCTCGCCGCGGGCGACCTCGTCGGTGCCAAGGATCAGCGCGAACTGTGCTCCGCTCGCGTCGGCGCGCCGGAATTGCGACTTGAAGCTGCCACCGCCACAGTGCAGGATGACATCGAAACCGGCGTCTCGAACCCGCTCGGCGGCCTGCATCGCCGCCTCGAGCGTGGCCTCGCCATGATGCACGACGTAGACGTCGCACTGCGCCTGCGTCGGCTCGCCGCCCTGGGTGCGCATGAGTTCGAGCACCCGCTCGACGCCGATTGCGAAACCACACGCGGGCGCCGGCTTGCCGCCGAGCATCTCGATCAAGGGATCGTAACGGCCGCCACCGCACACGGTCAGGGTCGACCCCGAGACCTTTGCCACCCATTCGAAAACGGTGAGGTTGTAGTAGTCGAGCCCGCGCACCAGCCGCGGGTTGATCCGGAATGGCAGGTTCTGGGCCTTCAGCAGCGCCTGCAGGCGCTCGAAATGCGCGCGCGATTCATCACCGAGAAAGTCGATCAGTTGCGGCGCCGACTCGACGACGCCGGCCATTTCCGGATTCTTCGTGTCGAGGATGCGCAAAGGGTTGCTGCGCAGGCGGCGCTGCGCATCGGTATCGAGTTCGCTGCGATGCGATTCGAAGTGCTCGATCAGCGCCGCCCGGTGCGTCTGGCGCTCGGGGGCGCTGCCCAGCGAATTGATCTCGAGCGAGATCCCGGCCAGGCCGAGCTGATCCCAGAGCCGCTGGCACAGCAGGATCACCTCGGCGTCGGCGTCCGGCCCCGGAAAGCCAAGCGCCTCGGCGCCGACCTGGTGAAACTGCCGGTAGCGACCCTTTTGCGGGCGTTCGTGGCGAAACATCGGCCCGGCATACCAGAGGCGCTTCGGTCCATCGTAAAGCAGGTTGTGTTCGATCACGGCGCGCACCACACCGGCGGTGTTCTCAGGGCGCAGGGTGAGATCCTCGCCGTTGAGCACATCGGTGAACGAGTACATCTCTTTCTCGACGATGTCGGTAACCTCGCCGATGCTGCGCACGAACAACCGGGTCTGCTCGAGGATCGGCGTGCGGATCTGCCGATAACCGCAGGCGCGCATCGTATCGGCGACCGCCTCCTCGAAGGCTCGCCACAGCGGGTCTTCGTCGGGCAGCACATCGTTCATGCCGCGCACGCCGCTCAACCGGGCCGGCGCGCTACGCTCGCGGCTATCGTCGTGCATCGCTGGCAATGGGCTCGTCAATGATCCTGCGCCTCAGGCGTTGGTGAGCGACGCAGCCGACGTGGCCGGCGCAGCGTTCGCCGCCACCGACGCTTGCGCCGCTTCGTGCGATGGTGCGCGGTAGCGGCGGCGCACGTAATCGTCGACGATCGCCTGGAACTCCTCGGCGATCCGGTCTCCCTTCAAGGTGACCGTACGTTCGCCGTCGACGAACACCGGGGCTACCGGCGCTTCGTCGGCGCCTGGCAGTGAAATGCCGATATCGGCATGGCGGCTTTCGCC
>CAJDTU010000064.1_pt1 | contig 18123 bp, 16 predicted proteins | sample 7389901 | NCBI WGS metagenome assembly CAJDTU01 (sample SAMEA7055649, study PRJEB34461) | soil metagenome | biome: terrestrial ecosystem; feature: Peninsula; material: soil | place: Antarctica | collected 2016
GGCTTGCGTAAGCCAGGTAAAGCTTGCCGACACCGGCGGCGGAAGCAAGGACTGGGCGGTTGCCGCGACGGCGGGGCGCTGCCCGAACCAGGATACGAGCCCTGCGGAGCCGGCGGCTGCCGTGGCTCGAAGCATGTTTCGACGACTGGGTTCGGCCATGGCTTGCTCTCCGTCCGGGCAAAGACGTAAAAGATCAACTCGTCACCGCCAGTCGACAGTCTTTCACCGCCCTTACAGAACTTCCTGCGTCGCCCGTCGCCCGTCGCCCGTCGCGAGCAGCGAGTGGTTGTTGTGCTCAGCCAGCGGACCAGGCTTTTTGTGAAGACAACCCCGATTTGCTCCCGCGAACGCCGTTTCGTTCGCCGTCCCGCGGCGCGCGCAGCGGAGGGTTGGTCACGATTCCGAGCGATCGAGGTGTAATCAACGGGATCGATCGCCACCAAGGGGTGACGTCCCTCTTGCGTCGTCGAATTTCATCCCGCTGCTTCAACGCAAGCAGGATCGCGGCATGAGGGGGATCGTAGTCAGCGGCTGGAAGGAATGGGCGGATTCGCGATATCCGTGGGGCGGCACGTTACTTGCCGTGCGGGCCTCGGACAGTTTGAGGCGATCGCGCTGACGCTCGGGTGGCGCGCCAACGGTGGGCCCTGTGACTGGATTCGACGAGACACCCCATGAGCCAGATCTTCCAGCCACGCTTCGGATTGTTCATCAAGCTCGGCTTGCTCGTAATCGTTGTCGCGGGCGCGGGGCTGATCCTGGCGTGGCGCGGAGTGACGGCAGGGCCGCATGCGGTCGGCGAACCGGTGGAACAGCCGGTGCCGTTCAGCCATAAGCATCACGTGGGCGACGACGGCATCGACTGTCGTTATTGCCACACTTCGGTCGAGAAATCCTCGTTCGCCGGCATCCCGCCGATTTCCACCTGCATGACCTGCCATTCGCAGTTGTATACCGATCAGCCCGCGCTGGCGCCGTTGATCAAGAGTTGGGAAACCGGCAAGGCGCTGCAATGGAAGCGGGTCAACGATCTACCCGACTTCGTCTTCTTCAACCACAGCATCCACATCGCCAAGGGCGTGGGCTGCGTCACCTGTCACGGGCGGGTCGATCGCATGCCGCTCACGCAACGAACGCAATCACTGGCAATGCAGTGGTGCCTGGATTGCCACCGGGCGCCTGAGAAACACCTGCGCCCGCGTGATCAGGTCTTCAACATGCAGTGGAAGGCACAAGATCAACTCGCGCTGGGCGAGGAGCTGAAAAGGCTCTACCACGTCATGAACAGCTCGCGCCTTACGGACTGCTCGATATGCCATCGCTGACCCACGCCGGCGACGATGCCCTGCGCCCGTTTCGCGAGCAGTTGCGCGATGTGCGTGGCCCGCGCTTCTGGCGTGCGCTGGAGGAACTGGCCGACAACGCCGAGTTCCACCGGCATTTGCGCGATGCCCTGCCACAGTGGGCCGAAGCCGCGGAAATGGATCGGCGCGGTTTCGTGAAGCTGCTGGGAGCCTCGTTGGCGCTGGCCGGACTGGCTGGCTGCAGCGGGCCGCCGCAGGAGGAAATCGTGCCATGGGTGCGTCGCCCCGAGGGCGAAACGTCCGGTTTGCCCAGCTTCTACGCCACCGCGCTGCAATGCTGCGGCGATGCCGAGGGCGTGCTGGTGGAAACCCATATGGGTCGACCGTCCAAGATCGAAGGCAATCCCGGTCATCCGGCCAGCCTCGGCAGCACCGATGCCCTGATGCAGGCGGCGGTGCTGGAATTGTGGGACCCCGACCGTTCGCAGGCGCCGGTGCATCGAGGGGTCCCCGGCAGTTGGGATGGCTTCATGGCCGAGGCTGCGCAACTCAGTGCTCGCTTCGCCCATGATGGCCGCGGCTTGCACGTGCTGAGCGGGGGTATCGGATCGCCGACGCTCGCGGCGCAGCGAAAGGCATTGCTCGAGCGCTTTCCGGGCGCAGTCTGGCACCAGTACGACCCGGTCTCGCGAGACCATGCGATTGCGGGTGCACGTCTCGCCTTCGGTGAACCGCTCGTGCCGCGCTACCACTTCGACAAGGCCGAGGTGATTCTCAGCCTGGAAGCCGACTTCCTCGCGACCATGCCGGGCCGGCTGCGTTACGCGCGTGAATTCGCGCAGCGGCGAAAGCCAGTCGATGGACAGATGAACCGGCTGTACGTTCTGGAAGGCACGCCTTCGCTGACCGGCGCGATGGCCGATCATCGATGGGCGCTCGCGTCCCGGCAGATCGCGGCAAGCGCATCGGAACTGGCCAGGCAAATCGGGATCGGCGCTGCGCCCGGCGGCGGGACTGACGGGATCCGCGACGGCAGAACGAGCGGCATCCCGGGCGGCGAAGCGCCGGCTCTCGACCTCCACCGGATGCAGGTGCTGGCTGACGATCTGCGCCGGCATCGCGGCAACTCCCTGGTGCTGGCCGGAGACAGCCAGCCGCCACGGGTGCATGCGCTGGCGCATCTCATCAATCAGACGCTGGGCAACGACGGTGGCACAGTCGATTACGCGGAACTGAACGGGCCCGTGGAGGATCAATCGAAGTCGCTGCGCGAACTGGTTGCGGCCATGGCGGCCGGCGCTGTCGACACCTTGTTGATCCTCGACGGCAATCCCGCCTACGCGACACCCGGCGATTTCGCCTTTGCAGAGAACCTCGGCAAGGTGGCGCACAGCATTCACCTCGGGCTCTACCGGGATGAGACCGCCGCCTTGTGCGCCTGGCATCTACCGGCGACTCATGCGCTGGAGGGCTGGTCCGACGCGCGCGCCTGGGACGGCACTGCGAGCATCGTGCAGCCGGTGATCGCGCCGCTCTACGCGACACGATCGATGCACGAGCTGCTCGCCGTGCTGCTCGGGCAAACCGGGCAGAACGGACGCGATACGGTGCGCGCCACCTGGCGCGACCACGCCAGCGGTGACTTCGAGGCTTTCTGGGCGCGCAGCCTGCGCGAGGGTGTAATCGCCGGCACGGCGGCGGCGGGGCGCAACCCGCACGTCGACCCGGGCTTCCTGAAGAACGCTTCGGCTGCGACTTTCTCGTCCGCTCCGGTCACCGCGCCTGGCCTTGCCACTCCGGCTGCCGCGCCCGCTGCCATTCCGGCTGCCACGGCTTCAGCTGCCACGGCTTCGGCTCCGGGCACCGCGGCTCCGGGCACCGCGTCTCCGGGCACCGCGTCTCCGGGCACCGCGTCTCCGGGCACCGCGTCTCCGGGCACCGCGGCTCCGGCCACCTCGGCGGCTGACGATGCCCACCTCGAATTGTTGTTCCGCCCCGACCCCAGCGTGTGGGACGGCCGCTACGCGAACAACGGCTGGCTGCAGGAACTCCCCAAGCCCCTGACCCAGTTGACCTGGGGCAACGCGGCCTTGATCAGCCCGCAACTGGCCGCCGAACGCGGCCTGGCCAACGGCGACGTGGCCGAGTTGCGAATCGCCGGGCGGCAAGTGCGTGCGCCGGTGTGGATCATGCCGGGGCAGGCGGCGCGCAGCGTCACCGTGCACCTGGGCTATGGCCGGCGCCATGCAGGCCGCATTGGCGAAGGACTGGGGTTCGACGCCTACGCGCTGCGCAGCAATCGCGCGCCATGGACCGAAATTGGCCTGCAACTGAGTGCTACCGGCAAGAAGGTCGAACTCGCCACCACTCAGCACCACCACACCATGCAGGGACGCGCCCCGGTGCGCAGCGGCACGCTGGCTCAGTTCGCAATCGATCCACGCTTTGCCAAGGAGGGAAGCACCGGTGCGCCTGCGAGCCTGTATCGGCCGCGTCCGAAAGGCGAATACGCGTGGGGCATGACGATCGACCTTAATGCATGCATCGGCTGCAAGGCCTGCACGATCGCCTGCCAGGCGGAAAACAACATCCCGGTGGTGGGCGCCGACCAGGTCAGGCGCGGGCGCGAGATGCACTGGATCCGCGTCGACCGGTATTACGAAGGGTCCCCGCAGGCGCCGCTCACCTATCACCAGCCGGTGCCGTGCATGCACTGCGAGCATGCACCCTGCGAACTGGTCTGCCCGGTCGGTGCGACGGTGCACGATTCCGAAGGCTTGAACCTGCAGGTCTACAACCGGTGCGTCGGGACGCGCTTCTGTTCCAACAACTGTCCCTACAAAGTGCGTCGTTTCAACTTCCTGCAATACACGGACATCCACGCCGAAAGCCTGAAAGCCCAGCGCAACCCCGACGTCTCGGTTCGCAACCGTGGGGTGATGGAGAAATGCACCTACTGCATCCAGCGGATAGCAACCGCTCACATTGCCGCGGGGAGGGACGATCGGCGTATCGCCGACGGTGAAGTGTTGACCGCCTGCCAGGCAGTGTGTCCGACCCGCGCCATCACCTTCGGCAATACGGCCGATCCGGATAGCGCGGTCAGCCGGGCCAAGGCCTCGCCGCTCGAGTACACCTTGCTCGAGGAACAGAACACGCGGCCGCGCACCACTTACCTGGCGCACCTGCGCAATCCGAACCCCGATCTGGGGGAGGACACATGACCGTGCCGGCCGGAATCGATGCGCGCGCGCCCGTAGTCGCGCCGGGGCAGACGCTCGGCGGAGTCACCGACCGTGTGAGCAACCTCGTATTGCATCGACCGGGCGGACGGCTGTGGATGACGGCTTTCCTGCTGTCGCTGGTGCTGACCGGCGTGCTCGCGGTCGGACTCGTCTGGCTGCTGGTCGAGGGTGTCGGGATCTGGGGCCTGAACATTCCAGTGGCCTGGGCCTTCGCCATCGCCAATTATGTCTGGTGGATCGCAATCGGGATGGCAGGCACCTTCATTTCGGCCGCGCTTTACCTCACGCGCCAGGAATGGCGCAATTCGATCAATCGCTACGCCGAGGCAATGACGGTGTTCGCGGTATCGGTGTCGGGGATCTTTCCAATCGTCCACCTGGGGCGGCCCTGGTTCTTCTATTGGCTCGCGCCTTACCCGGACCGCATGAACGTCTGGCCGCAATGGCGCAGCGCCCTGGTATGGGATTTTTTCGCAATCCTCGCCTACCTGATCGTCTCCATCCTGTACTTCTACGTGGGCCTGATCCCTGACCTCGCGAGCCTGCGCGATTGCGCGCGCACGCGCGGCAAGCAGGTGTTCTATGGCGTGCTCGCGATGGGCTGGCGCGGCGAGGCGCGGCACTGGAAGCGGTTCGAGACCTTGTCCCTGCTGCTGGCCGGGCTGGCGGTGCCGCTGGTATTTTCGGTGCACAGCATGGTGGCGCTCGATTTCTCCGAGGCCTTGCTGCCGGGCTGGCATTCGACGATCTTTCCACCGTTCTTCGTGGCCGGCGCGCTGTTCTCGGGCTTCGCCATGGTGCTGGTGCTCGGCATCCCGCTGCGTCACTGGTTCGGCCTGCAGGATTTCATCACCGAGCGCCACCTCGACAATATGGCGAAAATGATGCTTGCCGCCGGTCTGTTTGTCGACTACAGCTACTTCACAGAGATATTCATGTCGTTCTACAGCATGGATCGCTATGAAGTGGCGATGACCATGAATCGGCTGACGGGGGCCTATGCCTGGGTCTTCTGGACCGTGGTCGCCTGCAACATCGTCACGATCCAGGCATTGTGGCTCCCGCGCGTGCGGCGCAGCCACGTGGCACTGTTCGTCATCAGCCTCGCGGTGCTGGTCGGCATGTGGTTCGAGCGCTTCATGCTGATCGTGACCAGCCTGTACGAGGACTTCCTCCCCTCCAGCTGGGGCATGTTCTACCCGACTTTCTGGGATATCGCCATCCTGGTCGGCTCGATCGGCCTGTTCTTCCTGCTCTTCACGCTGTTCGTGCGTTTGCTGCCGATCCTGTCCATGTTCGAGCTGCGCAAGCTGATCCATCGGGTGGGAGGGCAGGGTCAATGACCGGGCAGGGCGCCTACGGCTGCATGGCCGAGTTCGACAGTGCCGAGCGCCTGCTGGATGCGGTGAGCGCCGTTCGCCGCCTCGGCTACACCCGCCTGGAAGCGTATTCGCCGTTTGCGGTGGAGGGGCTGGCCGAGGCGCTGGGTCCGATGCGCAACCGCGTGCCGCTGCTCACGCTGGCAGGAGGCCTGTTCGGCGGCATCGGCATGCTGGCGCTCGAGTACTACTCGGCAGTGATCGATTATCCGATCGACGTGGGGGGCCGTCCGACCGCCAGTTGGCCGGCCTTCATCCCGTCGGCGCTCGAAATGGCAGTGCTGTGGGCGGCGCTGTTCGGCGTGATCGCGATGATCGCAGGCAACGGCCTGCCGCGCCTGTATCACCCAGTGTTCAACGTCGAACGCTTCAAGGCGGCGAGCCGGGATGGCTTCTTCCTGGTCGTGCGCGCCGATGATCCGCGCTACGATGACGCACAGGTCGGACACGACCTCGCAGGGCTCGCGCCGCGGGCGGTCGACCGGGTGGCGCCATGAAGTTTCAGGCCACCTGTCCGGCAGCCGCTCCGGCGCAGCTCACGCCTGCGGATCTGGCGCGCGGAGGTCTTGGGCCCGTGGGTCCTGCGCCCTTCGATGCAGGCGTCCCGCCGAGGCTCCTGCGGTTGATGGTATCGCTTCTGGCTGCGCTTGCGCTGGGCGGCTGCGAGCGCGCCATGCACGACATGTACGACCAGCCCCGGTACAAACCGCTCGCACCCAGTTCTTTGTTCGCCGATGGCAATTCGGCGCGGATGCCGCCCCCCGGCAGCATGCCGAGCACGGAGGGCACGGCCGCCGACACTTCGAGCGGGCGGGCCGGTCGCGTGATCGGGGTGCCTGCCGCCGGGCCTGCACTGCCGCTCGATGAGCAAGGTCATGATCTGGCGCAGGGCGACGTGGGCCAACAGCGTTCGGCCAGTCCCATGCCCATGACCATGGCGTTGCTGCAGCGCGGGCAGGAGCGCTTCGACATCGACTGCGCGCCGTGCCACGGCCGATCCGGCAATGGCGACGGCATGATCGTGAAGCGCGGTTTTCCGGCGCCGCCGTCCTACCATAGCCAGCGCCTTCGCGAGGCGCCCGACAGTCATTTCTACCAGGTCATCACTCACGGCTACGGCGTCATGTATCCGTATGCGGACCGCGTGGACCCGCCGGATCGCTGGGCGATCACCGCCTATATCCGAGCGCTGCAATTGAGCCAGCATGCGCCCGCCGACCGGCTCGATGCGCAGGACCGCCAGCGCCTGGCGCAATCCTCAAAGCCTGCGGGCGGCGCCCCAGGCAAGGCCCCGGAGACAGCGCGATGAGCAGGCTAGCCTGGTCGGGCGAGCCACGCTGGCGCATCATCGTCGCAATCGTCGCGCTGCTCGCCCTGGTGTTGTGCGCTGTGCTCGGCATGATCGCGCCCCGTCAGGCATTGCTGTCCTACCTGGTGGCGTGGATGTTCTGCCTTGCACCGGCGCTCGGTAGCGTCGGCTTGCTGATGATTCACGCGCTCACCGGCGGCACCTGGGGTCATTGCCTGCGCGCGCCACTGCTGGCGGCGACCCGCGTGTTGCCGTTGCTGGCGGTGCTGCTGCTGCCGTTGCTGTTCAGCGTGTCTCTGCTGTATCCGTGGGCCGCAACAGGCGCGCAGGCCGCCGATCCGCAATTGCAGTTGCAGAACTGGTATCTCGACACCAGCTTTTTCATCGTGCGCGCGGTGGTCTGCTTCGCGCTGTGGCTGTGGCTCGCGCATGGCATGCGCAAGCGCCTGATCGGCGAGCGTCCCCCGTCGTCCTTGCAGCGGTTTGCCGCCTTCGGCGTGGTGGTCTACGCGCTCAGCGGCTCGGTGGCGGCTGTCGACTGGCTGATGTCGCTGGTGCCTCAATGGCATTCCACGGTATTCGGCATGATCGTCATCAGCGGCCAGCTGCTCACGGCGGCGGCACTGGCGGTGTTGTGCACGCTGCTCTCGCGGGAAGCAGTGCGCGCTCCCGCCGGACCGGCCTCGCACTCCGATCCGGCGCGCCTGCTCACCGATTTCGGAAGCTTGTTGCTGATGCTCGTGCTGGCCTGGTCGTACCTTGCCTTCATGGACTACCTTACTGTCTGGGTCGGCGACCTGCCGGCCGAGACCGTCTGGTACCTGCCGCGGCTGAAAACCAGTTGGGCGTGGGTGGGCGTCATGCTCGCGGTGTTGGCTCTGGCAGTGCCCTTCGCGGTGCTGCTGTCACGACAGGCCAAGCGTCACGCCGGGTGGCTGGGCACGGTTGCCGGCCTGCTGCTGGTGATGCACTGGATCTACGTGCTCTGGCTGGTCGTGCCGAGCTTTCGGGACCAGGGGTTCGCGCTGCGCTGGACCGACGGACTGGCGCTCGTCGGTGTCGGGGGCCTTTGCCTGGCGATGTTCGTCGGCGAGTTGCGAGCGGCACGCCTGCTGGCAGCGCCCCGGGTCGTCGAGGCAACGGCATGAAACCAGACCGTCACGACAGTCACGAGCCTGCGTATTCCATCGGCACAAAGCATCTGCATTGGTCGGCGATCGGGTTCGGCGCAGGTTTCTACTTCGTCGTCGTGCTGAGCTACCTGCTGTGGCGCTTCTGGCTGGCACCGGAAAGTACCCCCAATCCCGGTATCGTCCCGCCTGCTCCGCGGCTGCAGGCGCATCCCGGTGCCGATCTGATGGTCGAGCGCGCCGGGCAGGAGGCGCGCCTCGACGGCTTTGCCTGGGTCGACCGCGAGGCCGGCATCGCGCGGATCCCGATCGAGCGGGCGATGCAGTTGCTCGTCGAGCACCCGCCGTCGCATGCGCCGTCCACATCTGCGCCATCGCCATCACAGCCGCAACCGCAGCCGCAGCCGCAGCCGCAGCCGCAGCCGCAGCCGCAGCCGCAGCCGCAGCCGCAGCCGCAGCCATCACCACAGTCGCAGCCGCCACCGCGGTCGCAGTCGGCACCGGCACCGACCGGAGCTCCGCGATGATCGGCATGCGCCCGCCGGGCCGGGCCTCATTGCTTCTCGCAACGCTCCTGGCAGCGCCGATCAGCGCAGCTTCAAGGCACGCTCCCGCGCCGCCGCCCGATCTGAATGAGCGCGCCGGCTTCGAGCAGCGCATCGGCGCGCAGGTGCCCATGGCGTTGGGCTTTCGTGATGCGTCGGGTAGGGCGACCAACCTAGGACAGTTGGCCGGTGGCCGCCCCCTGTTGCTCGCGCTCGGCTATTACCGCTGCCCCAACCTGTGCGGGCTGGTGATGAACGGCGCGGCGCAAGGCATCGGCACCATGACGTCACTGCGCGCCGGCAGCGATTACGAGGTTGCCTTCGTCAGCATCGACCCGCTCGAGACGCCCGTCGACGCCGCCACCAGCCAGCGTATGACCGCAAGCATGAATCCCACCGGCCATGTCGCCGACTGGCACTTTCTCAGCGGCGACGCCGCTTCGATCGGCGCGTTGGCGCGATCCATCGGATACCGGTACTTCCGGGATCAGCGCAATGACCAGTTCGCCCATGGCGCGGGGGTCATCGTGCTGACCGGGGAGGGCCGCGTCGCGCAGTACCTTTTCGGTGTGCAGTTTCCGGAACGCTCGCTGCGCCTCGCTCTGGTCGGTGCCTCGTCTGGCCGCCTGGGCGATGTCGTCGATCAACTGGTGCTGCTGTGCTCCGGCTACGATCCGACAACCGGCCGCTACAGCGTTCTGATCGGCCGGGTGATGCAGATCATCGGCGTCGTCTTCGCCTTGTTGCTGGCGCTTGCGGTGATGGTGCTGCACCACAGGCGGCGCGGGGAGGGATCGTGAGCTTCATGAACCTGTTGCCCCAGGCTTCGAGCATCGCGGGGCGGATCGATACGCTGTTCGACGCCATGCTGCTTCTGAGCGCGGTGGTCACACTCGGCGTTTTCGCCTGCATGATCTGGTTCTGCGTCAAGTTCCGGCGCGGCAGCAAGGCCGATCGCAGTGATCGGCACAAGCGCTCGCTCGGTATCGAACTGACCTGGCTGCTCGTGCCGTTCGCGCTGTTCATCGGCTTGTTCGGCTGGGCCATCCAGCTGTGGGCCGAGTTGCGTACTCCGCCCCCCGACGCGGCGCCGATCTACGTGGTCGCCAAACAGTGGATGTGGAAGACGCAGCACCCTGGCGGGCAGCGCGAGATCAATACGCTGCACGTGCCGCTTGGGCAGCCGGTGCGGCTGGTGATGACCTCGCAGGACGTCATCCACAGCTTCTATGTGCCCGCTTTCCGGGTGAAGCAGGATGTGCTGCCCGGGCGCTATACGGAGTTGTGGTTCACGGCTACCCGGGTCGGCAGCTGGGATCTTTTCTGCGCCGAGTTCTGCGGCACCGATCATTCGCGCATGGGCGGCCGCGTCGTGGTCATGAAACCGGCCGATTACGCGCAGTGGCTCGATGCGCACGCGACGACCGGCCTGGCGCAACGCGGCGAAGCGCTGTTTCACCAGTTCGGCTGCAGCGGTTGCCACGGCCCCGACAGCAGCGTGCATGCCCCTGACCTGGACGGCCTCTACGGCCGCACGGTGCCGCTGTCCGATGGCACGCAGGTGGTGGCTGATGACCGCTACATCCACGATTCGATCATGCAGCCAATGAAGCAGATTGCGGCCGGCTATGCCCCGATCATGCCGTCGTTCCAGGGCCGCATCGGCGAGGACGACGTGATGGCTTTGATCGCCTGGCTGAAGTCGCGTGCCGACTCGACTGGAGAACGCCGATGAGCGCCGCTCAGTTACCCCTCTCGGCGGGATCACCGCCCCACGGCCGCAGCTACCTCGAGGCAGGCTGGGGACTGCGTTCGTGGCTTTTCACGCACGATCACAAGCGTATCGCGATCCTGTACACGCTATCGATCACCTTCTTCTTCGTCCTGGGCAGCATTGCCGCTGCGATGATCCGGCTGGAACTCATCACGCCGGCCGGCGACCTGATGAGCGCGGACACCTACAACAAGGCGTTCACCTTCCACGGCGTGGTGATGGTGTGGTTCTTCCTGATCCCGTCGATCCCCGCCACGCTGGGCAACTTTCTCGTGCCGCTGATGATCGGCGCCCGCGACATGGCGTTTCCGCGACTCAATCTGTTCAGCTGGTATCTGTATGTGATCGGGGGCCTGTTCACGATCGCCATGCTGCTGCTGGGCGGTGTCGACACTGGCTGGACGCTGTACACGCCGTTCTCGACGATGTTTTCCAACGGACATGTCATCCTGACCGCAGTGGGTGTCTTCATCGTCGGATTCTCGTCGATCTTCACCGGCCTGAACTTCATCGTCACCATCCACACCATGCGCGCGCCGGGCATGACCTGGTACCGCCTGCCGCTGTTCATCTGGTCGATGTACGCCGTGGCGCTGGTGCTGATGCTGGCCACGCCCGTGCTCGCCATGACGCTGTCGCTGCTCGCTCTCGAACGGGTGTTCGGGGTGGGCATCTTCGACCCTGCGCTGGGCGGCGATCCCTTGCTGTTCCAGCATTTCTTCTGGTTCTATTCGCATCCCGCCGTCTACATCATGGTGCTGCCTGCGATGGGCGTGGCGAGCGAACTGATCACGGTCGGCGTGCACCGCGCGATCTTCGGCTATAAGTTCATGGCCTGGTCGATGATGGCCATCGCCCTGATCTCGTTCATGGTCTGGGGCCACCACATGTTCGTCGCCGGCATGTCGATGTACGCCGGCATCGTGTTCTCGATCCTGAGCTTCACCGTCGCCGTACCCTCGGCGATCAAGGTGTTCAACTGGACGGCCACGCTATACAAGGGCGACATCGAATTCCATGCGCCGATGCTCTACGGGCTCGGCTTCGTCGGCCTGTTCATGCTGGGCGGACTGACCGGCCTGTTCGTGGCCGCGGTTGCGCTCGACGTGAGCCTCACCGACACCTACTTCGTCGTCTCGCATTTTCACTACATCATGGTCGGGGGATCGGTGATGTGCTACCTGGGCGGCATTCATTACTGGTGGCCGAAGATCACCGGCCGGATGTATCACGCAGGCTTGGCGCGCTTCTCGGCCATCCTGATGTTCGTCGGCTTCAACGTGACCTTCTTTCCCCAGTACATCCTTGGCTATGAAGGCATGCCGCGGCGCTACCACGAGTACCTGCCGCAGTATCAGATGCTGAACGATGTCTCCTCCGCGGGGGCGGCGTTGCTGGGCATCTCGTATGTCCTGCCGCTGCTGTATCTCGCGTGGTCCTTGCGCTACGGACCGATCGCGGGTCCCAATCCCTGGCGCGCCACGGGGCTGGAATGGCAGACCGACTCGCCGCCACCACCCGACAACTTCGAGCACGTGCCGGTCGTTACCAAGGGCCCTTACGCCTACGAGGAATGATGTCAGCCACCCTGCATCCGCCGGCCGCGCCACCCGCGCTGAAAGAACAGTTCGGCGACGCCACCCAGCAGCGCGAGGCGGCCACCCTCGGCATGTGGGCGTTTCTCGCCACCGAGGTCCTGTTCTTCGGCGTGCTGTTCAGCGGCTACGCCGTTTTGAGGGTCCAGTATCCCGAAGCGTTTGCCGAGGCCAGCCGCCACACCGACATGCTGCTGGGCACCATCGAGACCGCGGTGCTGCTCACCAGCAGTTGCGCGGTGGCGCTTGCCTTGCGCGACATCGAGCTGGGCGGTCGTCGCGTCGCCTTCTGGCTGCTTGTGCTCACCGCGGCGCTGGGCGTGAGCTTCCTTGTCCTGCACGGTTTCGAGTACTACGCCGAGTACCAGGAAGGGCTGATCCCGTCGATCCGCTGGACGCAAGAGGGGCCGCATGCGACTCAGATGCAGTTGTTCTTCTGCCTGTATTACTTCATCACCGGCTATCACGGTCTTCATGTGACGATCGGCGTGGGCGTGCTGCTGGCGATGGCGGTACGAACCCGGCGTGGCGAGTTCAGCCCCGCGTACAGCACACCGGTGGAGTTGACCGCGCTCTACTGGCATCTGGTCGATATCGTCTGGATCTTCGTCTACCCCCTGATCTACCTCGTCGGGCGCGCGGGATGAGCACCCACCCGACAAGCAGGCCGAAGGTGCCCACGCTGCGCAACCAGATCGGCGTGCTGGTGGCGCTGCTGGTGCTGCTGCTCCTGAGCGCAGGCAGCGCATTGTTGTCGTTGGGCGACTTCAATACGGTGGCCAACGTGGGCATCGCGGTGATGAAGGTGTCCCTGGTGATGATCTTTTTCATGCGCTTGCGCAGCGCCAGCCCGCTGGTGCGTATGGTGTCGCTCGCAGGGTTTGCCTGGCTGGCGATGTTGATCGTCCTGGCGGTAGCCGACTTCCTGGCGCGTGGGCCATTGCCCGCGCCCTGGTGAGCAGATCCTCGAGGAGCCCGCGATGCCTGAATTCCGTTGTGATCTCGATCAGCCGGGGTCGCCTCTGGAACACGTCTGGTCGCACACGATCGGCAGCGATCATGCGCACATGGCGCTGCGCGCTGACTGGCAGGCGCAGATGCGACGCACGCGCGAGGAACTCGGTATGCGCTACGTACGTTTTCATGCGCTCCTCGACGACGACATGGCGACCTTGCTCGATGAACGCCACAAGCTGTATTACGGTTTCCACAATGCCGACCTGATCGTCGATTTCCTGCGCGACATCGGCATGCGCCCATTCATCGAACTGAGCTTCATGCCGAACGCGCTCGCCTCAGGAACCACCACGGTCTTCAACTACCGCGGCAATGTCACGCCGCCGAAGGACTATCGCGCCTGGAGCGAACTGATCGACAAGCTGGTGCGCCACTGGGTCGCGCGCTATGGCGTGGAGGAGCTGCGGCAATGGTTTTTCGAAGTCTGGAACGAGCCCAACCTGCCGGCATTCTGGACCGGCAGCCAGGGCGACTACTTCGAGCTGTACCGGCACAGCGTCACGACGATCAAGGCGATCGACCCGGCTCTCCGGGTCGGCGGCCCAGCCACCGCGAACGACGAATGGATCGCAGAGTTCGTCGCGTTCTGCGATCGCGAGAAGCTGCCCTATGACTTCGTCTCGACCCACCATTATCCGACCGACGCACTGGGCAAGCCCGGTGACGACACCGAGCAGCAACTCGCTGCCGCACCGCGCGACATCCTGAAGCAGCGCACTCAGGCCACCCGTGCCGCGGCCGGCAACACGCCGCTGTGCTACACCGAATGGTCCAGCTCGTCGAATCCGTTCTTTCATCTGCACGACGAGCCCTACGCCGCAGCGTTCCTGGTCAAGAACTTTCTGGACGTCGCCGATCTCGTGACGGCGTACAGCTACTGGACATTTTCGGACATCTTCGCCGAGAACTATTTCTCGTCCGTGCCGTTTCACGGCGGCTTCGGGCTGCTCACGATCAACGACATTGCCAAGCCGACCTATCGCGGCATGCAACTGCTGCACCGGCTGGGCCACCAACGACTGCCCGTCGATGGCACGCACGCCACCGTGGATGCCACCGTGGTGCGCGCAGAGCATGAGGCGATGGTGGTGCTGACGAATCACGCGTTTCCCCGACATCCGATCGCCAGGGAGAGCATCACGCTCGTGCTGCGCGGCGCAAAGCGCCCGGCCAGGGCCTGGCTCGAGCGGATCGACGACGATCACTGCAATCCGCGCCGCCTGTGGGAATCGCTGGGCTCGCCTGAATATCCCTCCCCAGCGCAGTTGCGGCAGTTGCAAGATGCCTCTGAACTGCGGCGCGAGGCGCTCGATTGGACGAGCGAATCCGACACAGTGTCGCTCTCGATCGAGCTGCCAGCGCACGCGGTCGCCGCAATCACGCTCGAATACCCGGACTGACGAGCCGACAATGAATGAGGCGGCCGAGCGCACCCATGACGACAACGCCTTGCTCGATCAAGTCCAGAAGGAGTCGTTTCGGTACTTCATCGAAAACAACGATCCTGGCAATGGCTTGACCCGGGATTCCACTCAGCCGCATTCGCCCGCGAGCATCGCGGCATGTGGCTTCGGCTTGTCGAGCTACCCGATCGCAGTCGAGCGCGGGTGGATGTCGCGCGAGCAGGCGTGCGCCCGCGTGCTGTCCGCGCTGCGTTTCTTTCATGACGCCGATCAGTCGGGCGCCGTCGATGGCGTGGGCTACAAGGGCTTTTTCTACCATTTCCTCGACATGCAGACCGGCCGGCGTGCATGGAACTGCGAGTTGTCGACGATCGATACGGCCTTGCTGATGGCTGGCATGCTGACTTGCGCCCGCTACTTCGTTCGAAACGACGAGGTCGAGCGGGAGATCCGCGACAGGAGCGCCGCAATCTACGAACGCGTCGACTGGCGCTGGGCCCAAAACGGCGGTGCCGCCCTGTCGATGGGCTGGCGCCCGGAGAGCGGCTTTTTGTCCAACCGCTGGATCGGCTACAACGAGGCACTGATCCTGTATGCGCTGGCACTCGGATCGTCCAGCTTTCCGGCAGGACCCGAGGCCTACGCGCAGTGGCTGACCGGCTACCAGTGGAAGCGCGTCTACGATCAAGAATACGTGTACGCCGGACCTTTGTTCATCCATCAGTACTCGCACATCTGGATCGACTTCCACAGGATCCAGGACAGCTTCATGGCCGCCAGGCACGTCGACTATTTCGAGAACAGCCGGCGCGCCACCTCTGTGCAACATGAATACGCCGTGCGCAACCCGCGCCATTACGAGGGCTACCACGACAAGTGCTGGGGATTGACCGCCACCGACGGTCCCGGTCCGGCAACCCGGGTCGTCGACGGGCGCAAGCGTTCGTTCGCCGGCTACCTGGCGCGCGGCGCCCCCTTCGGCCCCGATGACGGCACGATCGCGCCCTGGGCATCGCTCGCATCGCTGCCATTTGCGCCTGAACTGGTGATGCCAAGCCTGAGATATCTGGTCGAAGAAACCGACAATACCAGGAGTGGGTTCGGTTTCTACGCGTCGTTCAATCCCGGCTTCCACGTCCCCGGCAGCAGCACCGGTTGGGTTTCATCCTGGCATTTCGGATTGCATCAGGGACCGGTCGTGCTGATGATCGAAAACTACCGAAGCGGCCTGGTTTGGAGACTGATGCGCGAGTGCCCACCGCTGGTGCTCGGATTGCGGCGTGCCGGGTTCGCCGGCGGCTGGCTCGACTTCAGATGAGGCCATCACATTGCCGACACGCGGCGAGGGCATCAAGCTACTTCAACCCCTCCAGGCCCTTCAAACATCGGGAGTGCACACATGGCAACCAGATTCAAGAACCAGGTCGTGGTGATCACCGGCGCTACCGCCGGGGTAGGCCGCGCCACGGCGCGCGCGTTCGCCCGCGAGGGCGCCAAGGTCGGTCTGCTGGCGCGCGGCGACGAGGGCATGAAGGCAACGTCGCGCGAACTCGAGGCGATGGGCGCCACAGTCGCCGCGATTCGTGTCGACGTCGCCGATGCCGAGGCGGTCGAGCACGCTGCCCAGGCGATCGAGGACCAACTGGGTCCGATCGACGTGTGGGTCAACAATGCAATGGTCACGATCTTCGCGCCGGTCAGCGAAATCGATCCGCAGGAGTTCAAGCGCGTGACCGAAGTCACCTATCTCGGCGGCGTGTACGGCACCATGGCCGCCTTGAAGCGGATGCGCGCTCGCGATCACGGCACGATCGTGCAGGTCAGCTCGGCGCTGGCTTATCGCAGCATTCCGCTGCAGTCGGCCTACTGCGGCGCCAAGCATGCGCTGGTCGGCTTCATCGATTCATTGCGCAGCGAACTGATCCACGAGCACAGTCGCGTGCACCTGACCTCGGTCCAGATGCCGGCGCTCAATACGCCGCAGTTTTCCTGGGCGCGCAACAAGATGCCGAACCGCCCGCAGCCGGTACCGCCGATTTTCCAGCCCGAAGTGGCCGCCTCGGCCATTCTCTGGGCCGCCTGCCACCGCCGACGCAACGTCCCGGTCGGAGGTCCAACCTACCTTGCAGAGTGGGGACAGAAGTTCATACCGGGCACGCTCGATCACTATCTGGCTCACACAGCCTATCGCGGGCAGCAGACGGATGAACCCGATCCCGCGGGGCGCCCCGGCAACCTCTTCGAGCCGGTCGGCGGCGATCCCGGCGCGCAGGGGCGCTTCAGCGATCGCGCCAAGGAAGAAAGCCCGGCACTGTGTGGCGGCAGTGGCGATTGGCGCGACTGCAGCCCTGCGATGGCGTGACGATCGCAGGAGGGTCTAGAACATGCTTCTGGACGGTGAGCGCCAAGGCCTGTTGCGCTTCATGCTGCACGAGGGTTCTGTCGACGCGCAGGTGTTTCTGGAGGTCCTCGAGCGCCTGATGATCGGCGCCGACAAGCCCGTCTTCGTGATCGTCGACGCCCAATCCGATCCACCGGGCCAAACTCGTCAAGACCTACGTCGACAGCCTCGAGGGCAAGTTGAAGTTGTTCTACCTTCCCCCGTACTCGCCACACCTGAACCCGAGCGAAACGGCCTGGGCGCATGTCAAGCGCAAGGTTTCGCAGCAGTTGGTCCAGAGCAAGGAGGACATGAAACAGCTTGCGCTTGGTGCACTGCGCAGCATCCAGAAGCTGCCCGACCTCGTGAAGTCGTTCTTCCGCCAGCCCGAGTGTCGGTACACCCTTGTGCCTGACATTATTTGTTGAAAGGTTAGTAACTTGGGTGTCGAGCGCGAATAGCCACCTGCGGGCCAGCACCAGGTTGGCCAGACCGAACAGCGAGAACAACTGCGCTTCGTTCTTGGCCAGCCCCCGATAACGGGTCTTGCGGTGCTGGACAGGTTCTTCACCACATGGAAGGGATGCTCCACCTTCGCGCGGATGCTCGCCTTGGCCTGCTCGAGTTGTTCAATGAGGCGCCCGAGCCGGTTCGGCGGCAGCGCTTTGCGCTGACCTCGCTTCACCCCCACATACTAGGCTGAAGTTCCGGGCGTCACGTAGTCAGGTGCGCGGGGCAAGTAGCTGATAATTCTATGGATTGAGCCGCTTCGGCGGCTTTTCTTGGGCTTGTCGTGTAGTCACTAAAAAGCCTTGACGATGCGGATGTTTTCGCCTATTTTCTGATTATGGCTGCACGTACCGGCACCGCACACGTCGTCACCACGACCCGCAAGTACAAGGATCGGGTCTATCACACGCACCTGCTGCGGCGCAGCTACCGCGAGGGCGGCACCGTCAAGAACGAGACGCTGGGCAACCTCTCGCACCTGCCCGAGCCCCTCATCGAGATCATCCGGCGCTCGCTGGCCGGCGAAACCTTC
>CAJDTU010000060.1_pt1 | contig 17515 bp, 17 predicted proteins | sample 7389901 | NCBI WGS metagenome assembly CAJDTU01 (sample SAMEA7055649, study PRJEB34461) | soil metagenome | biome: terrestrial ecosystem; feature: Peninsula; material: soil | place: Antarctica | collected 2016
ACCTCCACGACTGCTCCGATTGCTACCGGCTGGAGCGACAGTTGCCGGGCGGGATTCGCACCCGCTGAAAGACCGTGCCTTTGCACGGCGCACAATGGCCATCACTAACGGAATTTAACACCCGCGCACCCGCCTGCGCGGACTCAAGCACCTGCACGCCGCCTTCTTGCGCGAGTGCCGGGCCGTCGGCCTCACGGCAGGCGACTATCCCTTCAGCACCGAGCGCACCGGCATCCGCTCTCTTGCCGGCGACGTGCGGGCACGATGCCGGCAGAGCTTCGGGCGCGCTGCACGGTTTTACGGAGCCCCGCACCTCAAAGGCCCGCTCAGGGACAAGGGGGTTGCGGGCGCCTCGACGGACGAGATCGTGCGCAGCATGAATGCCGAGGTCAACCGCGCCTTGGCATCGGGGCCGGTGACGGAGGCATTCCAGAAGGGCGGAATCGCCTCGTTCTCGGGGACACCAGAGCAGTTCGCCGCGTTCCTCGCCAGCGAGATCGAGCGCTACGCGCAGGTGATCCGTCGCGCGAACATCAGCATCGGCTGAGGAGAACCTTTCACTGGGGATATGCTTGCAGCGCCGGATCCCATCGCTGCACCTTGACCGTATCGCCGATCACGAAGCGCGTCAGGTCATCGCCGACCACAAGCGGCCCCGAATAGGTACGCCGCGTGGCCGCTTCGATCTGCGCCACGTCCGGCTCGTTTGTCGCCCCCCGGGCAGTAAGCTGGATGATGTGCGTGTACGCCGCCATCTTTGGCTTCGCCCTCGAGAACACTGTGCCGGCCTCTTCGGGCGAGGTGTGGTGGTCCATCACTGCCTGGTTGTTCAGGTCCTTGAGCACCTCGGGCGGCGCGGCGCAAACCTCATGAATCAGCAGGTCGACGCCTTCGCCATGCTTGATCACGTTCTCGTCGAACTTGGTGTCACCCGTCAGCAGCACCGAGCGCCCCGCATAGTCGACGCGATATCCGTAGGCAGGCTTGATCAGTGCGCCGTGGTTGACCGCGAAGGCCGTGACCTTGACGCCGTTGGCCTCGTACACCACGCCGTTGCCCTCGAAGTCCCGGGCGTTAATTTCGGTCGCGATCTCCGGCACCTTCTCGTCCGCCATACGGATTCTTCGATCTTCGACAAAAGCGGCCCGCATGGTGTCTGCCATGTACTTCGTTCCCGGCGGCCCGATCACCAGCATGGGCTCGCTGCGCTTCGCGTACGCGGTTTGAATGTAGCCTGTCATCCAGAGATCGGGCAGGCCGACGGTGTGATCCGAGTGGAAGTGGGTAATGAAGGTTGGGCTGATGCTGCCGAGCCGCACGCCGAGTTGGCGCAGTCGGATGGTGGAGCCGCGGCCCGCATCGAACAGCATGTTCAGGCCGCCCGCTTGTACCAGCGTGGCTGCGCTGAAGCGAGCCGGGTTGGGACTCGGTGACCCGGTCCCGAGCAGGGTCACCGTAATGGTGTCAGTCGGAGCCGTCTGCGCCGAGGACAGGATGGGGAAGGACGCTGAACCGAGCACGGCGGCCAGAAGGCCAATGCCCGCTCGGATCACGTTGCGACGCAGTAGCCGTGATGCAGGTCTGAAGAAGTCGTCATGCATGGTGGGCGCCCTCTCAGGCGAAAATCCCGGCGCCTAGTCGCGCAGCCGCGCCTGGGCCTCGTCGGCGGTTTCGTAGATGTAGGGCGACAGTCCGCGCCGTGACAGCGCATCGCCCAGCTTGGCCCGCAGGAACGAGCTGGTTGTGTAGCGGGTCACACCGTGATAGTAGCGCTGCACGAGCTCCCGGACCATTTGCGTGTAGGCGTCCTCGATCTCGGGGGCCAGCACGAACCCGTCGTAGTTGACCACTGTGTAGACCTTGTGGCCCAGCGGCTCGCACAGCGCACGCACCGCGTTGCCGATTGCGTCGACTGTCGCGATCGAACGAACCTCGAGCTTCTCGAAGTTCAAAAACAGCACGTTCTGCGCCGCCTCGTAGTTGAAGCGCGCCTGCAGGGGCAGGCGCAGCAGATCCTCGCGCAGCCCCATCGCCTCCGGCCGGAAGAGGCGCGCGTCCATCAGCGCGGGCTGCCTCACAATCGGCTCGACATCCATTTGCTCGAGGATGTCGCGCTGCAGGTCCACCCCCGGGGCGATTTCGATGAGCTCCAGGCCCTCGGTCGTGAGCCGCAACACGCACCGCTCGGTCACGTAGAGCACCGTCTGGCCGGACCGAGCGGAGTAGCTGCCCGAAAACGTGCGATGCTCGACCTCGCGCACGAACTTTCGTGCCCGCCCGTCGCGCGCAATGGCCAGCTTCCCGTCATGCACCTCGATCTCGAGCTGCCCCGCGGTGAAGGTGCCTACGAACACCACCGTGCGGGCGTTCTGACTGATGTTGATGAAGCCGCCCGCGCCGGCAACGCGCGGGCCGAACTTGCTGACGTTGACGTTGCCGGCGGCGTCGACCTGCGCCAGTCCCAGGAATGCCAGGTCCAGGCCGCCGCCATCGTAGAAGTCGAACTGGTAGGGCTGATCGATGATGGCCTGCGCGTTGCTCGCCGCCCCGAAGTTCAGGCCGCCGGCCGGTATCCCGCCCACCACCCCGGGCTCGGCGGTGAGCGTGATGAGGTCAAGCACGCGCTCCTCGTTGGCCACGCTGGCCACACCCTCGGGCATGCCGATGCCCAGGTTCACCACGCTGTTGGGCTTCAGCTCCATGGCCGCGCGCCGCGCGATGATCTTGCGCTCGGTCATCGGCATCGGCGCGATCGTGTTGGCCGGCACCCGCAGCTCGCCCGCAAACGCCGGGCTGTAGGCGAGCGCAAACGTCTGGTGGTGATTCTCGGGCTGGGCGACCACCACGCAGTCGACCAGGATGCCCGGCACCTTGACCTGCCGGGGGTTGAGCGAACCGCGATCGGCCAGGCGCTCGACCTGCGCGATTACGAGCCCGCCGCAGTTGTGCGCAGCCATTGCGATCGACAGCGCTTCGAGCGTGAGCGCCTCGCGCTCCATCGTGATGTTGCCATCCGGGTCGGCTGTGGTACCGCGAATGATGCCGACGTGGATCGGAAAGGCGTGATAGAAAAGGTATTTCTGACCGCGCACGGTCATCAGGTCGACGATGTCGTCGGTGGTCCGCTCGTTCAGCTTGCCGCCGCCGAAGCGCGGGTCGACGAACGTGCCCAGTCCCACCTTCGACAGGTGCCCGGGCTTGCCGGCGGCGATGTCGCGAAACAGGTGCGAAATGACCCCCTGGGGCAGGTTGTATGCCTCGATCTGGTTGGCGATGGCCAACTGCTGGATCTTGGGCACCAGCCCCCAGTGGCCGCCGATCACGCGCCCGACCAGCCCCGGGTGGCCCAGGTGATTCAGCCCCCGGTCCTTGCCATCGCCCTGCCCCGCCGCATAGACCAGCGTGAGGTTGCTCGGCTTGCCCAGCGCCGCCGGTTCGTCGTCGCTTCTCAGGTACAGCGCCTCGAGCGCGATGGCGATCTCCTCGGCAAAGCCGATGCCCACGAACCCGCTGGTGGCGACCGTGTCGCCATCGCGGATGAGCTGCACGGCCTCGGCGGCGGACACGATCTTGTCGGTTTCCAGCGACTGGGCCAGCGTCGTCGGGGCGGGAACCTTGGTGGACTGGACAGTCATGGCGCGAGTGGATTCCGCTTCGATTGAGGAAAGCTTCGTCAGCGTGCCGTCCAACCGCCTTCGATCGGCAGAGCGGCTCCCGTGATCGATCGTGCCGCCTCGGAGCACAGAAGCAGCACCAGCTTGCCGAGCTGATCGAGCCCGACGAACCGCTTGTTCGGTTGCGACGCGAGGATCACTTCGCGCACGACCTGCTCTTCGGACATGTCATGCGCGCGGGCCTGGTCCCTGATCTGGCCCTCGACCAGGGGTGTCTTCACACAGCCCGGGCACACGGCGTTGCAGGTGATCGCGCTCTCGGCCACCTCGAGCCCAACGGTCTTGGTCAGGCCCACCACGCCGTGCTTGGCGGCCACATAGGCCGCCTTGAACGGAGAGGCTACCAGCCAATGCGCAGACGCAATGTTGGCGAGCCTCGGCGTCTGCCACCATCTGCGCAATCTCGACGGGTCGCGTCATGTCGGCGGCGCAATATTCGACGTTCACCCCGGTCTCGCCGGCAAGCGAGGCGCGCAGCCGCTCGATCTCGGCCGCATCGCCGAACCCGTTGAGCATCACATTGGCACCGGCGCGAGCCAGCGTGCTCGCGATGGCCAACCCGATCCCGCTGGTCGATCCGGTCACGATCGCGGATTGTCCTTTCAGCGGTTTCATCTCCGGACCTCAGGGTCAGGACCGTGCCGGCAGCACTATCCCGCGGCACTCGCCGAAGCCAACGCGCGCGGCACCCGGCTTCTCGCACCAGCCACGAAAGATGATCGCGTCGCCGTCTTCGAGCCAGGATCGGGTCTCGCCGTCCGGCAAGCTCAACGGCTGCTTGCCGCCTACGGTAAGCTCGATGAGCGCACCCGCCTGATCCATTGAGGGCCCGGACAGCGTGCCGCTGCCGAACAGGTCACCGGGTTGCAGGTTGCAGCCATTGACGGTGTGGTGAGTGACCATCTGCCCGATCGTCCAGTAGGCGTGGCGATAGCTGGTGGCGGTCAGGCGCACGGCAGGTTTGTTCGCCTCGCGCATTTGCGCGGTCTGCAGCCAGACCTCCAGTTGCACGTCGATGGCGCCGCGTTCGCGTGTCTGCGCCGAGTCGAGGTAAGGCAGTGGCTGCGGATCGTCCACCGGCCGGATGAACGGCACGCGATACGGCGCGAGCGCCTCCATCGTCACGATCCAGGGCGACAGGGTCGATGCGAAATTTTTCGACAGGAACGGTCCGAGCGGCTGGTACTCCCAAGCCTGGATATCGCGCGCCGACCAGTCGTTGAGCAGGCACACGCCGAGGACGTGCGACTCGGCCTCGCTGATTGGAATCGGATGGCCGCGCTCGTTTCCGGTGCCGACGAAGACGCCGAGTTCCAGTTCGTAGTCGAGGCGCTGGCATGGGCCGAGCGTGGGTTGCTCCACTCCCGGGGGCCGGGTCTGCCCGATCGGTCGCGGGAACGACTCGCCGGAAATTCCGATCGACGAACTGCGCCCGTGATAGCCGATCGGCACCCATTTGTAGTTGGGCAAGAGCGGATTGTCGGGGCGAAATTGCGCACCGATGTTGGTCGCGTGGTAAACCGAGGTATAGAAGTCGGTGTAGTCGCCGATCCGCGCCGGCACGTCGTACTCGGCGTCGGCTTGCGGGATCAGGCAGCCGGTCAGCGCCACCTGCGCCTGCGCGCCTTCGCGCAGCGCTCGCGACAGCGCCAGACGCAGCGCCGACCAAACCTTGGGACCCATTGCCATGAAGGCATTGAGCTCGGGCTCGCCGCAGGCCGCTGCTGCCGTTGCCGCGTCTGCGTCCAGTGCCCCGGCGCTTGCCGCCGCGTCCAGATCCACGATCTGATCGCCAATGGCAACGCCACCGCGAAACGATTCCCCCTGTCCCTTGCGGCGAAAGACCGCAAAGGGCAGATTCTGCAGGGGAAAATCACTGTCCGGCCCGTTGGCCGACTCGACCCAGCTTCTGAGCGTCGGATCGTGAGTTTCGTTGAGTGATTGCATGATGCTCCTGCTCCGTTCGCTCGACCGGTCAGGGCCGTTCCGGATCGAAATGCTTCGTCAGTCCCTGCCAGCACTGGAAGTATTCGGCCTGCAACTGCGACGAGTCCAGCGCTGCCTGGGTCGGGCGGATGACGCAGCGCGTCTCGAACATGATCGCCATCGTGTCGCGGATGTAGTCAGGCTTCGAGAGGTCGGCGTTACTGGCCTTCTCGAAGGTGCCGGCGTCCGGACCATGGCCGGTCATGCAGTTGTGCAGGCTGGCGCCGCCCGGGGAGAAACCTTCGGCCTTGGCATCGTAGGCGCCGTGCACCAGGCCCATGAACTCGCCGGCGATGTTGCGGTGGAACCAGGGCGGCCGGAAAGTGTGCTGCATGGCGAGTACCCGCGGCGGAAAGATTGCGAAGTCGATGGAATCCACGCCCGGCGTGTCGGACACGGACTGCAGCACCAGGAAGATCGAGGGGTCGGGATGGTCGAAGCTGATCGAACCGATCGCGTTGAATCGCCGCAGGTCGTACTTGTACGGAGCAAAATTGCCGTGCCAGGCGACGACGTCGAGGGGCGAATGGTCCATTTCCGCTGACCACAGGTTGCCCATGAACTTGGCGACCAGTTCGTTGTCGCCCGCGCGATCCTCGTACCACGCCACCGGCGTCTGGAAGTCGCGCGGGTTGGCCAGACCGTTAGAGCCGAGCACGCCGAGATCCGGAAGCCGGAAGGGGGAGCCGAAGTTCTCGCAGATGTAGCCCTGTGCGGTGTCTTCGAGCAACTCGACCCGGAAGCGCACGCCCCGCGGGATGATCGCGATCTCCTGTGGCTCGACCTCGATGATGCCCAGTTCAGTGGCGAAGCGCAGCGGGCCTTGCTGCGGCACGATCAGCAGTTCCCCGTCCGCATCGTAGAAGGAACGGTTCGTCATCGACCGGTTCGCCGCGTACAGGTGGATGCCGCAGCCGTTCTGCGCGTGCGGATCACCGTTGCCGGCCATCGTCACCAGCCCCTGCACGAAGTCGGTCGGCTCACCTGGCACAGGAAGCGGGTCCCAGCGCAACTGGTTCGGCGGCGTCACCGCCTTGCTGAAGTCGCTTTCCAGCCGGCCGTTGTCGATGCGCCGGAAGGGCCGATGCACCGCGGAGGGCCGGATCCGATAGAGCCAGCAGCGGCGGTTCGCATGGCGCGGGGCGGTGAATGCCGTGCCGGAAAGTTGCTCGGCGTAAAGCCCGTAGGGGCACTTCTGCGGCGAATTCTGGCCAACCGGCAGCGCACCCGGCAAGGCTTCGGTTGCAACTTCGTTGCCGAAACCGGAGTGGTAGGCCAACTCGCTGGCCTGGGCACGGGGAGCGGCCTGCGGCTTCGCGGCGCGCTTGGCAGTCTCGATCATTGCATCTCTCCAGGGAAAAGGGGGAACGAAGGGCCAGACGAACCGTCTTCACCCTCCTGGCTGGGCGGGAATCTGCGTATCGGTCGCCACGCCCTCTCGCGCCCGCTCCATGGCTTCGCGAAGAACGTCGAGATCGCCGATGTGATTGGACAGCAACAGGATCAGCTTTGCGTTGGCGAGCTGACTCTGATCCAGCGTGAGATCACGGTGCGCCTCGATCAGCGCCTCGTAGAAATCATCAGGACTCGCGATGTTGGGCTCGATGTTGAGCGTTGCCATGCTCGACTCCCGGTCAGGCGTTGCAGGTGGCGCGGGCAACCGCTGCCCGCACCCAGTCTGGATTGAACTGGCGCCAGCGGGCGCAAACGTGCTGGTCGGGGCGCAGCAGGTAGAAGCTGCCGGGGCACGCATCGAAGCGCTGTGCGAGCAAGCCTTCCACATCCTCGATGACGCGCAGTCCGTGCGGGAGGCGTACGGCCTTGCCCTGGGGCACGACCACCAGCGACTGCACCGGGATGGCGCCGTGGCCCAGCCGGTTCAGTTCAGCACTGACTTCGGGCGGTGGCGGCTCACCGTTGCTGAAATAAATGCCGTTGAATTCGTCCCCGACCGAGGACAGGAACCACCCGGGACGCCCGTCTTCGCTCACCGGTGCGTCGGACGCCGGCGCACCGGGCACCATCGAGCCGGCGAAGGCGTCACGGTCTGGCGTGTTCAGCGGGGAGTCGCGCAGCGTTGCCGGCACCGACAACCGGCCCGAATTCACCAGGCGACGTGCGAACGGATGGTCCTTGGCAAGCTTCAGGACGGCGTCGCGAAAGAGCCGGCTCACCTCACTCTTGGGCGTAATGAAGTCGGTGGAGCGGGTAGAGTTCAGGATGTTTTCGTCCGCGGCGTACTCCCGCTCACTGGCGTAGGTATCCAGGAGTCGGTCCGGAGCGTTGCCAGCGAGCACCAGGCGCAGCTTCCACCCCAGGTTGTCCGCATCCTGCACCCCGGAGTTGGCGCCGCGCGCGCCGAACGGCGATACTCCGTGCGCCGAATCGCCGGCAAAGAGAACCCGCCCGTAGCGGAAGGTTTCCATGCGCAGGCAAGCGAAGGTGTAGACAGTCACCCATTCGAACTCGAACTGCGTGTCCTCGCCGAGCAGCGCCTTGATGCGGGGGATCACCTTCTCCGGCTTTCGCTCCTCGTCCGGGTTGGCGTCCCAGCCAAGCTGGAAGTCGATCCGCCAGACGTTATCGGGCTCCATATGCAGCAACACCGACTGATTGCGGTGAAACGGCGGATCGAACCAGAACCAGCGCTCCGCCGGATAGTCGGCTTTCACCTTCACATCTGCGATCAGGAAGCGGTCGTGAAAGATCCGACCCTTGCTCTCCTGGCCGATCATCTTGCGAACCGGCGAGCGGGCGCCGTCGCAGGCCACCAGGTAGTCGGCCTGCAAGGTATATGGCCCGTCGGGCGTCTCCACGCTCAGTTCGACATGGTCGGCCTTTTGCTCGAGCGCGACGACCTTGTTCTTCCACCGCAGGTCAACCCCGGGGAGCGTGACGGCATGGTCGTACAGGTAGCCCTCGGCATAGTACTGCTGCAGGTTGATGAACGCCGGACGCCGGTGACCGCTCTCGGGCAATAGGTTGAAGCTGTAAACCTGTTCGTCCTGGAAGAACACCTTGCCGATGTTCCAAGACACGCCCTTGTCCACGGCGCGGTCGCCCACGCCCAGGCGGTCCCAGATCTCCAGCGTGCGCTTGGCGAAGCAGATCGCACGCGAGCCGGTGGACAGCTTGTCGTCGTCATCGAGCACCACCACTTGCACACCCTGCCGGGCAAGGTCTACGGCGAGCGACAGGCCAACCGGCCCGGCACCGACGACGATGACCCGGTGGCGAACCGGACGCTGCGCATCCTGATCCGCCGACTTCACATACTTGAGCTCGATGTTCTGGTAGTCCTTGTCCACTTCGTGCCCCCTTCCGGCTACAGGTGCGGGGATTGCGGTGTCACTCGGCGCCTTTCAGCGACTCTGGCGCAGGCTCGCCTTCCAGGGCCTCCCACATCTCGTTGTCGCGCTGTGCTGTCCAGATGCGCGGATCCGGATATTTGGTGGCCAGGTCGTAGGCACGAGTCACGTTGAACGGCATGCAGTGGTCGAAGATGACCCAATGGCCATACTTGGGCTTCAGCGTGTCGTACGTCTCACGGTAAACGGTGCGCAGATCCTTGCCGGCCTGAGCGCGCTGCCTCACCGCCCCGTAGAGGTCGCTGACAAAGGCGCGAGTTCCCGCAAGTCCCTCCTTCACCTGCTGGGCGGAGGTGAGCGCCGCGCCGCGGCCGGGGACGAGCTTCTCGGCACCGAGCGCCGTGAGTGCGTCCAGCGTACCGGGCCAGTCTTCATAGTAGCAATCGCCGCAATACGGCGTGGCACCGTATTCGACCAGATCGCCGGAGAAGAGAATCTTCTGCTGCGGCAGCCACAGCACCGTGTCACCCTTGGTGTGCCCGCGACCCAGTTGCAGCAGTTTCACCTCGAGCTTACCCAGCCACAGGGTCATCTCGCCCTTGAAGGTCATCGTTGGCCAGGTGAGCCCGGGAATCGATTCCACCGCCTGGAAAAGACGCGGGAAGCGCCCGATCTCGCTCTTCATGTCCTGCTCGCCGCGCTCGACGATCAGGTCGTAGGTGTCATGGCTGGCGATGATCTCCTGCGCCTGGTAGCCCGAAGCTCCAAGCACGCGCACCGCGTGATAGTGCGTGAGGAACACGTACTTGATCGGCTTGTCGGTCACCTCGCGGATCCGCCGGATCACGTCTTGCGCCATCACCGGTGTTGCCTGCGCGTCCGCCACCAGCACCGCATCGTCGCCGATCACGATGCCGGTGTTCGGATCACCTTCGGCAGTGTACGCGTAGGCGTTGTCCGACAGCTTGTCGAAGCTGACCTGTTTTTCCTGCAGATCAGCTTGCGAGGCGAACTTCTTGTCAGTGCTCATATGTATCTCCGGGTTCGACGAAGCTCAGAACGGAATCTCGGTGAGGTCTGCGCCAACGATGATCTTGCCCTTGAAATTCGTGGCTACCGCGCTTTCCCACATCTGCGGGGTAATCGAAGGATCGTCTCCCGGCACGAAGTGCGACAGCACGAGCGTCTTTACGCCGGCAGCCTGCGCGACCCTGCCGACGTCCTCGGCGAGGGTGTGGCTCTCCTTCAGGTGCTTCAGCAGCGTCGCGCCGTTGGGAACACGACGTGCGAGGGCCTCGATGCCGGGCCCGTACATCACCTCGTGCACGAGCACATCGGCATTCTTGGCGAATTCCGCCAGCGGTGGAAAGTAGACGGTATCTCCCGAAAACACGATTGTCTTGCCGCCGGTCTCGAACTTGTAGGCGTAGGCGTTCTTGACCAGCGGATGCTCGACGCGCAGGGCGGAAACCTTCACGTCTCCATTTTCGAAGACCACGCCTTCCTTTGCGAAGTCGAAGTCGTGAGCGACGACAAGCTTGCGCACGTCGGTGCGACCCTCGTCCTCGATGCGGATGTCGATGTCCAACCGGTTCAGCTGCCAGAAGCTGGCAGTCATGTCCTCGAGGCCAATCGGACCGTACGTATCGACCTGCGTTTTCAGGCCATTCGCCCAAGCGTTGTAGAGCAGGTTGCCGTACTCCAGTTCATGGTCGGAATGGTGATGCGAGATGAACACATAGCGCAGGGCCGTGAGCGGGACACCCGCCTCGAGCAGGCGTCGGGTGACCTCGTAGCCGGCATCGACGACGTACGCCACACCCTTGATGAGCACCACGTTCGAGAAGATCGCCGGGCTATTGGCGCGCAGTGAAGGCCCGCCCTTGGTGCCGAGCAATACCACCTTCGAGTGATCGGGGCCGGCCGCCTGTGCCTGACCGTAAAAGTCACCCATGAAAAGGCCCGCGCACACGAGCAGGAAAACAGAAATGGCCGCGCGCCTGCGGACGTTGATCCAGGGTCTCGCCAGCGAAGTCATCCAAGCTCCTTCACATGCCTAGATAGGCCTTTTTAACCTGTTCATTGCGCAGCAACTCCGATCCCGGGCCGGTGAGGATGGTGTGGCCGGTCTCGATGACATACCCGATGTCGGCGATCGAAAGCGCCGCATGGGCATTCTGCTCCACCAGGAAGATCGTGATGCCTTCGGCCTTCAGTTGCTTCACCACCCGGAAGATCTCTTCGACCAGCAGCGGCGCAAGGCCCATCGACGGTTCGTCGAGCAGCAGCAGCCGGGGCTTGCCCATCAGCGCTCGCGCCATGGCGAGCATCTGCTGCTGGCCTCCCGAGAGGGTTCCCGCAGGCAGGTTGCGCTTTTCCTCGAGAATGGGAAACAGTGCATACATGCGTGCCAGATCCTCCTCGACGCCACCGCCCTTGCGTGTGTAGGCACCCAGCCGCAGGTTGTCCTCGATGCGCATCGGCCCGAATACCTGGCGACCCTCGGGAACCTGACAAATACCGAGTCTGACGCGCTTCTCCGGCGCAAGCCGGGTGATGTCGCGACCGAAGAACCGGATACTTCCTGCCGAGGCGGGCTGCACGCCGGAGATCGTACGCAGCAAGGTCGTCTTGCCGGCTCCGTTTGCACCCACCAGCGCCACCAGTTGCCCCTCGCGCACCTCCAGGTCCACGCCGTGCAAGGCCTGGATGCGCCCGTAGTGAGAGGTGACACCGTTGATCTGCAGGACAGCCTGCCCGGCGCTCGCCACCGCGCCAGCGCGAGGCGGCGCGGCGCGGGGCGGGACAGCGCGCTGCGCGCCCAGCCCGACGGGCTCCGGCGCCAGGGCGACAACGCGCGCCTTCAACGCCTCGAGTTCGCTGCGCACGTGTGCGCCGAACAGCGGGTCTTCATCGCGCAGGAAAGCCGAATCGATCACCTGCCAGTCTTCGGCCGTGAGTGCCCGCCGGGCAGCGGGCATCACCGTGGTTTCCTCGAGTCGGATGTGCGCACGCAGATGCTCGGAGAATCCAGCCAACGCATCGAAGAAGGCCTGCTCGTTCTGCGTCTGCCCCTGCGCGTAGTCGCGAGCCATCGTCTGCAATCGCTGGCTGAACTCGGGGCCGTCGCGATGCTCGGCTTCGAGACGCTCGATTTCAGCTAGCGCGGATGGATCACGGCGCCTGAGGGTAGCGAACAGGTACTCGTCTTCCTTGGGATGATGCACACGATCGACGTACGCATCGATGTAACCGAGCAGCCCCAGGACAGTATCGGCCGACGCCCTGGCATCCTGCTTCCGTGCCATCGATTCGCGCAGGCTGTCGAGCGCGCTTGCTACCCGCCACATCCCGCGATGCTCGGCCTGGATGATGTCCAGCGCTTGCACGGCTTTTCCCCTTCAGGCCGAAGCGCCGAGATAGGCGGCCACGACATCTGGATTGGCTCGCACCTCGGCTGCCGTCCCTTCGGCAAGCTTCTTGCCATAGTCGAGCACGAGGATGTGATCGGACAGGTTCATGACGAGCTTCATGTCATGCTCCACGAGGACCACCGTGACGCCGGAGTCGGCCACCTTCTGGATAAGCGCGTCGATTTCCGCAGTTTCGGTGTTGTTGAGCCCGGCCGCCGGTTCGTCCAGCAACAACATCGCAGGCTTGGCCGCAAGCGCACGAGCGATTTCCAGCCTTTTAAGCGCACCGTAGGGCATCTGGCTGGCGTGGGCCTTCAGGTAGCGGCCCACCCCGACGAACTGCATCAGGCCTGCTGCCTCTTCGTGGCAGGCTCGATCGGCGCGGATCAAGCCCGGCAGATGGAGCATTCCAGCGAACACGCTGCGGTTAAGGCGCAGGTGTGCGCCCACCATGACGTTCTCGATCGCGCTCATGTTCATGCAGATCTGCAGGTTCTGGAACGTCCGACTCATCCCGAGCCGAGCGAGTTGGTCCGGACTTGTGCCAGCAACGTTCTCGTCCCTGAAGACGATCTCCCCCGAGGTGGGGGTGTAGATGCCAGTGATCAGGTTGAACAGCGTGGTCTTGCCCGCACCGTTGGGGCCGATCACGGAATAGATTGTGCCCTGATCCACGGTGAAGGACACAGCCTGCACGGCGGTGACTCCGCCGAAGGTCTTGGTGAGCTCGCTGACCGTAAGCATCAGCTGCTCTCCCGGGTGAGCCGCAGGCGCAGCGTCGGTACCAGCCCACGCGGCAGGAAGATCATCGTGAGCATGAGGATCACGCCGAATACGACGGTCTCCCAGCCCTCGAATGTGGACAGCAACTGCGGCAGCATCGTGAGGAGCGCTGCGCCCACGATCGAGCCGAACACCGAGGCGGTGCCACCGACCACGACCATGGTCACCAACTCGATGGAGTGGAAGAAGCCTGCCAGGTCCGGAGTGATGAAGCCCACATAGTGCGCGCTCAATGAGCCCACGATGCTCGCGAGTACCGCCGAGAGGACGAACACGCGCACCTTGAAGTCAGTGGTATCGACGCCGACCACGCGCGCGGCGATCTCCGAGCCGTGGATCGCCTGTAGCGCCCGCCCAGCGGGAGCATCGATCAGGTTGAGCGCGAGCCAGGTGACGATCAGCAGAACCACCGCCATTACCGCGTACCAGGTCTGCTCACCGGCGATGGTCCAGCCCAACAGCGAGAAGGCGGCTACGGAGATGCCGTCGGGTCCCCCTGTGTACTGCGTCTCGTTGGCGAGCACGATGGAGATGATGATGCCCAGGCCCAGCGTCGCCATCGCCAGGTAGTGTCCCTTGAGCTTCAGGATCGGCCGGGCGACGATGAACGACAGGATCCCAGTGACAACCGCGCCCGCCAGCAGCGCAAGCCCGGGATGCCAGTCGAAATGGCTCGTCAGGATGGCGCTGGCGTAGGCGCCGATGCCGAAGAATCCTGCGTGCCCCAGGCTGATCTGCCCGGCATAGCCCATGAGCAGGTTCAGCCCGATCACCACCGCTGCATTGATCGCAATGCGAATCGCCACATCGTAGTAAAAGGCGTTGGGCAGGGCAAGCGGCAGCAGCGCGAGAATCAGCGCAAGCACCAGCAGGCCGAGGTGGCGAGCGGCCGGGGCTCTCATACGCGCTCCGTGACCTTGGCGCCGAACAGTCCCCGCGGCATGAAGAAGAGCACCAGCAGGATGACTACGAAGGGCATCGCGTCCTTGTAGGCGGAAGACACATAGCCCGCGGTCAGGGCTTCAATGATGCCCAGGATCAAGCCGCCCGCCACAGCGCCCCCGAAGCTGCCCAGCCCACCGAGCGTGGCTGCAACGAAGCCTTTGAGTCCGAGCATGATGCCGGCGTCGTAGCTCGTGTAGGTCATCGGTGCCACGATGATGCCGCCGACCGCCCCGAGGATCGCCGCGAGCACGAACGACAGCAGCAGGATCATCCGCGTATTGATGCCCACCAGTTGCGCGGCAAGCTTGTTGTGGGAAGTCGCGAGCATGGCCTTGCCGAGCAAGGTTCGCCCGAAAAACCAGTTCAGCGCGAGCACCACTACCAGGGTGATGCCGATCACCCAGAGGCTTTGCGGCAGCAAGGTCGCGCCGAACAGCACGATCGGGGTGTCTCCCGAGAACGGGGGCAGCGCATGAGTGCCCTTGCCCAGCAACACCTGCGCCAGACCGCGGAGGGCGAGCGAGGCCCCGATCGTGATGATGATCAGCGTGACGACCTCGGCGTTATCGGCGGGTTCGATGGCGAACTTCTCCACCAACAACCCGGCGAGCCCTGCGACTCCCAACGCGAGCAGGATCGCGAAGGGCAACGGAATGCCCGCGGTGACGAGGATTGCCGCCGACATGCCTCCGAGCATCACGAACTCACCCTGCGCGAAGTTGATCACTCCGCTGGAGTTGTAGATGATCGAAAAGCCCAGGGCGACGAGCGCATAGGTCGACCCGACCGTGATGCCCGAGAACAGGTACTGCAACAACTCTGCAAGCATGGCGCACTGCTCCTGATACGGCCGGCCACTGTTTCACCGGAGGTGCGTTGTCGTCTCCCGGATGCGGGCGATTGATCAGTCCACAATCGTAAAGGCATTGTCCTTGATCTCGAGCATTCGAAAGGCGGTCAGCCCGAGCCCCATGTGATCCTTCGGCGACATCTTCACCGGACCGCTCGTGCCCATGAACCCGCTGGTCTGCTCAATTGCGTCGCGGACCTTGGCCTTGTCCGTGGAGTTAGCCTTCTTCATCGCCTGTGTGACGATCATGATGGCATCGTAGGCGTGACCGCCGAAGGTGGAGACGTCGACGTTGTAACGTTCCTTGAAGGCCTTTTCGTAGCCCACCACTACGGGCTTTTGCGAATCCGTGTCAGGCAGCTGGTCCGCGACGATCAGCGCGGCTGCCGGCAGGCGGACGCCATTGGCAGCCGGGCCGGCCAACCTGATGAATTCCTCGGACGCCACCCCGTGCGACTGGTACAGGGGCAGCGTGATGTCGAGTTGCCGGTAGTTCTTCGTGGCGATGGCCGGGCCCTGACCGGCACCAAACATGAACACCGCCTGCAGGCCGGACGTGTTCTTGATCTTCGTGAGCTGGGCGGTCATGTCGGTGTCCTTGGGACCGAACGATTCATCGGCAACGATCTTGACCCCATACTTCGGGGCGGCGGTCTGCGATTCCTTGCGGCCGGACTGCCCGAAACCGCTGGTCTCGCTGAAGAGAGCGATCTTGCTTATGCTTCGCTTTTTCATGTCGTCGAACACCCGTTCGGCCGCCATGCGGTCGGTCGGAGCGACCTTGAACACCCACTTCTTGACCGGTTCGATGATGGACACGCCCGCCGCCATGGAGATGAATGGAATCTCGGCCTTTTGCACGACCGGCACCGCGGCCATTGAAGCGCCCGTGGTCGTGCCGCCGATGATCACGTCGACCTTGTCGCTCTCGATCAGCCGCTTGACGAAGCTGTTCGCCTTGGACGCCTCGCTGCCGTCGTCGTAGTGAATCAACTCCAGTTTGCGACCCAGCACCCCGCCTTCACCGTTGATCTTCTCGATATACAACTGCAGGGTCTTCAGCTCGGGATCGCCGAGGAAGGCAGCGGCACCCGTCACCGAAACGAATGCGCCGATCTTGATCGGCTCCTGCTGCGCCGATGCGGGTCCGCTCGTGAGTGCAAATGCCACGGCAACGGCGGCAAGGATGGATACCGGGGACGTGCGCTTCATCGTTCTCCTCCGTTTCGCGGCCGCTTCGGGCCGGGCGCCTTCACCTTACCCCATTCTTCTGCGAAAACACAACGGGGCCGATTCAGTACGCGAGCGTCTTCGTGGGCGCGGTATGGGTGTCGACGTCCTGCGGACGAAGACACCGCCGCTTGCAGAGCTGGTCCTGGTAATGCTCGGCTTTCTCGCCGCCAGGGGGTGGCGAACTTCGAACGCTACTTCGAGAGCAGTCCGCATCCCTTCGAGTAGAAGTTCACTCGCGCTGACCTGAACTCGCTCATCGCCGCATGCGCAAACGCTCCTGGCAGCGTCAACATCTTGAACAGGCAGGCTGACCAATAGAACAATATGGGGGGTGCGAGCTTCTGAAACGGACCACCAACCAAGGCTAGCCGCTTGAGCAGATTCTTTCCAGGTTTTTTAACGGCTTCGGTCGATACCTATTACGACGCCGACTATCTTTCGGCAAATCAGCGTGAGTAGGTCAATGTCTTTTCGGATTTCGCGTGTGCGTCCACATCCGCCTTCCGGAACCATTGCGGCTTGCAGCCAAACCCTTCGTACAGGCCCAGTTGGTCCTCGTAGTGGGGCGAAGCAGTACCGCTAGGCGTCTGTAGCGAGACGGGCCGAGGCTGCGTCAGGTGCGTGTCGCCCATGTAGGGTTGCACGCCGTTCGCAGCCGTCTGCGCGATCCGACGGCGCGGCCCAGTCGGAGACCGTGTTACCGACTTTACGGCATCGGCGATTGGCACTGTCGTCGGTGCAAGCGGGTCATTCGTCCAGCGCACCTGGTCGAAGATTGCTTTCCCCAATGCATGCCCGTGCTTTGCCTGCAGGTTCGTCAACAGGGCAAGATTGGAGAGTTCTGCATTGCTATCTGAATAACGGCCGGCCGCGGAACCAACCCAAATTACCGCAGCGTCGTATGCCGTCCAGCGTGTCGGTGTGAAATCGAAGTCGTTGAACTGCTTCGGCATCAGGGCGTCTCGCGCAGCCAAGACGTCCTGGATGCGTGCATTAATCCCTGCCGCATAGCCATCGAAGATGTCCTTGTCCGGACCCGCGAGCGCTTCGAGCTGGGTCCGGATCAACTCGGGGCGGAGATTTGAACGCGCCGACTTGTCGAACTCGATGTACGCGTTGTTGATTCCAGATCCCAGAACTTCCGCCACCGTGCCGTTGAGCGAACGCTTCATCATCTCAAGCTGAAACAGACGATCCTCCGCGAGTCAATAGGCGTATCCGTAGAACAGGCCGTAGACGTCTTCCGCATAGACATGGGGCACACCGTACTCGTCACGCTTGATTGTTGTGCTTTTCTCGGCCGGCGGTGCCTGCCCGCCGCTC
>CAJDTU010000063.1_pt1 | contig 17076 bp, 19 predicted proteins | sample 7389901 | NCBI WGS metagenome assembly CAJDTU01 (sample SAMEA7055649, study PRJEB34461) | soil metagenome | biome: terrestrial ecosystem; feature: Peninsula; material: soil | place: Antarctica | collected 2016
GGCGCGGATCAGGCGCTGGGCAAGAATCAGATAAGACAGGTTTGCGTCCCTGATTTCGGACATCAGTCGTTCGTCGATCTGCATGAGAATCTTCCTGCGCGGGTCCGGCGTTCATTCGAGTGAGGCCAGTGTCGGCTCGCGCAGCCTTTCCTTGAATCGGAAGATGGCTGCACCTGAACCCGGAAAATTTCCACTGCACGTAGGAAAAATTCCTACAGGACGGCTGCATGGCCGCCAGCCACCCAGTGCCGCTATTCGCATGTGGCACAGCCTGCACCTGATCTTCCCGGGAACGCAGGCCTCAACGACTCTCGCAGAAATGATTTGAACAACATGGCCTAAAGCAGCGCCGCAAGCCGCCGATAAGCAAGGACCGGGGGCTGACCCCGTTGTCCGGCGAGGACACCAGACACCCCCTTCGCCGAATTGGACCACCCACCGCTTAAGGAATTTCGAAATGGCCGGCATCAACACCAACATGATCTCGCTGAATGCTCAGCGCAACCTGAACACCAGCCAGAGCGCGCTCTCGCAGTCGATCCAGCGGCTCTCGTCGGGCCTGCGCGTGAATAGCGCGAAGGACGACGCCGCCGGACTGGCGATCGCCGAGCGGATGAACACGCAGGTACGCGGCATGAACGTTGCGATCCGCAACGCCAATGACGGAATTTCGCTGGCGCAAACGGCCGAAGGCGCACTGGGCAAAGTCGGTGACATGCTCCAGCGTATGCGAGAACTCGCCGTGCAATCGTCAAACGCTACAAACACACTTGATGACCGCGCGGCGTTGGACAAGGAGGTCCAATCGCTTAAGGACGAGATCAACCGAACCGCGCAAACGACCTCATTCAATGGCAAAAAGCTCCTGGACGGGTCCTTCTCCAACCAGTCCTTTCAGGTAGGCGCCAACTCCAACGCGAACGACCGGATCGATGTAAGCACGATCGCGAACGCAACGGTATCGAGCCTCGGTCAGAGCACGCGCGCTACGCTTGATTCGGCAACGATTGGCGGGCTCGACCTCACAGCGGTCGCGGCTGGTGCCTTGACGATCAACGGGACAAGCTTGGGCGCGATCGGCACAGCGAGCGACGCCACCCAGCGGGCAGGCCAACTCGTAACCGCGATCAACAGCGTCTCCGAGGCGAGCGGCGTGAGCGCATTTATCGACACGACCTCGAATACCATCAAACTTGTCAGCGCCTCCAACATCACGGTGGCGGGTGCCGACGCTGCAAAGTTCGGCACTACATTGACAAGCACCGCGAGCGCTACCGCGGGGATGACCGGGGTGACTGTCACCGACGCCAGTACGGCTCGCCTGGCGCTCGATACGATCGATGCAGCGATTTCCGAGATCAGCACGGCCCGTGCCGGAATGGGCGCCTTGCAAAGCCGATTCGAAAGCGTGATCGGCAATCTTCAAATTTCTTCGGAGAACGCGTCCGCTGCCCGCGGCCGAATCATGGACACCGACTTCGCGGCCGAAACCGCCAACATGTCGCGCGCCCAGGTGCTGCAGCAGGCCGGTATGGCGATGCTCTCGCAGGCCAACGCCGCGCCGCAGAACGTTCTGTCGCTGCTGCGCTGATCGGCAAGGCGGCGCGCGCCAGCGGCTGCTCTTCGAGCCTCAAGGCGCGCCCCCGCCTTTCCTTGCCACCGGCATGCGGCCGGCGCCGAAAAGCGCCGGCCGCATGCCGTTTATCGGCCGTTTGCCGACGCTGATCACCGGCAAACTTGCATACAGACGCTGGTGGGCATCGCGCAGGCAAACCGTTCCCGGCGCCCGGCGTTTTCCGCCTCGCTGTACTGCTCGCGCGCCCGCTCTCGTTTTCTTCGCATCCGGAGTACCGAATGTCCACCATCTCCGCAAGCAGCAACATCGACGTCAACGGCATCGTGTCGCAACTGATGCAGATCGAACGCCGACCGCTGCAATCCATCCAGAACACGCTCTCCGGAATCCAGACCAGGCTCTCCGCCTTCGGCAAGCTGCAATCGGGTCTGTCGGCCTTTCAGGACGCCGCCCGGGCGTTGACCCGCACGGACACCTGGGGCGCGGCGAAAGCCTCGAGCAGCGACGAAGCAGCGATGACGGCGACCGCGGGCAGCGGCGCCATTCCGGGCGGCTACTCGATCGAGGTGTCGCAGCTCGCGCAACGCCAGACCATCGCCACCGGCGCCTACGCCGACGGGGCGGCGGTGATCGGCGGCGGCACGCTGCGAATCAGGATGGGCTCGCTCAATGCGGAAGGTACGGCCTTCAGCGCCGACCCGGAGCGTGCGGAAGTGTCGATCGCGATCGCGCCCGGGGCCAGCCTGTCGGACGTACGCAATGCAATCAACGCGGCCGGCCCCGGCGTGACCGCCTCGCTGGTCGCAGACGGCAGCGGCCAGCGGCTTATGCTGCGCAGCGCCGAAACGGGCGCCGCGCAGGCGTTCAGCATCGCGGCCGACAGCGATGGCAGCGGGGGCCTGTCCGCACTAACCTTCGATCCTGCTGCGGGCGCACCCGCGTCGGGCAGCATGATTCGAACCCAGTCCGCGCAAGACGCGCTCGTCACCGTCAACGGCCTGCAGGTTACCGCCAAGGGCAATCGGCTCGAGGGCGTTGTCGAGAACGTGACCATCGAACTAAAGCGCGTCACCACCGCGCCGGTCGAGATTACCGTGGCCAGTGACGCCGCGTCGATGCGCGGCTCGCTCGATGCCTTCGTGAAGGCCTACAACGATGTCAACAAGCAGATCGCCGATCAGACGCGCTACGACCCCGCGACCAAAACCGCCGGGCCGCTACAGGGCAACCAGACGGCGCTGCGCGTGCAGCAGCAACTGCGCGAGATCCTGAGATCGACCGCGGGAACCGGTTCCCCGAACAGCCTGAACGCGCTCGGCATCGAGTTGCAGCGCGACGGCTCCCTGGCGATCACCGGCAACAAGCTCGATGCAGCGCTCGCCTCGCCCGGCGCGGTGAAATCGTTCTTCGCCGCAACCGGTGCGACCCCCGGGGACGCGGGCCTCGCACAACGCCTGATCACCAAGCTGGGCGACCTGCTCTCCGGCGACGGCGCCCTGCCCGGCGCGACCGATTCCCTGAAAAGCCGCCAGCGCTCGGCCGAGCAGCAGCAGGAACGCATCAATTCGCGGCTCACCGATATCGAGAAGCGCCTGGTGCGCCAGTACACGGCACTCGACGCCAACCTGTCGCGGATCACCGGCTCGTTTGCCGGCATCCAGGGCCTGCTCAACAACAACAATAACCAGTAGTAGTACCGTGATTCACGCGCCGCCGGCTCAAGACTCCACCTCGCCTGTCGATAATCAAGGCATCGGTCATCGAAAGGTTTTTCCAGCCATGTTCGCCCCACATCGCAGTGCCGCTTCCTCCTACAGCAACCTCGGCCTGGAAACCTCGGTTTCGCATGCCGATCCACACACCTTGATCGGCATGCTCTACGACGGTGTCATTGCTGCGATCGGCCAGGCCCGCGCTGCGCTGCGCGATGGCCAGATCGCCCAGAAAGGCGAGGCGACCGGCCGTGCGGTGCGGATCCTCGAAGAAGGGTTGAAGGTGGCGCTCGATCCGCGCGGCGGCGAGCTGGCGGCGAACCTGCGCGCGCTCTACGAATACATGACTGTCCGGCTGCTGTCGGCCAACCTCGCGAGTGACGATGCCCGATATGCCGAAGTCGCCACCCTGATCAGCCAGCTTCGCGATGCCTGGCAAGCAATTGGCGCACAGGTTCGCCAGACGGCGCGTGCGGCCTGAGCCGCGTTGACCGCATCACTGCAAACGCTTCAGCGACGAGAAACGACGAATGATCCTGCTCGATCAGTACCAGAAAATCGAAGGTGCCGCAGTGGAGATGCTGCGTGCCGCTCGCAAGGAAGACTGGGATCGCGTGGCGGGTCTCGAACGTGCGATCCGCGAGCTGGCTGATCGCCTGCAGCGCGATGCGGGTCGCATCGCGCTTGCACCCGACGAACGCCGCGAGCAACTGCGTATCCTCAGGCGGCTGGTCCTGATCGATGGCGACGTGCGTCGCCTCGCGCATCCCTGGAACCGCACTCTCGACGCCATGTTCTCGCCGACCCGCGGCCATCCGCCCGTGCGCGATCGCCACGCTTGACAGCGAGCGAGCGAGCGAAAACAATTGCGCGACCCGAGCCGCTTCGATGCCTGAACGCCCCAACCCCGCAGCCGATCGCGATGCCATCCTTCGCCGCCCGACCGACCGCGACCCGATCCGCGTCGACCCGGTTGACTTCGACACGATCGGGCCCGACCCGGTTGAATCCCTGCCGGCGGCGTTCCGGATCGAGGGGGCCCTGGCGGTGCGGTCGGTCCTGCGCGACCTGAAGGAACGAAACGTTCTGGTGTCGCTCCATCCGGAACGCGATGTCAGTGCTTTTCTCGTGAGCCGGATTGCAGAGGTCGACGAAGACGAGGTCGAGTTCGACCTGAGTGGGCAGGACCTGCTCCTCGACATGCTGTCCGGCACCGGCGCTGTGATCGGGGTGGCCTTTCCTGGCCGGGTCAAGACGCAGTTTCGCCTGGCAGGGTTTGCCGTGCTCACGGTCGACCCGCCCGGCTATCCCGCCTTGCGCGCCCCACTCCCCACAGAGCTATACCGGATCCAGCGCCGCGATGCGTTTCGCGTGTTGCCTCCAGAGGGCGACCAGGCGCAATGCGTGCGCCGGCTCGCACCCGACGAGGAGGTCCGCTATGCCCTGGCCGACCTCAGCGCCGGGGGTGCAGCGGTGCAGTTGCCACCGGAGGCGCCGGTCCCCGGCGTGGGCGAGCACTGGCCGCGCAGTCGCATCGAAACCGCCACCGCTCTGACGATCCCCTGCGAACTGGTCGTGCGCCACGTTGCCGAGGACCCACCGGGCAGCGGCGCGCACAGGATCGGCATGGCATTTTATGCAACTCCGAGCGAGGTTCAGCGCCAGATCCAGCTCTACGTTCTGGAAGTCGATCGGCGCTCGAGGCGAAACGGGCCCTGACTACGCCCGAGCCAGCCTTACACCTGCATGTTCATGATGTCGGTATAGGCGGCAACGAAGCGGTTGCGCACCGTGAGCGCGGCCTGAAAGCCGATCTGCGCCTTTTGCATGGCAATCATCGTCTGTTCCAGGCCCGCCTTGTCCGAGCCGAGCTGGAACTGTTGCTGCAGTGACGCGCTCTCCTCCTGCAGTTTGCTGACGTTTTGCAGCGCGTCGGTCAGCGTGCCGGCGAAGCCGGTTTTCCCGGCCGGTGCGCCGGCGACCGCGCCGGCGTTGGGCGCAACGAGGGCGGACGGCCCCGCGAACGAGGGAAAGCGCACATCCATTGGTAAACTCCTGGCGTCGTTATGTGAAGCGCCGCCCGGTAGAGGCGACTCCGGGATGATCGCAGGGTGTGGCGAGCGGTCAAGACCGAATTAGCGGCATCCGCACCCGCTATTTGAACGATCCAGCACCGCGCGATCCGCCAATAATCGCGGCCATGAACACGACTGCCCAATCCCTTCCGGCGCCGGCGACCCTTGTCGGGGGATTCGCGGCGGTCCCCTTGAAAGGCAAGATCGCGGCGATTGCAGGACTCGCCGCGCTCATCGCCATTGTCGTCGCGTCGGTGGTGTGGTCACGCCAGCCCGAGTACCGGGTGTTGTTCGCGAGCCTCTCGGACCGGGACGGCGGCTCGGTCATCGCAAGCCTTGCCCAGATGAACGTCCCCTATCAGTTCGCGCCGGGGGGCGGGGCGATTCTCGTCCCCGAGGACCGCGTCCACGATGCCCGGCTCAAGCTCGCCTCGCAGGGCTTGCCGCGCGGCGGCACCATCGGCTTCGAGCTGATGGAGAACCAGAGGTTCGGCGTGACACAGTTCCAGGAGCGGCTGAACTTCCAGCGCGGCCTGGAAGGCGAGCTGGCGCGTTCGATCCAGTCGCTGGCGTCCGTGCAAAGCGCGCGCGTGCACCTGGCGCTGCCAGCCCAGAACGGCTTCCTGCGTGAGCAACAAAAGCCCACCGCCTCGGTACTGCTGAGCCTCCATCCTGGCCGCACGATCGATCGGGCGCAGGTGGCCGGGATCGTGCACCTCGTTGCGTCTTCGGTTCCGGATCTGGCGCCCAAGCAGGTCAGCGTCATCGACCAGACGGGCGCCCTGCTGTCCGCCGACGGTGACAAGATGGGCAATGGCCTGGATGCCTCGCAGATCAACTACGTGCGCCGGATGGAAACCGGTTTCAGCCAGCGCGTGCTCGATATCGTCGAGCCCATTGTCGGGGGCGGCAATGTGCGCGCCCAGATCACCGCGGATGTCGACTTCACTCAAAGCGAATCGACCGCCGAGCAGTATCGGCCGAACCAGGCCGGCGCCCCGGCTTCGGTGCGAAGCACCCAGGTGGTCGAATCGAATGCCCGCGACGCCGCCGCCGCGCAGGGCGTGCCAGGCGCGCTCTCCAACCAACCCCCGCAGCGCGCCACCGCCCCGGTCAATGGCCCGGCACAGGCGACGCAGGGAGCCAACCCGCAAGCCGGAACCGGCTCGAACGGCCGGCGCGAGGCGGTCACCAATTACGAGGTCGACAAGACGGTGCGCGTGACCCGCGATGCGACCGGCACCATCAAGCGCCTGAGCGCAGCCATCGTGGTCAATCACCGGCGCACGACCAACGAGGCCGGCAAGGTGACGCTCACCCCGCTCTCGGCGGCAGAACTGGAGAACATCAATGCACTGGTGCGCGAGGCGATCGGCTTCAATCGCGAGCGTGGCGATTCGATCAACGTGGTGAACGCGCCGTTCACCGAGCCGGAGGTCGTGAAGGAAATCGAATTGCCGCTGTGGCAGCAGCCGGAGAACCTGGCGCTGGCGAAAGACCTCGGCAAGCAGTTGCTGCTCGTTGTCCTCGCGCTGGTCGTGATCCTGACGCTGATTCGTCCGGCGCTGAAGGCGATGCGCGGGCAGAACCCGAGCGAGTCTTCGCCGACGCTCACAGCGCGCATCGACGATCCGCTGCAGCTTCCTGATCCGGTCGCCGGCGGCGTGCTGCCGATCTCGATGGCGGTCCGCAACGAGGACATCTTGAAGATTGCCCGGGAGAACCCGGTTGCCGTCGCGAACATCGTGCGCGGCTGGGTCGGCAGCCAGGCAAAGGGGGCCTGAGCAAATGAACGATGAGGGCCTGATCGACAGCGCAATCCTGCTGATGTCGCTTGGCGAGGATGCGGCGGCCGAAGTCTTTCGCCACCTGTCGCCCAAGGAAGTCCAGAAGCTTGGCGAGACGATGGCCAGGATGCGCTCGACCAGCCGTGAGAAGGTCAGCGCGGTGCTCGAACGTTTCCACGCCGAAGCCGGTGATCAAAGCATGCTGGTGGACGACGCCGACGAATACGTCAAGTCGGTGCTGCGTCGCGCACTCGGCGAGGACAAGGCCGGCCTCCTCATCGGGCGCATCCTGCAGGGCGGCGACGTATCTGGCATCGAGAGCCTGAAGTGGATGGATCCCCAGTCGGTGGCCGAGTTGATCCGCAACGAGCACCCGCAAATCGTCGCTTCGATCCTCGTTCACCTCGAGCGCGACCAGGCTTCGGCGATCCTGCTCATCCTGAACGAGCGCCTGCGCAACGACGTGATGATGCGCATCGCCACCCTGGATGGCATCCAGCCGGGGGCCCTGCGCGAACTCAACGACGTGCTGACCAAGGCGCTCGCCGGCGGGGAAAAACTCAAGCGCACGACGCTGGGCGGCAGCAAGACGGCGGCCGAGATCATGAACTTTTTCGGCAACTCCAACGGGGAGATCGTGCTCGACGCGATCCGCGGACACGATCCGGATCTGGCCCAGAAGATCGCCGACCAGATGTTCACCTTCGACGATCTGAACAAGCTCGATGATCGCGGGATCCAATTGCTGCTGCGCGAGATCCAGGGTGAGTCGCTGGTTGTGGCGCTCAAGGGCGCCGACGACGACCTGCGCGAGAAGATCCTGCGCAACATGAGCCTGCGGGCGGCCGAGACGCTGCGCGAAGATCTCGAGTCGAAAGGGCCGGTAAAAGTGTCCGAGGTCGAGGCGGAACAGAAGAACATCCTGAAGGTGGTTCGCAGGTTGAGCGACGAGGGCCTGATCGCAGTGGGCGGAGGCGATGATGCGTTCGTCTGAGGCCACGCGCAGATGGGCAGCCGAATTCGCGGCCAGCACCCAGGCCGAGAGCGCTCCCCGGAACAACAGCCGGATCATTTCCGCCGAGCGGCTGGCCGGCTATGTTCCGTTTGCAATGGCCGAACTGGGCCGCGAGCGTTCGGCTTCCTTCGCTGACGCGCGAGGCACCCCGCAGGGACCGGGCAGCCGCGCGCCCTCGCCGTTCCGGCAGTTCGGCGACAAACTCGAAGCCGATCCGGTCGACCGCAGCGGCTTCGAAGCTGGCTACAAGGCCGGGCTCGCCGCGGGATTCGCCAACGGCCAACAGCATGGCTCGAGCGCCGCGCTGGCGAGCGCCGCCGCAAGCCAGCGCGAGACCGAAGAACAGGCGGGCGCCACGCTCGCGATCCGGATCGACGCGCTGTCCGACGCTCTCGAGGCGCGCTTCGCGCAAATCGAACGCGAAGCCGCCGACGACGTGGTCAAGCTGGCTCTCGAGGTCGCGCGCCAGGTGGTGCGTTCGACGCTCGCCGTTCGCCCCGAAGCCGTACTCGCCATCGTTCAGGAGGCGCTTGCCGGACTCTTCGAAGATCGTGCGCGCATGCGCCTGCATCTGCATGCTGGCGACGCCGAGCTGATTCGCCGCACCCTTGACGAGCGCCCCGACACACAAAGCTGGGAGATCGTGGTGGACTCGTCGATCGACGCCGGCGGCTGCCGGATCGAGACGCCGCGCGCCGAAATCGACGCGACGCTCGAAACCCGCTGGCAGCGCACCCTGGCGGCGATCGGGCGCAACAGCGATGCTTCGCTTGCCGGTGCAGCGGAGATGATCGAGTGACCCCCTGCGCGCCGTGGCGTGCGTTACTGGAGAATCACCGCCAGATGGTGAATGCCGCCATGCCGATTGCCGCGCATGGCCGCCTGGTCCGGGCGTCGGGTCTGGTGCTCGAAGCTTCAGGGCTGCGGCTGCCGGTTGGCAGCCTTTGCACCATCTCGCAAGACGGCGGACACGCCGGGTTCACCGTCGAGGCCGAAGTGGTCGGGTTCGCCGAGGGGCGCCTGTTCCTGATGCCCACCGGCGACACGACCGGGCTTGCCGCGGGCGCCCGGGTCAGCCCGATCGAGGTCGCCGTGCGGGCGCCCCGCCTTGGCCAGCCCTCGCACCCCTTGCGGCGGGCAACCGACCGCATGCGCCGGCTGCCGATCGGCGATGGCCTCCTCGGGCGGGTGGTGGATGCGAACGGAGTGCCACTGGACCGTGGCGGACCGCTCTCCGGCGTGGAGCTGCTGCCGATCAACGGGCGGCCGATCAACGCCATGGAGCGCGAGCCGATCCGGCAGGCGCTGGATACCGGCGTGCGCGCGATCAACGCCATCCTGACCGTCGGCCGGGGACAGCGGCTCGGTCTCTTCGCGGGGGCCGGGGTCGGCAAGAGCGTGCTGCTCGGGATGATGGCCCGCTACACCTCGGCCGACGTGATCGTGGTCGGCCTGATCGGCGAGCGCGGGCGCGAGGTCAAGGAGTTCATCGATGACATCCTGGGCGCCGAAGGCCTGCGCCGCTCGGTCGTCGTCGCGGCGCCCAGCGATGCGCCGCCGCTCACGCGCATGCAAGGCGCGGTCTATGCGACCTGCGTCGCCGAGCACTTCCGGGATCAGGGACAGCACGTGCTGCTGCTGATGGACTCGCTCACGCGCTACGCCATGGCTGCGCGCGAGGTGGCGCTCGCGATCGGCGAGCCACCTGCAACGAAAGGGTACCCGCCATCGGTGTTCGCGCGCTTGCCCGCCTTGATCGAGCGCACCGGAAACGGCCTGAATGGCCACGGATCGATCACCGCCTTCTACACGGTGCTTGCCGAGGGCGACGACCAGCAGGATCCGGTCGCCGATGCGGCGCGCTCCTTCCTCGATGGCCACTTCGTGCTGACCCGGGCGTTGGCCGACAGCGGCCATTACCCGGCCATCGACATCGAGCAGTCGATCTCGCGGGTCATGAACAACGTTGCCGAACCCGCTCACGTGACGCAGGCGCGCCGCCTGAAGTCGCTCTGGTCGCTCTACCAGCGCAGCCGCGACCTGATTGCGGTCGGCGCCTATGTACCAGGCAGCGATCCGGAAACGGACCTCGCGATTGCGCTGCTCCCGCAAATCACGGCCTTTCTGCAGCAGGACCTTCATGAACGATGCGAGATCCCGGCCGCGAAACAGGCGCTCGCGCATCTGGTCGGCGCCCACTCGGCCCACTTCGCCCACTCCACCGGCCATGCGCGCGGGAGTGCCCCGGCATGAACAGCCGCGCCCTGCAGCAACTGATCGAGCAGGCGCAACGCGTGCGCGACGATGCGGCGGTGAGTGTCGCGGGCGCGCGGCGCGCCGTGAGCGAGGCGCAGCAAACGCTGGATCTCCTGTCCTCTTACCTGCACGACAATCTGCAGCGCTCGGCGGCCACCATGGTCATCGAGCCTGCTTTGCTGCCGATCCGGGCGGCATTCATTCGCAAACTCGACACCGCCGTCGGCGAACAGACCCGCCAGCGCGACGGGCTCGAGCAGACGGCCGGGCGGCGCCACCAGGAGTTGATCGACACGCAACGTCGCCTGCTGGCCTTCGAAACCCTGCGCGCACGCGGCGAATCGGCCCGCGCAATCGCCGCCCAGCGCGCCGATCAGCGGCACACCGACGAAATGGCCGCCCAGACGCGGCGAGCGCACCCCCGAGGCTCGATCAATGATGGCTGAACGTTTCACTCGCGCGGCGGATAGCCTGCGTCCCGATAGCTCGCCGTCACGGGCGACCGACGCCGCCAACTCGCCGGCTTCGCGGCAAACAGGCCGTGAAATGCTCGATCGCACCGCGGGTCACAAGCCCTTCGGGGAAGCGATTGCGCAGGCGTCTCGCGCCGCCGAGCAGCAGGCGGCACGGCGCCTCGAGGCCACGGCGCCGGCGCATGAGAACGAACGCATCGGTGTCTGGAAGACACGCGACGACGCCCGCGCTCGCGAGGACACTCGTGCTCAGGATCAAGCGCGAGCGCGTGATCGAGCGCATGTTCAGGATCAAGCGCGTGCGCGCGATGAACCCCGCGCACGCAGCGAACCGCGCAGCCGCGCGAATGCCGGGGCCGGCGACAGTGCCGGTGCCAGCGACGCCGAATCACGGATGCGCGAGAAACGCTCCTTTGCCAGGGAGGCAAGCGACAAGGCAACCGAGGCGAACCAGGGGCGCGATCCCGCCCCTGCCACGGCTTCCCCCGACTTGGCGCGCGCCTCGCCACCTTCGCCCGGCGCTCCTCTTGCGATCGACTCCGGCGCGGCGCCCGATGCCACGGCGGCGGCGGAGAACGGGGCCATCGACGAACTGCGTGGCGAGCGCGCCGAAACAGGAAACGCAACGATCGGCACGCTCGCGAGCGCCAGGCCCGGTGCATCGTCGAGCGCCTCCTCGGGCGCGGGCGGGGCGCGCACCGGAGCACCGGGGTCAAAACCAGCGTCCGCCAGTTCTGCCGCTCCAGCCCTCCAGATCGCCGATGACGCCGACGCAGCGCTGCACTCCAGCGCACCGAAGGGCGCAGCCGACGGCAAGCCCGAAGACTCGGCAACGGACGCGCCGCAAACCTCTCGCCAGGCACTCTCCGGCTTCGCCGCTCGGCTCGCCGAAGCGACGGCTGGCGCTTGCGCGTCACACGGCGTCCCCGGCTTGTCGGGCGGCGCCGCACCGCAATTCCAACCTGTTGCCGCGCCCGTTCACGTTGGCGCGATCGCGACACCCGTCAGCGACGCGGGCTTTCCAGGTCAGCTTGCCGGCGAGGCGGCATCGCTGGTGATGACTGGTATCGAAAGCGCCGAAATCACGCTTCGGCCAAGGGAACTGGGACCGGTGAAGATCGAGATCTCGCTGAATGGCGAATCGGCAAGCATCGCGTTTTCTGCCGCCCAGCCTGATACCCGGCAGGCCATCGAGCAGTCGCTGCCCATCCTGAAGGACATGCTCGCAAACCACGGCCTGCTGCTCTCCGATACGAGCGTGAGCGATGGGCGCACCGGGGCGGGCGACGGGCGTTCCGGCCACGGCTCCGGCAGCGCCGCGAATTCGACGCCAGGACGAGCCGACGGACGTGGCCCGGGGTCGGGACCGGGCACCCACGGCGGCGCCTTCGACGGATTGCGGCAACCCGGCGCCTCCTCGCGCGGGCTGCTCGACTTGTACGCCTGAGCGCTCGGGCTCCCGATCGCACTCACGATCTCGCCCATGGTCACGCCCGCCTGGCCGACTACCGCGCCACCGGTCGCGTGATCGGAGAGCTTCAGGGTGGCGGTCTTCGAGGGTTCACGACTCGGATATCGGGAGCCGGCACCAGAGCTCGAGGGGGAGATGCGAATAAGCCTGCCGCGGTGGCGCTTATCCGGCGACCGCCACCGTCCCCTCGCCCCGACAATCGCCTTCGACCCGGCTCTTGCGAGCCGCTTCGAATTTCTCACCAGGAGCATCGATGTCGGACAAACCCGTCGCGCAGGACACCCCCGCTGCAAAGCGCCGCAAAGGACCGATCCTGATCCTCGTCGCGGCGCTCCTGCTCCTGGGCGGCGGCGGCGCCGCGGCGTGGGTGCTGATGAAACCGGCAGCACACGCGGATGACGCCGCCGAGAATGCGCCGGTTCGCGCAAAGCAACACGCCTCCCTTTTCGTGCCGCTCGAGCAGTTCACGGTGAACCTCGCCGACGAGGGCGGCGAACGGATGGCGCAGATTGCCGTCACGCTCGAGGTTGCGGACGGCGAGGCCGAAACCGCCCTGAAGACGCGCATGCCGGCATTGCGCAACGCAATCCTGTTGCAGTTGTCGGCGAGCCAGTCCTCCGACCTGCTGACGCTCGCCGGCAAGCAACGCCTTGCCCGCCAGATCGCGGAGCTCTCGGGCGCGCACCTCGGCTGGAAGATGGCGGCACCGGGCGCAGCACCGGCCGCAATCCCGGGTGTGGCCGACCCGACACGACCTGACGCTGCCGCGGCCCGCGCCCGACCCAACCCGGTCGAAGCCGTGCATTTCTCGCAGTTCATCATTCAGTAAGACCAGGCCCAGGTTCCCATCATGAGCAACCAGTTCCTCTCGCAGGACGAAGTCGATGCGCTGCTCGATGGCGCGAGCGATAAAGTAGCGCCGCAGGAAGCGGTCGCACCGGGTCGCGTGCGCGAGTACGACCTGGCTCACCAGGAGCGCATCGTGCGCGGCCGGATGCCGACGCTCGAGTTGGTGCACGAACGCTTCGCGCGCAACCTGCGGGTGGGCCTGTTCAACTTCATGCGCCGCAACCCGGACATTTCGGTGCAACCGGTGAACGTGCAGAAGTACTCGGCCTTTCTGCGCGACATCGCGGTGCCGACGAACATCAATGTCGTGCAGGTCAAGCCGCTGCGCGGCAGCGGGCTGCTGATCTGCGAACCGCAACTCGTCTTCGCGGTCATCGACTCCCTGTTCGGCGGCAGTGGCCGCTTTCCGACTTGCATCGAGGGACGCGACTTCTCCGCCACGGAGCAGCGAATCATCGAGCGCCTCGTCGAGGTCATCTGCGACGAATACCGCAAGGCCTGGGCCACCGTCTACCCGCTCGAGCTGGAATACACGCGCTCGGAAATGCAGCCGAAGTTCGCCAACATCGCCACCCCGTCGGAGATCGTCGTCTCGGCGAAGTTCGACATTGACCTGGGCGGCGTCGGCGGCGCGCTTTACCTGTGCCTGCCCTATGCCACGCTCGAGCCGATCCGCGAGACGCTCTACTCGTCGATGCAGAACGATTCGAACGCGCCCGACCGGCGGTGGGTGGACAAGCTTTCGCAGCAGATCAAGTCGGCCGAAGTGGAACTTGTCGCCGAACTGGGCCACGCGCGCGCAACCGTCGCCGACCTCGTCGAACTGAAGGCGGGCGACTTCATCGAGATCAATCTCGCGCAGACCCTGACCGCCAAGGTCGACAGCGTGCCGGTACTGGAATGTCGCTACGGGATTTCCAACGGGCGCTATTCGATCAAGGTCCAGTCATTCCTGACAGGAAACCATGCCACCCCGAACGGAGAACCCGATGGGAATTGTTAATCCAGCCAATGACCAGCAAGCGATGGCCGATGAGTGGGCCGCAGCGATGGCCGAGCAATCCGTCAGTGCGCAGCCCACCGGCGCGGCCTTTGCCGCGACCGAGATCGAGAGCACCAGCGACGCCTCGCGGCTGTTTCCCAAACTCTCGGGCGGGGCCAGGGATGCGCGCAACGACATCGACATGGTGCTCGACATCCCGGTCCAGTTGACGGTCGAACTCGGGCGCACCCGGTTGCCGATCAAGCACATCCTGCAACTTGCGCAAGGCTCGGTGATCGAACTCGATGCGCTGGCCGGCGAGCCCATGGACGTCCTGGTCAACGGCTGCCTGATCGCCCAGGGCGAGGTCGTGGTCGTGAACGACAAGTTCGGCATTCGCCTCACCGACATCGTCACGCCCTCCGAGCGCGTGCGCCGCCTGAACAGGAACTGAGGCGTGACGTCTTTGTGGCCTTCGCTGCTCGCGTTCATCCTCGTGCTCGCCGCGATCCCGGTTGCAGCCTTGCTGCTGCGCCGGGCGCAAGCCGTTCGCTTCGGCTCGGGAGGCCCGCTGGCGGTTGCCAGCGCCGTCTCGGTCGGCACACGGGAGCGCATTGCACTGGTTCGTGCCGACCACAAGTGGCTGGTGGTCGGCATCACGCCGAACAGCATGACCCTGCTGGCGGAACTGGACGGCCCACCCGCTGGCATCGACATCGAAGGCGCCGCGAGCGCGCCGAAGTTTTCCGAGCTGTTCCGAAGGGTTGCCGGCCATGCGCAGCGCTCGCGCTGAACGAGCCGCGCGCCTGCGACGCGCGCTCCCCGGCCGAATCGCATCGGGCCTGTTCATGCTGGTCTTGACGGGAGCGAGCCACGCGCAGGGCGTGCTGACACTGAACTCGGCCACCGGCCCGGCGGGCGCGACCAGCTACTCGGTGCCCGTGGAGACCATGCTGATCTTCTCGGCACTGTCGTTCCTGCCCGCCGTGTTGCTGCTGATGACGAGTTTCACGCGGATCGTGATCGTGCTCTCGCTGATCCGGCAGGCCCTGGGAATGCAGTCGAGCCCGCCGAACCAGGTGATCATCGGCATGTCGCTGTTCCTGACCCTGTTCGTGATGGGCCCCACCCTGGACCACATCCATGAGGTCGCCTACAAGCCGTTCTCGGAGCAGCGCATGGGGCTCCAGGAAGCTCTGGACAAGGGCAGCGAACCGCTGCGCGAGTTCATGCTCCGGCAAACCCGCGAGTCCGACGTCGCCTTGTTCGCGCGCATTGCCAAGGTCGACCCGGCGGTACACGCGCGCGAGGTGTCGATGCGGGTGCTGATTCCCGCCTTCGTGATCAGCGAGCTCAAGACCGCCTTCCAGATCGGGTTCATGGTGTTCGTGCCCTTCCTGCTGATCGACCTGATCGTCGCGAGCGTGCTGATGTCGATGGGCATGATGATGTTGTCTCCCGTGCTCGTGGCCCTGCCCTTCAAGCTGATCCTTTTCGTGCTCGCCGACGGCTGGAACCTGCTGGTCGGCTCCCTCGTCGCAAGCTTCGGGTGACTCCATGAACGCGGAATCCGTTCTCAGTTTCGGCCGACAAGGCCTCGAAGTGCTGCTCGCCGTCGCAGCGCCCGTGCTGCTGGTCGCGCTCGCCGTCGGCCTGGTGGTCAGCGTAGTGCAGGCGCTGACACAGATCAACGAGGCAACGCTGTCGTTCCTGCCCAAGCTGCTCGCCATCGCGGTGACCCTGATGGTTGCCGGACCCTGGATGCTGTCGCTGCTGGTCGACTATCTACAGCGCGTGCTTACGGGTATTCCCGCCGCGATTCTCGGCTAGCGGCCCCGTGATCAGTGTCACCGAGGCGCAGTTGCTCGGCTGGGTCAGCGCGTTCCTGCTGCCGTTCTTCCGGATCCTCGGGATCTTCACGAGCGCCCCGATCCTGTCGCAACGCGCCCTTCCGGTGCGCCTTCGGGTGGCGGTGTCGCTCCTGCTCGCGGCGCTGGTGGCGCCGATGGTAGCGGCGCCGGCCGCGAACCTGACGACCTTCGGTGGCTGGATGGCGGTGCCGAGCGAGGTGTTGATCGGCTTCGTGATCGGCTTCATCGCGCGCGTGATTCTCTCCTCGGTGGAGGTGGCCGGCGAAGCAATCGGGCTGCAGATGGGCCTGTCGTTCGCCGGCTTCTTCGATCCCAACAGCGGTCAGCTGAACGCGGTCAGCCGCCTGCTCAACACGCTCTCGCTGTATGCTTTCGTGGCGATCGGCGGCCCGGTGCTGCTGGTGGCCGCCGTGGTGCAGAGCTTCGAGGTCATCCCCCCCGCCACGGCGCTCGCCGACTGGCTGCCACGCATGCAGCCGGCAAGCCTGGGCGCGGGCCTCTTCGAGCTTGGCGTGATCATCGCGCTGCCCTACATGGCGCTGCTGCTCTTCGTGAACCTGGGGCTCGGCGTGATCTCACGCATCGCCCCGCAACTCAATATTTTCGCGATCGGCTTTCCGGTCACCATCGGCGCAGGCCTGGTGCTGCTCGCGCTGGGGCTGCCGCTGATGCAGCAGCCGTTCCAGTTGATGATCGAGCGCCTGCTGGCAGCTCTGATGATGTGAGCTCCGGCGCCCGGCGCGGCGCCCTCGTCGCTCGAGGACAAGGTGTTCGAGGGCGGCGCGAAGATCGATTGATGGTGACGATGCTGCGCATCTTACCGGCGACTCTCCCGTGCGGCCACGCCCCTCTCTATCATTCCGATCGGGTCGGTCACCAGCCTGGATCCCGGCCAAACCTGATCCCTAGTCCTAGCAGCCTGTCGGACTTCGCCCCTTGCGGCGGCGTAGTGTTCGCGATGCGAAACGCGAATCGGGCTCGAAAGCCGATTTCAGCGGTTTTTTGCGAG
>CAJDTU010000073.1_pt1 | contig 16590 bp, 13 predicted proteins | sample 7389901 | NCBI WGS metagenome assembly CAJDTU01 (sample SAMEA7055649, study PRJEB34461) | soil metagenome | biome: terrestrial ecosystem; feature: Peninsula; material: soil | place: Antarctica | collected 2016
CGCCGGCGGCGTCTTCGGCGTCATCGCGCAGTGGTTCGGCATCGGCGCCGTGCTGGCGATCTTCACGTTGATGGCTGCGCTGGCGACACGCGCGGCGGCTAAGCTGGACGACGTTCAGGCGATGTAGCTCGACGTCGATACCCGCACAGCACCGTCCGATTTGGCAAGCACGGGCGTGGTGAACGTTGCCGAGAAACGTCAAAAACGTCAGAAACGCGTGAAGCACATCAGCCAGGCGGTCCTGCGAGGCGCGACCATCGTCGAAGGGTCGCGCCCCGCATCGTCCCGAGCGATCGCGACCATCATTCTGCCCGGCCAGCGGCATTGCCCGCGTTCCGCCGCGACGATTTCCCGCGTGGAATCAGCATGCCGACCTGCCCTCTGTAGATGCGATAGCGCTCCCCGAAGTGACGCAGCAGGTCGCGTTCCTCGAACGAGATGCCGATCAGGATGTAGAGACTGAGTCCGAGGGCGAACAGCAAGCGGCCGGCAGTCATGACCGGCACCGACCACAAGCCGAGCAGCAGTCCGGCGTACAGCGGGTGGCGCACATACCGATAGAGCATCGGCGTCCGGAACTCGGCCTCAGGCATGGCGCGGTGCGTCAGGCGCGCAAACACCTGCTGCAGCCCGAACAGTTCGAAGTGGTTCAACAGGAAGGTACTGACCAGCACCAGCACCCATCCGAGGCCGAACAGAGTCCACAGGATGGCCACGCCGGGCGTGCGCTCGACCTGCCAGACGACCGGTGTCGTGATCGGCAGCCAGAACCAGAACATCAACGCCAGCACGGCGCACGTGGTCACCACGTAGGTGCTGCGCTCCACGGGCGGCGGGACGACGCGTGTCCACCAGCGCTTGAAGCCCTGGCGAGCCATCATGCTGTGCTGAACGCCGAACAACGCCAGCAGCAGCAGATCGGTGACGAGGGCTTCGAGCCAGGGTGCGCCGGCGCCCACATCGACCGACTTCGCCACGAGCAGGTTGCCGCTGAAGGCCACGAAGTACAGCAATGCGGCGAGGCATGCCACATAGGCGGCGACGCCATACAGAAATGAAAGTAGTCCGCGCATGGCATTCTCCATTTGCAAAACTTGAGTCGACCACCCCGATCGCTTGAATCAAGGAGCAGTGAAGCAGACCATAGACAACTGCCGTCCCTTCAACGTCCCTTTGCGACACGCGCTCGCGAGGCTATAACGATCCATGCCTTCGAGCCCCCGCTCGCCCTCATTTGAATTGCAGGTCTTCGGCGTACCGATCACCTTCGTGCACGGCCGAGAGACACGGCTTTCGCTCAAGCGCGCCGTGGCGCTGCTCGCCTACCTGGCTTTCAACGCGGCGCCCGTGCCGCGGGAACACCTGGCGGCCATGTTGTGGCCGGACGCCGACGCGGCGCGCGCCCGCACGCGTCTTCGCAGACTGGCCTACACGATCGACGACGCGCTGGGCGACAATCTCCTGTCGTCGGACAACGACTGCCTCGCCCTCGCTGCCCACCATGTCGTCGAGATCGACTCGCTGCGCTTCGCACATTTCGCGCGGCGGGCGATCGCCACCGCCACCTTTGATGAGAGCACGTTGAAGGAAGCCCATCAATGGGTGGACCGGGCACGCCGCCCCCTCATGCAAGGCATCGCGTTCGGGTCTGAAGTCTTCGACGACTGGCTTAAGGCCGTCTCGATCGAGCACGAGCATCTGCTGGCACGGTTGCTCGAGCGCCTGAGCGACGCGCTTGGCCGCCGAGGTGACTTTGCGTCGGCGACGGAGCTTGCCGAAGTGCTCGTTTCCCTCGACGCTTACCGTGAGCCGAGCTACGTCTTGCTGATGCAGTTGCACGCCCTTCAAGGCCACAGCGCCGGCGTCGAAGCCGCGTACACGCGCTGCGCGGAAATGCTGCGAGCGGAGTTCGGCATCCGGCCCGGCCCGCAGACCGAGGCCGCCTACCTGCGCATGACGGAAGATTTGAAGCGACTGTCGTCCAACCGGGTCGAGCGGCCGAGTGTGCGTTTCGCAGAAGGTGGCCTGGGCGCCGTCGCGTACACGATGTTTGGAACGGGCGAACAGACGCTGGTGATCTGCCCCGGGTTCGTCTTCCACATCGAGATCGCCCTGGAACATGCGCCTTTTCGCGCCTGTATCGAGGCGTTGGCGAGCCACTTTCGGGTGATTCTGTTCGACCGGCGCGGTGTCGGCTTGTCCGAGCGCTTGGGCGCCACGAGCACGCCGGCCGCCTTGGCTGCCGACATCGCGGCGATCCTCGAAGATGCAAGCGTGCCGCGTGCTTGGCTCTTCGGCTCGTCCGAGGGCGGACTCGGCGTGATGCGTCTTGCTGTCGACCAACCCGATCGCGTGCGGGGCTTGTGCCTGTTCGGATCGCTGGCTCGGGGATCGGCCGCGCCAGACTACCCTTGGGCGCTGCCGGCCCACGCCTATGACGAGTGGTTGCGGCGACTCGCGGCGGGTTGGGGTGGTCCGGTCGGAATCGAAACCTTTGCTCCGAGCGAGAAGGACGACCCGATACTGCGCGCCTGGTGGGCTCGCATCGTGCGGCATGGGGCTTCCCCCGGAGGGCTTCAGGCAATTCTCAGCGGCCTGCGCAACGCGGACCTGCGTGCCGACTTGAGCCGCATCGCAGTGCCGACGCTCGTGATGCATCGGCGCGGCGATCGGGCAGTGCGCTTCGAAGCAGGCGAGCATCTCGCGCAACACATTCCCGGCGCAGTTTGGCGGCCACAGGAGGGCATCGATCACTTTTGGTTTTGCGGCGACAGCGCGTCTGTCATCCGGGCAATCCGTGAGTTTGTGGCTCCATGAAATGGGTTGGGCAGGCCGAGATCCACGCAGCGATGCCCCGCGGACTCGAGCGCCCGCTGGTAGATAGCCACCTAGCTTCACCACCCCCCAAAGACCACCCCTCAGGCCTGGGAAGAGAAAAGGGGTCAGCCCCCGAAGAGAGCTAACCCCTTGATTTTACTGGTCGGGACGGAGTGATTCGAACACTCGACCCCTTGCACCCCATGCAAGTGCGCTACCAGGCTGCGCTACGCCCCGAAGCCGCGAATTATATCAGTGCAGGAGCGCGAGTGCGCGCTCGAGTTCGCCGCGAAGCGCTTCGATATCGATCGACGTCCTGGATTGTGGCTCGCTGGCAGCTTGCTCATGCTGGTCGCCCTCGGATGCGCCGGAGTCGGTGTCGGCGCGTTGGAGGTCCTCATCGGCGAGTCCGGGCGTATCGGCTAGCGAGTCCACTGCGGCCGGGTCGCCTGCGCGGCGCGAGCGAGCCGCAGCCTGGGTTTCGCCGAGACGGTTCCGGGCGCCACTGATCGTGAAGCCCTCCTGGTAGAGCAACTCGCGGATCCGCCGCACCAGAAGCACCTCGTGGTGCTGGTAATAGCGCCGGTTGCCGCGCCGCTTCATCGGCCGCAACTGAGTGAATTCCTGCTCCCAGTAGCGCAGAACATGAGGCTTCACGCCGCACAGTTCGCTCACTTCGCCAATCGTGAAGTAGCGCTTGGCGGGAATCAACGGCAGCACCACCTTCGGGTCACTCTTGCTGGTCATTCTGAAGCGTGCTCGGTTGCCGCTGCCGGTTGCTCGCAGCCGACGCTCCGCGCGCAGCGGCTGCTCAATCCTCGATGCCTTCGATCTGCGCCTTCAGCTTCTGGCTGGCGTGGAAGGTGACCACGCGACGCGCGGAGATCGGAATCTCCTCGCCGGTCTTGGGATTGCGGCCCGGCCGCTGCGGCTTGTCGCGCAACTGGAAGTTGCCGAAACCGGACAGCTTCACCGACTCGCCACGTTCGAGCGCGGCACGGATTTCGTCGAAAAAGGTTTCGACCATGTCCTTGGCCTCTCGCTTGTTCAGCCCTACCCGCTCGAACAGCATCTCGGCGAGCTCCGCCTTGGTAAGCGTGAACTGCAAGGCCGGCGGTTCACTGCTTCCGGCGGTGCGGCGCGTGCCGTGGGTGGCACTGCTGCCGTTGCGGCTCGCATCCGGGCTGGCACCACTCGTGTGGTTGGCGGTGCGGCTCGTGTGGTGGCCGGTGCCCGGCGCGCCCGCACTGGCACGACTCGCGCGACCGGTGTCGCCGGTGATGGCCGCATCGGCCCGGCGATCAGCATGGTGCTCGCGCGCCGCGTCTGCCGGATTGAGCCGCTGCGCCTCGAGCGCCTCGCCAATCGGGATCATCGATTCCACCAGTTCTCGTTTCAACCCTCAGTCCTGAAAAACACGCCTGCATGAGGGTGTGCCTGCGACCGCTGCCTTCAGCCACCGGTACGCAGCCGCGCACCGATCTTTTCCGTGAGCCAGTCGACGATTCCGGACACCGCCCGGGCCGCATCGGCGTCGCTCAGCGTGCGCGAAGTATCTTGTATCCACAGCCGGAACGCAAGACTTTTCTCCTTAGTTTCCAATCCCTTACCGCGATATTCATCGAATAGCTTAACGCTTTTCACGAGCGCTGCGGCGGGTACCGAAGCGAGCGCAACGGCGATTTCATCGAGCACCCGGGCAGCCGGAAGATCGGCAGGAACGATCACCGCCAGGTCGCGGATCGCCGGCGGAAACCTCGACACTTCCTGATACACCGGCACCGCGCGAACCAGCAAGGGATCGAGATCGATTTCAGCCAGCAGCGGGGCGCGCGGCAACTCGAGCGCCTGCTGTTGCGCCGGGTGCAATTCGCCGAGCCAGCCGATCGGCTGGCCATCGAGCAGCAAACGCGCGCTGCGCCCGGGATGCAGCCCTGCGTGCGCGGCGCTTTCGGCGCGCAAGGCCGGCCCGACGAGCACTTCGATGTCGCGCTTGACGTCGAAGAAATCCGCAGCCCGGCCCGCGGCCGACCAGTGCTCATCGATCGCAGGACCGTAGGCCAACAACCCGAGGCGACGCGGTTGCCTGATGCCGTGCACCTGCGCTGGCCCGGATTCGACCGAAAGGTCGGCGTGGAACACGCGCCCGAGCTCGAACAACCGCACCCGGCTCGCCTTGCGATTCAGGTTCGCGCGCAGGTTCTCGATGAGTCCTCCCCAAAGCGTGGTGCGCATCAAGTCCATGTGGGTGGCGATCGGATTGAGCAGCGATATGGCCTCGCTCTCGCCCTGCCGCTCGCTTAGTTGTGCATCGAGAGCGCGCTCGACGAAGCTGTAGTTGATCACCTCCTGGTAATCGCGCGCCGCCACTTCGCGCTTGAGTTGCGCGACCGGTCGCTGCGCCTCGAGGCTCGGCATGAGGATGGCCGGCGCCAACGGTGGCCGCAGCGGCAGGCGATCGTAGCCCCAGATCCGGACCACTTCTTCGATGAGATCTTCCTCGATCTGAAGATCGAAGCGCCAGGGCGGGGGCGTGACGATGAGCCGATCGGCTTCGCGGACAACGGGGAGGCCCAGCCGCATGAAAACGTCGGCCATCTCGGCATCCGACACCTCGGCGCCGATCACCTTGCGCGCGCGCGCGGTTCGCATGCTCACGGGCTCGCGCGCCGGCAGACCGGTGATCCGGTCGTCGACGGGACCCGCTTCGCCGCCGCAGATCTCCAGGACCAGGCGCGTCAGATACTCGAGATGCTCCACCGTAGTCGATGGATCGACGCCGCGCTCGAAGCGGGCGCCGGCGTCGGTTGCAAAGTTGTAACGACGCGAGCGTCCGGCAATCGACTCCGGCCACCAGAAGGCGGCCTCGAGGTATACGTTGCGGGTGTCGTCGGACACCGCGGTGGCGTCGCCGCCCATGATCCCGGCGAGGCTTTCGACCTGCCGGGAATCGGCGATCACACCCACGTCGGAAGCGAGCGTCACGGTCTGCCCATTGAGCAGCTTCAGGGTTTCGCCCTCGCGCGCCCAGCGCACCTCGAGCCCGCCGTGAATCTTGTCCAGGTCAAAGACATGCGAGGGCCGGCCGACCTCGAGCATTACGTAGTTCGAAATATCCACCAACGCCGAGATCGGCCGCTGCCCGGCGCGTTCGAGCCGCCGCCCCATCCAGTGAGGCGTCGCCGCCTTCGCGTTCACGCCCCGGACCACCCGACCGGAAAAGCGACCACAAAGATCGGCGGCAAAAATCGTCACGGGCAGCCGGTCGTCGATCGAAACGCGGGCCGGCCCGATGGCTGGCGTCTTCAACGGTTTGCCGGATAATGCTGCGAGCTCGCGCGCGACGCCGAATACACTCATGCAATGGGCAAGATTCGGGGTGAGCTTCAGATCGAACACCGTTTCGTCGAGCTGCAGCACGCGGCGAATGTCGGCGCCGAGCGGCGCATCGGGCGCCAGCACCAGCAAGCCGCTGTGGTCTTCCGAAAGGCCCAGCTCGCGCGCCGAACAAAGCATTCCCTGGCTTTCGACGCCCCGCATCTTGACCGGCTCGATCTCCAGGCCGCTGGGCAGGCGCGCGCCCGGGACCGCGCACGGCACGCGCATCCCGCCGACCACATTCGGCGCGCCGCAAACGATCGTGCGCAGCGCGCCCTCTCCGATGTCTACCTGGCAGACCGCGAGCTTGTCGGCGTTCGGATGGGGGACCATCGAGCGTACTTCGCCGACAACGACGCCCGAAAACGGCGGCGCTGCGGGCGCCGTGCCTTCCACCTCGAGGCCAGCCATGGTCAGGCGGTCGGCAATTTCGGCGGCCGACCAATCGGGCGAGACGAAGCTGCGAAGCCAGGTTTCGGGAACACGCATCAGGCAGACTCCGGCCGGTTGAATTGCTGCAGGAAGCGCAGGTCGTTCTCGTAGAACAGTCGAAGATCACCGACGCCGTAGCGCAGCATGGCGAGCCGCTCGACCCCCGAACCGAACGCGAATCCGATATAGCGCTCGGGATCGAGGTCGAAGTTGCGCACGACGTTCGGATGCACCTGCCCGGAGCCGCTGACCTCGAGCCAGCGCCCGGCGAGTGGCCCATCGGCGAAGCGCATGTCGATCTCGGCGGAGGGTTCCGTAAACGGGAAGTACGAGGGACGAAAGCGCACGTCGAGGTCGTCACGTTCGAAGAAGCGGCGCAGGAACTCGCTGTAGACGCTTTTCAGGTCGGCGAAACTCACGTCCTCGTCGATCCACAGGCCTTCGAACTGATGAAACATCGGCGAGTGCGTCGCATCGGAATCGACGCGATAGGTCTTGCCCGGTGCAATCACCCGGATCGGCGGCTTGTGCGCTCGCGCATAGCGCACCTGTACCGGGCTGGTATGGGTGCGCAGCAAAAGACCCACGCCCCTGGCGTCGCGGGCGTCGACATAGAAGGTATCGTGCATTGAGCGCGCGGGGTGATTCTCGGGCGTATTCAACGCGGTGAAATTGAAGAAGTCTTCCTCGATCTCCGGGCCGTCGGCCACGTCGAAACCGATCGAATGAAAGATCGCCTCGATCCGTTCGATCGTCAGCGTGAGCGGATGCAGCCCGCCGGCGCCGATGCCCCGACCGGGCAAGGTCACGTCGATCGCTTCTTGCGCCAGGCGGGTATCGAGCTCGATCCGGGCGATCGCGGCCTCGCGCAGCACTACCGCCGCTTCGATCGCCTGCTTGGCCTGGTTCAACTCCCGGCCGGCCAGCGAGCGCTCGGCTGGGGCAAGCGCCCCGAGGCGCTTCATCTCGGCCGTCAGCGCGCCATCGCGCCCGATCGCGCGGGCTTTTGCGTTGGCAAGTTCGGCCGGATTCGCGGCTGCTTCGATCTCGGCGGCAAGACAGCCTGCGAGATTGGCGATACGAGAAGGCTCGGACATCGGTTCCTGCAAAGGTTCGGGTTCGAAACGTTGCCGGCGCGTTGCCGGCACCCTGGTATGGCGCCTGGAATGCAAACGGGGCCCGAGCAGGCCCCGTTTGCATTCCAGCCAGCAACTGCGTCGCCGCCAGGGCGATTCAGCGGGTGGGAGCGAGCAGCCGTGCGCCACCCGGGCGATCCAGAGCCGCAGCAACAGCGCTGCTGGTGCGACGGCCGAAGCCGCCGCACCGGGGTTCAGGCCACGCCTAGCGAGGTTTTCGCCTGCGTGACAATCGCTGCGAACGCCGGCTTGTTGTTCACCGCGAGTTCGGCAAGCACCTTGCGGTCCAGACCGATCGATGCCTTGTTCAGTCCGGCAATGAACCGGCTGTAGTTGATCCCGTGCTCGCGTGCCGCGGCGTTGATCCGTGCGATCCAGAGCGCCCGGAACACGCGCTTCTTGGTGCGCCGGTCGCGGTACGCGTACTGGCCGGCCTTCATCACCGCCTGCACCGCTATACGATAGACGTTGCCACGACGACCCCGATAGCCCTTCGCGAGAGCAATGACCTTCTTGTGGCGCGCGCGCGCCGTAACTCCACGTTTGACTCTGCCCATGTCGCTCTCCCTATGCGTACGGCAACATCGCCTTCACGGCGGCGACATCGTGGGCATGAACCTCGACCGTGCCGCGAAGCTGGCGTTTGTTCTTGGTGGTTTTCTTGGTAAGAATGTGGCGCTTGAATGCTTGGCCGCGCTTCACGCTTCCGGATGCCCGGACGCGAAACCGCTTGGCGGCGCCCCTCTTGGTTTTCATTTTCGGCACGATTGCCTCTTTCTCTTTTAATGCCTTGTCAGGTGCCCGGCGCCTCTCGCCGGAACTTTCCATGGACCCGCTCGGCTTCTTCGGGCGTTTCGCAACGCCCTTTCAACTGCTCGTGAATCTGTTCGCGGCGCGCACCTTTGCGCACGCGCGCTTGTTCCTGTGCTTCTATTTCTTCTTGCGTGGCGCGACCACCATGACCATCTGCCGGCCTTCGAGCCGGGGCATCTGCTCGACGGTTGCCAACTCCTCCAGGTCGTTGCGCACGCGCTCGAGCAGTCGCGTGCCGAATTCCTGGTGAGCCATTTCGCGCCCGCGGAATCGCAGCGTGACCTTGGCCTTGTCGCCTTCGTCGAGAAAGCGCTTCAGATTGCGAAGCTTGACCTGGTAGTCGCCCTCGTCGGTACCCGGTCGGAACTTGACTTCCTTGACCTGGATGATCTTCTGCTTGGCCCGGGCTTCGTGCTGTCGCTTCTGTTCCTGATACTTGAACTTGCCGTAGTCCATGAGGCGACAGACCGGCGGCTGGGCCTGCGGAGCGATCTCGACCAGATCGAGCTCGGCCTCCTCGGCCATGCGCAAGGCATCTCTGAAATGAACGACGCCAATCGGTTCGTTATCGGCGCCAACGAGCCGGACTTCCGGCGCCGTGATCTCGCCATTGATGCGCTGCGCGCGTTCCGTGGTAGCGATGCTGCGTTCTCCCTATTGTAGAAAAAAAAGGCCATGCGAAGCTTCAGTGCGGGTTCGATCGCCTGCCGGCGACGTCCGAGGACAATCGTTCGGCAAATTCCTGGACATCGACGACGCCAAGATCGACCCCGCCGCGTGCGCGCACGGCCACCGTGCCTGCCTGCCGTTCCTTGTCGCCCACGACAAGCAGATACGGCACCTTCTGCAGGCTGTTTTCGCGAATTTTATAGCCGATCTTTTCGTTCCGCAAATCGCTTTCTACCCTAAATCCTTGTTTTCTCAGCGTTTGCGCAACACAAGCCGCATAGTCAGCCTGAGCGTCGGTGATGCTCATCACGACGACCTGGACCGGCGCGAGCCACATCGGCATCGCACCGGCGTGATGCTCGATCAGGATGCCGATGAACCGCTCCATCGATCCGACGATCGCCCGATGCAGCATCACCGGCACCCGTCGGGTGTTGTCGTCGGCCACATACTCCGCGCCAAGGCTCCCCGCCATATTGAAGTCGACCTGGATGGTGCCGAGCTGCCACTCGCGCCCGATTGCATCTTTCAGCGTGTATTCGATCTTCGGGCCATAGAAGGCACCCTCGCCAGGCGAGATCTCGAACTCGCAACCGGCACGCCGCAGGCTTTCCATGAGCGCAGCCTCGGCCTTGTCCCATTGCTCGTCGCTGCCGACCCGCGGCTCGGGACGGGTCGCCACCTTGTACAGAATGTCGGTGAAGCCGAAGTCAGCGTAGACGCGTTGCAACTGCGCGGTGAAGGCGACGCACTCGTCGAGAATCTGGTCTTCTGTGCAGAAAACGTGTCCGTCATCCTGCGTGAACCCGCGCACTCGCATGATGCCGTGCAGTGCACCGGAAGGCTCGTTGCGGTGGCATTGACCGAACTCGCCGTAACGCAGCGGCAGTTCGCGGTACGAGCGCAGCGCCGATTTGTAGATCTGCACATGACCCGGGCAGTTCATCGGCTTGAGCGCGTACGAGCGGTTCTCGGACTCCGTCGTGAACATGTGTTCGCGGTAGTTCTGCCAATGGCCGGTGCGCTCCCACAGGCTGCGATCGAGGATCTGCGGCGCCTTCACCTCCTGGTAGCCGCAATCCTGGTAGACGCGGCGCATGTACTGCTCGATCTGCTGCCAGATCGCCCAGCCCTTCGGGTGCCAGAACACCAGCCCGGGCGCCTCTTCCTGCATATGGAACAGGTCGAGTTCGCGGCCCAACTTGCGATGATCGCGTTTCTCGGCTTCTTCGAGCCGGTGCAGGTACGCATCCTGATCTTCTTTTTTCGCCCACGCCGTGCCGTAGATGCGCTGCAGCATCTCGTTGCGTGGATTGCCGCGCCAGTAGGCGCCCGCGACCTTCATGAGCTTGAAGACCTTCAGCTTGCCGGTGGAGGGCACGTGCGGCCCGCGACACAGATCGATAAAGTCGCCTTCTCGGTACAGGGAAATTTGCTGATCGGCGGGAATTGCCTCGATTATTTCGGCCTTGTAGTGCTCGCCGGCCGATTCGAAAAAACGCACGGCTTCGTCGCGATTCCAGACCTCGCGGCTCACCGTTTCGTTGCGCCTGGCGAGCTCGGCCATCTTCGCTTCGATGACTGCGAGATCCTCCGAGGTGAACGGGCGCTTGTACGAGAAGTCGTAATAAAAGCCATTGTCGATGACCGGGCCGATGGTGACCTGGACCTCCGGGTACAGGGACTTGACCGCGTAGGCGAGCAGATGCGCGGTGGAGTGCCGGACGACATCGAGGCCATCGGCATCGCGATCGGTGACGATCGCGAGCGAAGCATTGCGCTCGATCGGAAAGGAAGTATCGACCAGCTTGCCATCGACGCGACCGGCAAGCGCCGCCTTGGCGAGCCCGGACCCGATCGATGATGCAACCTGCGCGACCGTGACTGGCGCCTCGAACGTCTTGCGCGTACCGTCAGGGAGCGTAATCTCGATCATGTGCTTCGGAACATCCTTGGTTCCGGGCGATTCAAACACAAAGGAGGCGGACGCGCCGCCCCCGTGCGACCAGCCCGGGACGAGCTGGTAGGCGCGATTGGACTCGAACCAACGACCCCCACCATGTCAAGATGGTGCTCTAACCAGCTGAGCTACGCGCCTGAATCCTTCGAGTATACATGACACCGGCATGCCGGTGCGGCCGTTGCTGCGCCGCATCAGGACGGCAGCCTCGTTTCTGCGACGAGCGCTTCACTTCTGCCCCGCCGGGGAGATCTGTGACAGGAAAATCACCGGTGCAAGGCCGACAATCACGATCAACAGCGAAGGCAGCGCCGCTGCCGACAGGCGCTCGTCGGAGGCGAACTGGAAAGCAGCGACCGCCAGCGTGTCGAAGTCGAATGGGCGCAGCACCAGCGTGGCCGGCAGCTCCTTGAGGCATTCGATGAATACCAGGAGCGCAGCGGCCGCGAGCCCGCGTCGCATGATCGGCCAGTGAACCTCGCGTAGCACCCCCAGCGGCGTGCGACCGAGGATCCGGGCGCTGTGGTCCATCGATGGGCTGATTCGTTTCAGTGCCGATTCCACGCCCTGGAACGCAACCGAGAAAAAGCGCACCGAATAAGCGTAGACGACCGCCAGTACACTGCCGCCGGCCAGCAGCGCCGGCATCCCGAAGGCCGCGGTGAGCGGTGCGAGCAGGCGGTCGATCTGGCCGGACAGGATCAGCAGCCCCACCCCCAGCACGACCCCGGGAACGGCATAGCCGCTGTTGGCGAGCACGATCCCGGTGCGCAGCAGCCGACTGTCGTCGAGGCGCAGCGCGTAGGCTGCGAATACCGCCAGCGGCAGCACGGCCGCCACGCCCGCGAAGGCGAGAATCGCAGTGTTGATGATCCACTCGGGCAGGCGCGGATCGAGCACGGCGCCCGCGTCGAACCAGCTTTGCGCAAGCAGCAGCGCCGGGAAGGCGAAGCCGAGCAATGGCGGCACGAGGCACCACAGCGCGACCCGCGAGCCTCGCCAGCCGGTCAGCGCAACGCGCTCCGGCGGGCGTGTCGAGCGGGTGTGAAAGCGCATTCGGCTGCGCTGACGGCGCTCGATCCAGATAAGGGCGCCAACGAATACGAGCAGCATCACGGCCAGCCTTGCCGCGCCGCTGCGATCCCCCATTCCCTGCCATGCCCGGTAGATGCCGGCCGTGAAGCTGTCGACCGCGAAGTAGCTCACGGTGCCGAAATCGGCAAGTGTTTCCATCAGCGCGAGCGCCGCGCCTGCCGCAACGGCCGGTCGCGCCACCGGCCAGGTGACCCGCCACCAGACCGCCCGCTGGCCATGCCCGAGGGAGCGCGCCGCCTCCGCCAGCGATGGGCTGCGCTCGGCAAACGCGGCGCGCGACAGCAGGTACACATAGGGATAGAGCGCCAGGCCCAGGAACAGTCCGGCGCCGTTGGGCGAGTGAATCTCGGGAAACCAGTAGTCACCCACCTGCCAGCCGGTGAGCGTGCGCAGCCCGCTTTGCAGCGGCCCCCAGCTCGACAGGAAGTCGGTATAGGCGTAGGCCATGACGAAGGCTGGCGTGGACAGCGGCAGCACCAGCAGCCAGCCAATCCAGGAGCGCCCCGGAAAATCGTAGGCGGCCACCAGCCAGCCGGTGGAAACGCCGAGCACGAGCACGACTGCGACCACGACCAGCGCCAGGTGCGCGGTGATCAGGGTGTAGCGCGGCAGTACCGTGCCGAACAGGTGGCCCAGCGCATCGGGCCCGGAGTCGCCGGCCGATCCGAACGCCAGCCAGAGCAGCGCCACGATTGGCGCGGCGACCGCAAGCGCCAGCAGGACAGCACCGAACGCGAGCTTGTCGGGCTTGCGTTCACGCAAGGCTCGGGCAAAACGGGCTTCGACTGCGGCTGACACGGTTCGCTACAATGGGCGGACTGAGAATTATAAGCATTTACAACGCTTCCCCGTGAAGATCGAGCATCCCTGCCCCTGTTGCGCGCCAGATCTGGCAACCGACCTGCGCGTGCTGTCGCCTGCGCCACCGGTCGCCTTTGCCGAGTGCGGGCCAGCCCGCGATGAAGCTGGCGGCGCCGCGCTGGCGGTCGACGGGCTTTCAGTATCGTTTGGCAACGGCGCGCAGAGGGTCGACGCGCTCGATGGCTTGTCTTTCCGGCTGCGAACCGGGGAAATCGGCTGCCTGCTCGGCGCCTCGGGCTGTGGCAAGACCACCGCCCTGCGGGCGATCGCCGGTTTTGTGCGGCCCGGAGGCGGCAGCATCGCGATCGCCGGTCGCCCGGTCGTCTCCGGATCGATCTCGGTGGCGCCGGAACGGCGCGGCGTGGGCGTGGTCTTCCAGGATTACGCGCTGTTCCCGCACCTGGATGTCACTGCGAATGTGGCCTTCGGGTTGCGCGCGATCCCGGCCGCCGAACGCGGGCCGCGGGTGGCTCGCATGCTCGATCTCGTTGGAATGCCCGCGATCGGCCCTCGCTTTCCGCACGAGTTGTCGGGCGGCCAGCAGCAACGGGTAGCGCTGGCGCGCGCGCTCGCGCCGTCGCCATCGGTGCTTCTCCTCGACGAGCCGTTCTCCAACCTCGATCCGGACCTGCGCGAACGTCTTGCGCTGGATTTGCGCGATATCCTGAAGCGGCACGGCACGACGGCGCTGCTCGTCACGCACGATCAGTACGAGGCGTTTGCGATGGCTGACAGCATCGGCGTAATGAACGCCGGGTCGATCGCGCAGTGGGACACGCCCTACCGCCTGTACCACCAGCCGGTGACCCGCCAGGTGGCAGACTTCGTCGGGCTCGGCGCATTCCTGCCCGGGCGACTCGAATATCGCGACGGACACTCGTTCGTGCATATCGAGCTGGGCACGCTGCCGATCCGCACCCGCACCGACCAGGCGATGGCCGGCGCGACTGCAAACGAACGCGGCGAGGTCACCGTACTGCTGCGGCCCGACGACGTGATCCACGACGAGTCGAGCCCGTTGCGCGCCGAAGTCGTTCGCAAGGCGTTCCGGGGCGCCGCGTTTCTGTACACGCTGCGCTTGGCCAGCGGCGCGACCCTGCTCGCGCTCGTGCCAAGCCACTACAACCATGCGCTCGGCGCCCGGATCGGCATCCGGTTCGGCGCCGATCACGTCGTCACTTTCAGCCCGCAGGCCGGAATCGGTTCACACGCTCATCTGGCGCTCGAGCAGATCCTCTGAGCCCGTGCCTGGCGGCGCATCCGACGCAGATGAATGAGGAAGAGCTCGTCGAAGAAGCCGCGGTACTCGTCGTCTTTCGCGCCAATCTCGCGAACGCCCTGGCTCATCACACGGATCAGCGGTGGAATCCGTTCGGCCAGTTCGCGCCGGGTGCCTGCTTCGTGTTTGTCGAGGCTCCAGAGCAGGTTGTCCACGACCTCCATGGCGAGCCGGAACTCGGCACTGTCCTCGCCATTGCGAAGCGCGGCGGTGCGCAGATGCCGCAACCAGACTTTGTACAGAAACTCGCGCACTGATTCAGGGACCTCGACCCGACCGAGCCGCTCGCCGATCAGTCGGCGGATTCGTTCGGTAATCACCTGCTCCAGATCAGTGCCAGGGCGGCGCGAGTAGTCGCGCCGGTTGCGCGGCTCCGGCGAGGCTTCCAGCGCCTGCCGCTCCCCCGCCACGCGCTCGATCAACTGCGCCACCTGGCGCGCCGCGCGGGCGTACTCGCGCTCCGCGCGCCGGGCAATCGCCGAGGAACGCTTCTGCAGGGCGTGGGCCACGATCTCCACTGCCCGCACCACCGTGTCGAGCCGCTGGTACAACTCGCTGCCGTGTGTGAAGTCGTCGGCAAAGGCGAGCGAAATCGCGCCCACATGTTCGACCAGCCGGCGCAGCGAGCGCGGCTCGTCGCCCAAATACCCGGGGTCGAGCAGGGCTAGCGTGAGTGCGGGCTGCTGCAGCCGCCACACGAGTGGCTTGGCGGGCTCGGGCATCCGACGATCGTCGATCACGTAGTCGAACAACCCTGCAACGACGTCGACAACGGCGAGCTGCGCCGGGGCGGCCTGGGCGCGGGCCATTCCCGCGCGCGCCCGGCGAAAGAACTCGCTGCGCGCCTCGCGCGCGTAGGGTGCGACACCCACCGCTCTCGCAAGCGCCACGGCGTCGGCCTCCGTCTCGGCGATCGGTTCCAGCGCAGGCCGTGCGCAGGGCGGCAATCTCATGCGGTACGACGACAGCGACGAAGTGCTCAGCACGGCGGCATCGTGAACGATCGTAGCGGCCAGCACCCCGATGTCGGCCTGCGAATTTGCCAGGAGCCCGGGCAGAGCCCCGGCGCCGATCCCGGGCACAGGCGCGGCCCCGATCTCGGCCATGAGCATGGCATCGACGGATGCGATCGCCGCAGCGAGCGGCGCTGCCAGGTGCTGGCACACCGCATTGCGCAGGGTCGCCTGTGAGCTGGCTGTGCGCGCGACGCCGCTCATTGCTCCCGCCAAGGCTGACGCCAGCGCGTGCGCGCCAAACGGATTCGATTCGTCATCCACCCAGGTGCCGCCGACGAGCCCTCGAACCCGGCCCGCATACTCGCCGTACCCTTCGCCCGCGGCATCGCGGATGGCGCCGGCCAGTGCGAGCGCCAGGGTTTGCGCCTCCAGCGACTCGTATATGGCAAACACCGCAGCGCCGAGTTCACCGGGGTTCGCCCCTCGCAGTTCGAGACAGCCAATCGCCCGGTGTGCGAGTGCGCTCGATATCCGCGCTGATCGGCCGATCGGGTCGCGCGCAAGTTCCATGGCGCCCGCTACCAGCGCCCGGCGCTCGCGCTCATCGAGCATGCCCTGGGCCGTCCGCTTCAGATCGCTTGCGAGGACGCTCAGCGTCGCGCGCATTGCTCGCACCGCCGCCGCATCCAGCGCCTCGCCCGCACGCGCGAACAGACGGGAAGGTTGTGCGCGGTGCGGTGATGACGAATCTGCTTCGCTCGTGAATGCCATGTTGCGGTCCTGCGCCGTAAGGTTCTCGAACACTGCGCCGCCCGACGGCACGTGGCCCGAAACAGTCCGGATGCTATCGGAGGGGCGCGATCTTTCGCGTGACCGAATCAACGCCCGAGGCTGGGAAGACCCTCGTTTCCGCCGTCCGGCGCGGCGGATTCAAACGGCCGCGTCTTTTTCGTGATGGAATACGAATTCATCGAACACCCAAGGCAGGAGCCGCCCCACCATGAGCACTACCTCATCCCCCTCCCCGAACACCGTGCCCCAATCCCGGAACCCCATCCCGGAAAGCGATACTTCCTTTCTTTCCGACATCAAGGCGCTGCGCGAACGCGCGCGCAAGGACATCGAAGACGGTGCGGTCATCCAGGGCTACGGCATCAACCAGGAGCAGGCAGTGAGGCTGCTCAATGGCGCCCT